>Ga0137375_10007096_pt1 | contig 13295 bp, 5 predicted proteins | sample SagtaG_24_FD_104936 | JGI IMG/M metagenome (GOLD analysis project Ga0137375, IMG submission 104936) | Vadose zone soil microbial communities from Sagehorn Ranch, Mendocino, California, USA - Sage1_R_113_16 metaG | ecosystem: Environmental > Terrestrial > Soil > Vadose zone | place: USA... | reverse complement strand
TGGCCCTCAACGCCGCGATCTGGTTCAACTGGGCCATCGGCGCACCCGTCAAGCGCTCCCTGATCGCCTACGATCACTGATCCCCTGCTCTGAGCAGCAACGATTTCCCGGTCATCGATCTAGATCCCGTGCTCCGGGGATGTAGAGGTGGCCTCTGTGGGCCGGGGTATTCGAGCAATGTACGGGTCGCGCCACTCAACTTGCCACAATCCTGCGAACACCCCACCATCAGCATTTCCGCTGGTAAACGGGCCGGTCATCCATCTGCCGGGCAGCATGGCAAGGTCCGGCGCGCTGGATATCGTGCAGACCGCTCGTAACGGACGGCGGCGGGGCCATTCGCAGGTTCGGACCGTGGACACGGCACGTCCCAGACCTACGAACCATGGTTCGCCTAAACGCGCAGGTCAGACTATTGACCTCGCCTCGGCGGCGGGCCGGCAGCCAGCCAGGCTGACCCGCCACATCGTCGTTGCACACGTTCGAGTCGTGGGCGCGACCCGGACCAGAACCACGCACTCCACACGGTCCATTTAGCTGCGGAAATGCCGATCCCTACCACGCCGCGTCGCCGTCCATACCGATAAGGATATGGCCTTCGACCGTCCCGGCGGCTCGCAGCTTCAACTGCTGGGCAGGGCACGTCCCAGACCTATGCAACCGGATTGTTGTCCACCTCGCCGCACGCGTCCCGCGCTCCAGTGCCCGGTAGCAGTAGCAGGCCCCGCGGCCGACCAGCCCCGGTTGAGTTACCGCCGAGCGCGGTCGATGCCCTGTAGCGGCCTTGCAACTCAGCGCCAGCGAACGAAGTTTTGGCACCGGCCGGGCTGCTCAGATCCAGCCCCTCCGGCGCGTCGAGCCCGCCACGATGCTGCCGCGCGGTGACCTGTTGGCATAGTCACGAAGAAACTCCGGTTGCCATGATCTGATAGATGTGTCATAGATGAGCGGAGAGTTACTGCCGCGCGGGCCGTCTGATGCGAGTCGCGAGCACCACGAGCGCCGCGCCCTGCGTGGGGAGACTGCCCATGAACGGCCGCCGGCCAGCGGAGACCGCCGTCGGCGTCTTACCGGGGACGGTCGCCGCCAGCCTTCCACTCCCGAGCATCCTCGCCGCGTCTTCGCTCAGGCTCGCCGGGATCGTCGTGGCGATCCTCGTCCTCGAATGCATCATCATCCTCGCCGTCAGAGAGCAGGCGCACCCGGGGATGGAGCTGGCTGGCGGTCCACGTCCTTGCCGCCCTAGCCTTCCTGGCCTACCGGCAGCACCCATTCGGCATGCACTCTGGCAAGGAGCTGATTCTCGCGCTCGCCGCGGTCGCAGCCGTCGAGTTGCTGCTTCGGATCCTGGTCGCAGCGGCGCTGTGGCCCACCCGGGCATGGGTGGCGCTCAACCTGATCCTGGCGCTGATCCTCGGCCCGTACTTCTACGTGCGGTCCGCAGACCGCGCCTACGCCGCGGGTCGCAGTGCTCACCGGGCCGCCGACTGTACCCGGGCGATCGATCGCTACCGTCACGTACGCGACAGCTACAGCCACAGATTTGCACCGGTGGCTGGCAAGGCCAGAGCTGGCATGGCGGAATGCGAGCAATTCCTGCGAGCCGATCGTGCGCGCAGCAGCAAGGCGTTCAGCGTCGCGGTCGACCAGTACCGCTCCTTTGAGAAGGCCTATCCCCATGGGCTGCTGCGACCCGTGGTCCACGCCCACGCTGCTGACGCCTACCGCGCATGGGCACAGGAGCTGGCAGGGCAACAGCGCTACGTCGACGCCGTACGAACCTATCAGGTCATTCTCGTGGTCTATCGCGACACCAAGGCGGCGGCCACCGCCGGACCAGCCATCGATGCCACCTACAGGACGGCTGTCGCCCGCTATGTCCGCCATGACTATTGCGGCGCCTTGTCGGTGCTCACCGAGTTCGCCAACGCGCCGTCCATGATCGCGCCACCGGCGAAGAGGACGGTGACCTCGGCGCGCCAAAGCCTGCCCCAAGCGTTGTATGAGTGTGGAGTGTCGAGCCTCAACAAGCGCCTCTACGTCACAGCGATGCAGATCCTCGAACGCTTGACCGGTGAGTATCCCCGTAGCGTCTACGCACGGCTTGCGGCTGTACCAATGGCACGCGCCCTATTCGGGCAAGCCGCGCTGAGCCTGCGCGAGCACCACGACGAGACGGCGCTGTCCTACCTTGACCGTTTGGTTCGGGGCTACCCGCGCAGTGCAGTGGCCGGGCAGGCACGGGCGATGATCGCAAGCGCGAACGCGCGGATCGCGGCCCGCCAGGCCGCCGCGAGGGAGCAGGCCAAGGCCGACGAGATTCGCCGCACGATCGAACAGCTCGCACACGGGCAGACCAACCAGCTGCCACCTCCGGTACGCGCCGGCAGCAGCGGATCGGGGAAGGTCAGCTTGGCGTTGCTCAACGGCTCACCGAAGACCGTGCGAATCCTTATGGGCGGTCCCAAGGCCTACGCGGTCACGATCCCGGCGTGCGGCGGCTGCGGTACCTCCTTCAGCACGCTCATTTCGCCCTGTCAGTCCCCTGGCAGGCTGCCGAGCAAGAGCCTCACAGTCGCGCCTGGGGACTATCGAGTGGCCGTGGTGGCCGTCCGCGATCCCACGGTCCGGCCGTTCATCGGGAGGTGGGGCCTGTCCGGCGGTGCCCGCTACCGCGACTGCTTCTACATCGTGAAGATGCCGTGAGGCAGGAGCCGCCACCAGCCATCTGCATGTACGGCGATCTGCAGTGCCTGGAGTGTCACCCATGATCCTCAAGCACTTCCGCCGCAGCCGAGGCAACCCGCCCAGCGGGGAGTCCGCCACCGAGGCCATGAGACTCGATGGGCTCGGACGGGACCTACTGGATCGCTATGCGTCCAACGGCAGGCTGAACGACCTGGAGCATGCCATCGACGCCTACGAGCAGGCGGTCCGGCAGCGTCCCGCCGACTCCCCGGACCTGGCGCCGTTGCTCCACAGCCTGGGACTCGCCCTGCGGAAACGCTACCTTCACACCGACGAGATCACCGACCTCGACCGGGCCGTGGAACTCCAGGAGCAGGCATTGGGGCTGGTCCCCACCGACTCTGCCGAACGGCCCATGTACCTTGCCACTCTTGGGAATCACCTCATCACCCGCTACCGGCGAAGTGGTGAGGCCGCTGACCTGGAACGAGCTCTTGACGTCGAAGAGCGGGCCGTGCGGCAGACCCCAACCGACTCGCCCGACCTGCCAGTGTACCTTGACGCCCTTGGGACTGCCTTGCTGAACTACTACGGCAGCACCGAGCAGGTCAGCGATCTGGACCACGCGATCGCGACGTACCAGCGGGCGGCGGCGCTGACACCGACTGACGATCCCAACCGGCCCAGGTATCTTCGCAATCTGGGAGGGGCGCTGTGGCGCCGCTACGGTGCGACCCAGGTCGACGAAGACCTCGCGCGTGCCATCAGCTTGCTCGAGGACTCCATCGGTCAGACACCCAAGGGGCTCGTCGTCCCCGCAGAGCGCCTCGGCAACCTCGCGGGCGCGCTGCAGTCGCGCCATGAACGATTTGGCGATCCCGCCGACCTGCGCCGCGCCATCCAACTGCTTGACAAGGCGATTCGCCAGACGCCAGGTCTCTCGCCAGACCGAACCGTGCACCTTAACAAGCTCGCCGAGTGCCTGCCTGGCCTCACCAGCGCCACCGGGCAGGTCGCCGAGCTGGATCGGGTCATCCAGCTGCTTGACGACGAGGCCGCCAAGATCTCCCGCCATCACGCCGCCCAGCCCGAGCATGTGATCGCCCTCGCTGGTGCCTTGCGGGTCCGCTATGAAATGGCCGGCGATCTGGCCGACCTCAACCGAGCTGTCAAACTGTACGAGAAGGAGCTGGGCTGGTTCCTGCCAGACTCGCCCGCCCGCCTTGCGCTTGAGACCAACCTCGCGACGCTCCTGCAGTTGCGATACGAGCACCTTGGCAACCTCGATGACCTCCAACGGTCGATCGAGGCTCGGGAGCGCGCGATCGCCAAAGACTTGCCTGACGCATCCCTGCGCGCGGACCTCCTCAGCGCACTCGGAACCGCCTTGAAAACCCGCTTCGACCTCAAAGATGACCTCGCCGACCTGGGACGCGCCATCGAAGCCCACGAGCAGGCTCTAGCATTGACGCCGCCTGCCTCACCGCGCCTGCCCCTCTATCTCAACAACCTCGCCGTTGCCCTGCAGGCCCGCCACATGCACGTCGGTGACAAGGCCGCGCTCGACCGAGCAATCGACGCCGCCGAGCAGGCGGTGCGGCTGACCCCACCCGGCTCCGCGCGCCGCCCCGCCCGCCTCGGCAACCTCAGTGGTGGCCTGCGGTTGCGCTACCAGCGCACCGGCAGGCTGGCTGATCTTGAACGCGCCATTCAAGTGGACATGCAAGCGCTGGACGAACCGCATCTTAGCTCGCCGCAGCGGCCCATCATCCTTGGCAAGCTGGCGCATGGGCTGCTCTGGCGCTACGACTACAGCAACGACCAAGCCGACCTCGATGGCGCAATCCAGGCGTATAGGCAGTCGGTCGAGCTGACCCCGCAGGACTCGCCTGCCTACCCGCTGCGGCTGAGCCATCTGGGCACGAGCCTGCGAACCCGCTACGAGCAGGTCGGTGACCTTGCCGACCTCAACGCCGCCATCCAGGCGCACGAAGAGGCGGTGCGCCGGATGCCGGCGGACTCACCGGCATACCTTGGGCTGCTTGGCAACCTCGGAGCCAGCTTGGCCCTACGCTATGGCGTTCGCCATGAGCTGGCTGACCTCAACCGCGCCATCCAGATCTTCGAGCATACGGTCAAGCAGGTATCGTCTGGCTCCATCCAGCGAAGCAAGCATCTTGGCAACCTCGCAAACGCGCTGCGCGACCGCTATGACCGCACCGGCAGGCTCGCCGACCTCAAGCTGGCCATCAAGAACTACCGCGCCAGCCGCGCGCAGGGTCTGGAGGTTGGTGGGGAGAGCATGCTGGAGATCGTCGTCTCCTGGGCTTTGTGGGCGAGGCAGCAGGGATACTGGCGCCACGCAATGAGGTCCTACCAGTTCGCGCTCGAGATGGCGGACCGTTTGCTCCGCTCACAGTTGCTGCGACGCCACAAGGAATCGGAGCTCCGCTTCCTAAAGGGGCTTCCTGCCGAGGCTGCCTACGCGATGGTCATGGCAGGCGATCCCAAGGCCGCGGCGGTCGCGCTGGAGTGGGGTCGTGCGTTGCTCCTGTCAGAGGCCCTTGAGCGTGACCGGGCCAACCTGGATCGCCTACCGGAACTGGGGAGGAGCGACCTCCATACGGCCTACCGTGAGGCCGCCGAGCGGGTCAGCCTGCTGGTGGATGTCGACCTCAGTACCCAAGAAATCAGTGTCGCACCGACACAGCAGGTGGAAGCGCTACAGAAGGCCCGTGAGGGGCTGGGGGACACGATCACAGAGATCCAGAGAATCCCTGGGTATGAGGAGTTTTCCGCCGTGCCCGGGCTCGAGGACCTGGCCGCGGCGGTGGTTGGGGCGCCGCTGGTGTATCTGGTGTCAGCCGAAGAGGGTGGCTTGGCGCTCATCGTCCGGTCCGGCTCCACCAGTGGCAGTGGCGCCAGCACTGGGCTGGAGCCCACCGTCACCCCACTCCCGCTACCCGACCTCACCAACGAGGCGCTGCGTGACAGGCTGATCGACTACACCCAGGGATACCAGCGCCGAGAAGATCCCGACTCCGAAGGCTGGCTGGCCGTGCTCGACCGGACAACCCGCTGGCTGTGGGACGCGGCGATGGGCCCGCTGCTGGACGCCCTCCCGGCCGACTCCTCGGTGACCCTCATCGCCGGCGGCTACCTTGGTCTACTTCCGCTGCATGCCGCATGCACCGAGGACCCCGCGGCCACAACCGGACGCCGCTACGCGCTCGACCAGGTGCTGCTCACCTACGCGCCGAACGCCCGGGCTCTCGTCGCCGCTCAACAGCAGGCGGTGAGCCTCGCCAACGATCGAATCCTCTGCGTTGACGAGCCTCAACCTGTGTCTGCTGCGAGGCTGGCAAACTCCGCGCAGGAGGTCGCGGCTGTGCGAGAGAGCTTCCCGAGCGGGCTCGTGCTGCGCGGCGAGGCAGCGACGAGAGAGGCCGTTCTGTCTGCGCTTGACCGCTATCCGCTGGCACACCTTTCCTGCCACGGCGCAGCCGACGCCGACCAGCCACTCGCCAGCGGGCTGCTCATGGCACATGATCAGCGGCTGACGATCCGTCACCTGCTGGCGCATGGCCACCTACGGGCACGCTTGGCCGTGCTCTCAGCGTGCGAGACAGCTGCCCTCTCCACCGATCTTCCCGACGAGGTGGTCAGCTTGGCCACCGGCCTGCTCCAGGCCGGCTTCGCTGGGGTGATCGGCTCATTGTGGTCGGTCCCCGACCGCAGCACTATGGCCCTCATGGTGCGCTTCTACGAGCTGTGGCGTGACGACCAACTGCAACCCGCTGAGGCACTGCGACGCGCCCAGCAATGGCTGCGAGACACCACAAACGCCGAGAAGCACAACCACTTCCAAGGTGCAATGCGACCACAAGGACAAGGAGCACCGACAGCGACAGGGCCCACGCCCCACGACACGACGCAGTGGGAGGAGGCTCGCTCCAAGAAGCATCCGGTGTATTGGGCCGCCTTCGCCTACGTCGGCGCATGACCGCACCGAAGGCATGGGAACAGCAGGCGACGAGCCACAACACGGGAGCACCCATGGACCAGGAACCGCAGCAGCGAGACGACCAACATGCGAGCAGCCGCGCGCGGATCGACTGGTACGAGGGCAACGACAGCGAGGTGTATCGAGGCTACGACGCGCTTGTCCCCGAGATGCCCGAGCCGGTGCCAATGAGCCCGCAGGACGCGGTCGAGGCGGCTGAGCCGACACCAGGCACGACCGAGTGATCCCCCAGACTGCAGCGGCATTGGTCGGGTTCCTGTTCTTCGTCACTCCCGGCATCCTGTTCGAGACAATTCGAGAGCGCCGGCGCCCAAGCTTGGTCCAGAGCCCGTTCCGCGAGGCGAGCCGCATTACCCTCGCGAGCCTGGGCATCAGCCTGCTCGCGCTCCTGTTGCTGGCCGCGCTGCGTGCAAGTGCCCCTGCGAGCATGCCAGATCCTGGTCGATGGCTTCGGGAAGGCAGCCGTTATGTCCTGGCGAACTACCAGCTCATCGTCGGGTTCTTCCTCGCCGAACTGGCCCTGGCAGCGGGCCTTGCAGTGGGCGCTGCTCGCCTCTTGGTCCGCGGCCAGCCCGCCACCATCCGGCAGGTCTCCGCCTGGTACTCGGCCTTTCGAGTGCAACGTCCGCATGGTGCAACCGTGTTTGTCCGTGTGCTGATGGCGGACGGCGTGGAGTATTACGGCGTCGTCGTCGGCTACACCACCGACTACCAGCTTGCCGACCGGGAGTTGCAGCTCGCGTCACCTTTGTATCGCCGCCTCCCCGGCGAACATGCGCCCTCTCAGATCCGGTCGCCCTGGAGCCGCATCATCGTCCCCGGAACCGCCATCCACGGAATCTGGGTCAGCTATCTCTCCAACCAGCCCGCCCCGACCCTCGCGCCAGCCCAACCCACGCCCACTGACCAAGTCACGGGAACACCAAACCAAGGCGATGCAGCTACCAGCCGTGACTTTGGCGCTGACGAGGATTCGTGAGACCTGTCCCGGCTCTCGTCCAGGTTGAGGTGGCGGTCCCCCCACGCGCCGGCCACCAGGTCCCGTCGAGTTGGCTAGATGTCGTGTCGGCCATGGCCTGCACCTTTAATCGGTCGGTTGCACGGAGCCTGGCTCCCAGGACGCTCGCGCCTGTCCAAGATGATCGAAGAGTCGAGGTTGTGCGAGGGGACGGCGGGGACGGTCGCGGCGTCCACCATAATCAACTTGGTGCACACCCCAGGGAGCACACCGCTCGCCGTTGCTGCAGCGACGACGATTTCAATCGCCGGCGACGCCAGCCAGATTTCGGACCATGCGTTGCCGCGAGCGGACTGTCACATCACCATCACATGCCGGCTTGCTTGGTCTGTCACGCCTCCCGGGCTGGGGGAGGGCACGGACACGTGCAAGCACCCGGCATGATGTTCACTGTGCCGGCCAATAGGGTTGAGCTGCGGTGATGGTGGCGTGATAGTGCACGCGTCCGAGTGCTCGGCGCGACCCGGACCAGAACCACGCACTCCACACCGTCCGTCTAGCTGCGGAAATGCCGATCCCCACCACACCGCGGCGTCGGCCAGACCGCTGAACGACCCGGTGCGGCCGCGAGACCGTTCCAGGATGCTGTGAGCCGCGCCCAGCACCCGTCGCTAGAGGCAACCCCTTGGCAGGGCAACAGCCTACTGGCAGGCGGGCTGATAGCGCCGGCCAGGGAGCAGCTCCCCCCATTCCTCCCGGGTCAGGGAGCGGCCGGCCACGGTGCAGGCCTGCTTCTTCCAGCGTTCGGGGTCGATGTCCCACACCAACACCGGGCCCCATTGGTAGACGACGATCAGGTGCGTCCCGGTGGGATCAAACGCCGAAACGCTCAGTCCGTCTCCGGCAAGGGAGGTGCCGATCTCACGCCGCGAGGCAACGTCCCAGAGGTGGACCTTGCCGTCTCTGGCGGAGGCGGCCAGCAGCTTGCCGCGAGGGTCGAACGCCACTGCGGTGGCGTAGATGGGCAGGGGCAGCCGGCCGACCAGCCGGTGGGTGGCCACATCCCAAAGGGTGACGGCCCAGTCACCGATGCCGCACACCGCGAGCAAGGAGCCGTCCGGGGAGAACCCCAGGGCAATGAGGCCGATCCTGTCCGCCTTCATCGTCGCGATCTGCTTCCCGTCGGCGACGCGCCAAAGGACGATGTTCCCCAGTCCGCCCGTGGTGGCCACCGTGTTGCCATCCGGGCTCCACGCCGACAAGAGCCATGAGAACTCGTCTCCGGTGGCGTGGTGGAGGTGCCGGATCGCTCGGCCGGTGGCGGTGTCCCAGACGATCGCCTGCTGATCGGCGTCGCCGCTGGTCACCAGCCGGTCACCTTTCGGGTCGAACTGGACGGAGAACATGTCGCCTGGACCGCGGCTGCCACCGGTCATCCTCAACAGGAGTTTGCCCGAGGCGACGTCGACCAGGACCGGGGCCGACGCCCCGACGCCGCCCACGGCCAGCCGCTTGCTGTCCGGGCTGAACGCGACCGCCGTGATCTGGCCGACCCCCGGTGCCAGGAGCCGTTCCCGCTTGGGGAAACGGAGGTCCAGGAGCGCGAGGTGGTCCCACTGCCTGCCATCGGGCGCGGCGACGAGGGTGCCGTCCGGGCTGACCGCTGGGGAGTGTGGTGGGCGTACGTCCCTGTTCGGAACGGTGAACAACAAGAACGGCCGCCCCAGCCGACGGGAGCCATCCAGATCCCAGGCGATGACGGTCTTGCTGCCCGCCGAGTAGAGCGTCTTACTGTCAGGGCTGAACCGGAGTCCAACCACCCGGGCCTCGTGGCCCTGGAGCGTCTCGCGAAGCTGCCCGGAGGCAATGTCCCAGACCCTGACCGTCTTGTCGTTGCTGCCGGTTGCCCCGCCGGTTGCCAGCTTCTTGCCGTCGGGGCTGAACCGGATGGAGCCGGGGTCGCCTTGCTGCGGCTCCGACAGGCGCCGCCGCTGCCCGGTCGCCAGGTCCAGCAGCTCGATCGGACCATCTGGGGACCAGAGGGCAAGAGTACGGCCGTCGTGTGGATTCAGGTCGGCGAGGACGAATTGTGGCTGCGCCAGCGGGTGCGGGAAGCGGCGCACGAGCCGGAAGCTCTCGGCCTTGAGCACGAGCGTGTCGGTGCCGTCCACGACGACCAGGTGCTTGCCGTCGGGGGTGGCCCGAAGCACCACGCCGCCGTGCGAGGAGACCTTGACCGGCCCTTTGAGCCGGCGGCCACTGCTGACATCCCAGCCTGTCAGGTACCCGTTTCCTCCGGCAGCATCCTCGAGCGAGGCAGACAGCGTAAACAGGGTCCGCCCGTCCGTGGAGAACGCGACCGAGTTCAACACGCTGCGCGTGCGCGCTTCGGGCGTGCCGCGCCGTATCAGGTCATGCCGTAGCCGGGCGCCTTGAACGTCCCAGAGGTGGACCGGGTCGAAGGGTGAACCAATGTTAATGGCCAGCAGCGACCCGTCCGGGCTGAACTCGAGGATGTCGACCTGGGAGCGGGCGCCCTGCTCAAACTTCCCCTTGAGCCTTCCTGTCCGGACATCGAAGACCGACACGCTGCCGTCGCTTTCCCCCACGGCCAGCCACTGGCCGTCAGCGCTCAGGCCAAGGGCTCCGATGCCGTTCAGGTGCGCAGGCAGGATGGCGGCGGCCGCGGGGCTGCGCAGCAGCGCGGCCAGCAGGTCGCTGCGGGTCTCCACCGAGTCGTCAAGGGCCACGGCCTGCCTGGCCAGCAGCAGGGAACGGTCGAGTTGGTCTTCGAGTAGGGCTTGGGCGCCGAGGTGGCGCGAGTCGGCCACCAGCGCCTGGTGTTCGGCCCGGCCGCGCAGGGACAGCGCCAACCCGCCGGCGACCAGGGCCAGGACCAGCACCACGGCAAGACCAGCCAGCAGCCCGCGCAGCCGCTGGCTGGTGCGCGCTTCCCGTTCGGCGCGTCGGCGGGCGTCGGCGACCTCCCGTTCGGCGGCGGCGCGGCTGGCGTCCAGGAACTCCCGCTCCAGCTGGTTGAGGTCGGCGTCGTGCTCGCGCGCCCAGTCCAGGGCGCCGGTCAGCCGCGCGCCCCGGTACAGCTCCCCAGGGTCACGGCCGCCGGCCGCCCATTCCTGGGCGGTACCGATGAGGTGGCGGTGCAGCGCCCGGCCCTGGACGTCCTCCTCCAGCCAGCCCCGCAGCCGCGGCCACTCCCGCAGCAGTGCCTCGTGGGCCACCTCCACGGTGTCGTGGCTCTTGGTGAGCAGCCGCTGGTCGGCCAGGGCGTCCAGCACCAGCCGCCCACGCTGGTCAGGACCAATGGTGAACTCGCTCAAGGGCACGCGGCGGCGGACCACCGCCTCGCCCTCGCCCGTCCCGGCCAGCCGCAGCAGCACCTGGCGGGCGATGGTCTGCTGGTCGGGATCCAGCTGCCGCCAGCCGCGTTCAGCCAGGCGCGCGACCGCGCCGCGCACCCCGCCGGCCTGCTGGTAGGCGGCCAAGGTCAGGGTGCGGCCGTGGCGGTGCTGCCAGCTCTCCAGCAGCGCGCACGACAGCAGCGGCAGCCCGCCGGGCTCCTCGGCGACCTCGCCGATCATGGCGTCGGTCAGGCCCGGCTCCAGGTGGAGCTCGGCCCGGTGGGCGGGCAGCTGGATCGCGCGGCGCAGCTCGTCGGGGTCCATCGGGCCGACCGGGACGTGGTTGGCGGCCAGCAGGCCGGCAAGGTCAGGGTGTGCCGCGCAGTGGCCGTAGTAGTCGGCCCGCACCGCGATGACGATGGTGGCCGACCCGTCGGTGGCGTGCGCGGCCTGGGTCAGGGTGGCAAGGAACCTGGCCCGCTCCGCCTCGTCGCGGCAGCTGGTGAAGACCTCCTCGAACTGGTCGACCAGCAGCAGCAGGCGCTGGTGTGCTGCGGCGACCGCCTCCAGCAGCAGGTTGCCGGCAGCCCGCCCCAGCACCGGGCCGCGCGTCCCGTCGTCGCTGCTGGTCGCGGCTTCGTCGACGCCGTTGGCCGTGGTGGCGATCCCCTCGTCGGTGCCCAGCGCCAGACCGAGCTCCCGCATGGGGTGCTCGCCAGGACGCAGCAGCACCTGCCGCCAGTGGTCGCTGCCGGGCAGCACGCCGTCGGTCAGCGCTGGCAGCAGGCCCGCCCGGACCAGCGAGGACTTGCCGCTGCCCGATGGGCCGACCACCCCGACCAGGCCCGCCCCGACCAGGTGGGTGACCAGCTCGGCGACCAGCCGCTCCCGCCCGAAGAAGAACGCGGCGTCGCTCGACTCGAACCGGGCCAGGCCCTTGTAGGGGCAGACCGCCGCGGCCGGCAGGTCTCCCGGTTCCTCGCCCGGCGGGTACTGGCCGGTCGCCAGCCGCGCGACCTGCTCGGAGTGCTCGCGCAGCTCCCGCAGGTCGACCACGTCGTCGGCCAGCCGGGCCTGGACCAGGCGCAATTGCCCACGGCTGCTGGCTGTCTGCCCGGCCGTCTCCTGGACCTGGTTCGCAGCCTGGGCCTGCGCCCGGTCGGCCGCCGCCTGGTGCACCAGCAAGGGCACACCACCGGTGGCTTCCAGCACCGCGCCGGCCGCCGTCAGCGACGCCTGCTCGTTCTGATAGAGGGCAAGGACCTGAGCGACCTCGTCGTGGTCGAACGGGCCGAGCCGCCGGCGCCCGGCACCGCTTGGGTCCAACTGCTCGGCCAACGCGGCAAGCTCTGGGGTGGCCGCCTCCTCCCGGTAGGCACCCAGCACCAGCAGCCGCCGCGTGGCGGCCGCGGCCACAAGAGCGGCCAGTGCCTCCAGCGCCGACGCCTGCGCCAGATGCAGGTCGTCAACGACCAGCAGCACCACCGCGTCCGTCCGCCTGGCCAGCAAGTCAGCGAGTCCCTGGCCGCGGGCTGCCGGCGACTGGCCGGCGCTGGCTACATCCCGCAACGACGTGCCAACTCCGACAAGTGCTTGCTCGAACGGCTGCAGCGGGTCGGACGCTGCCAGGATGCAGCGTCCGTACAGCACCCGGCCGCCCTGATCATGGACCTCCTGGGCAAGCGCCGCGGCGAGCCGGGTCTTGCCCATGCCCTGCCCGCCGGCCACAAAGACCGATCCGCCTTGGCCATGGGCGGTCTGGGTCCAGGCGGCCCGCAACCAGGCCAGCTCGGTGGCCCGGCCTACGAAGGCGGGCCCAACCGGCTGGAGTGCCTGGGGCAGCTCCCGGGCCGCGCTCGGCTCGGCCGGCGCCGGCAGGTCCAGCCCGGGGTCCTGCGCCAGGACCGCCGCGTGCAGTCGGCGCAGCTCCGTCCCCGGGTCGATGCCCAGCTCCTCCACCAGGATCGACCGGGCCCGCTGATAGGCCAGCAGGGCGTCGGCCTGCCGGCCGGAGCGGTACAACGCCAGCAGCAGCTGTGCCCACAGCCGCTCCCGCAGCGGCTGCTCGCGGACCAGCCCCTCCAGCTCGGCGACCAGCTCCCGGTGGCGTCCCAGCCGCAGGTCAGCCTCGATGCGGTCCTCCAGGGCGACCAGGCGTAGCTCGGCCAGCCGGTCGGCCTCGGCCGCGCCGAAGTCACTGTCTAGGAACTCCTCGAAGGCCTGCCCCCGCCACAGCCCCAGCGCCTGGCGCAGCATCGACCCGGCG
>Ga0137375_10007095_pt1 | contig 13295 bp, 18 predicted proteins | sample SagtaG_24_FD_104936 | JGI IMG/M metagenome (GOLD analysis project Ga0137375, IMG submission 104936) | Vadose zone soil microbial communities from Sagehorn Ranch, Mendocino, California, USA - Sage1_R_113_16 metaG | ecosystem: Environmental > Terrestrial > Soil > Vadose zone | place: USA... | reverse complement strand
TCTATCGTTGGGTACCGGCGTCCAGCCGCTAAGCTCACGAGAGTTGACCAGTCATGGGACGGGAACGGCGGAAGCAGAAGCATGCACTTCCCAGGTTTCCGTTCCATTGCTACACAAACCCCGATCAGAGGGGGATAGGGCCCAGAGGATTCTGCGGTGCCGTCCGTCATACCTTCTCTCACAGCCTCAGACTTGCCCTATGCTGGCGCGTAGGGCAGCTGTAGCCACTTTATCCACCGTATAGGTGTCCGGATGCACCACCACACCGTATACCTGTCGGGCCCGCTCAACGGAGATTTTCCCAGTGGCAACGTCCGCAGCGACCAACGCCAGCGGACGCTTCCAGACCGGAGCGCATCCGCCGCCGCCAGGGGTCTGCACACTCACCACATCATTAGGCCGGAGTGGTAAGGTAATCTTCGAGGGCAACTCGCGCGCTTCGGTATCTGGGTTGAGAATATATTTCGCCGGACGCGCTGCGCCACCACCGAAGAGCCCCCAGGGCGCATATTTGGCTTTGTCAGACAGAATCGAAAAACTGGGCGTATGCCCTGGAAACGTATAGTCACGCCGCACACCAAGCCCACCACGGTACTGGCCTGCTCCCTCCGAGGCGTCGATCAGTTCGTAGCGCAGGATGCGCACCGGATAGTTGGCCTCAGTCTCCTCCACGGGGGCATTTTCGGTATTTTGAAAATGGGCTTGCACGGCGTCCATGCCATCGTTGCGCAGTGTCGCGCCATACCCTCCAGCGATGGTTTCGTAGTAGGTAAAATACTCATCAGTAGCCGGATTGATCCCCCCAAAGGCGATGTTGCAGATGCACCCCTTGGTTCCAGCCAGGACGCGGTCAGGCAGCGCCTCCGCCAGGGCTTTGAAGAGCAGGTCACACAGTTGCATGGCGACTTCCCAACCGGCGGCGACCGCGGCGGGATGCCGTGACGACACCACACTCCCAGGACGGGTACGGATATCAACGAGTCGATAAAAACCGTCGTTGACGGGGATATCAGGATCGATGAGGCATTTTAACACGTACACCACCCCAGAGTAGGTTTGGGAGAAGGTGGCGTTGGTCGGGGATGGCCGTTGCGCGTCACAGCCGGTCAGATCAACACTGATGCGACCATGGTTACTATGGATCGTCACTGCGAGTTTGACCGGCTCGTCACGCACCCCATCGCCATCCATATAGGACTCTGCAGTAAAACTGCCGTCTGGGAACTGGGCAAACGCGGCTGCCGTGCGCCGCTCGGTATAGTCCAGCAGGGCTGACAGGTACTGCTGCAACTCCGCCGTACCATAGCGCTCTAGGAGGGCTTCGAGACGCTGCACGCCGAGGCGATTGGCCGCGGTCTGCGCCCGGAAATCCCCCGAGATCTCCCGCGTCCCACGGAAGTTCGAGCGAATCATGGCAAACAGATCACGGTCGATCTCCCCGGCTTTGACAAAGCGCACTGGGGGAATGACCAGGCCTTCCTGGTAGATCTCACTGGACACGCCGATGCTGCCCGGCGCCCCACCGCCCACGTCCACGTGATGCGCAATATTGGCCACATAGCCGACCAGGTCGTCACGATAAAAGACCGGGGTAATCAGCGTGATATCATTCAGGTGTACCCCGCCCAGGTAGGGATCGTTAATTAAAATACCATCGCCTGGTTGCACATGCTCAGCCCCATAAGTCTGGATGGCACGGGGCACAATGTGCGCCAGCGACCCCAGGTGTGAGGGTTGGGCAAACGCCTGGGCGATCGTGCGTAGCTCCCGATCGAAGAAGGCGCACGAAAAATCTCCACGTGTCTTGATATTGGTGGAATAGGCGGCCCGGCGTAAAGTAGCGCCCATCTCTTCGGTGATCGCCAACAAAGCATTGCGGAGCACCTCAAAACGTACCGGATCAATATCTGCCGGGAAGGCACTGATCGACTGCGGCGGCGTATCAAGCACAGCTTGCAATGTCATGCATGGTCCTCGTGATGGCTGCGAGCTGCGTGGCGCAGCATTTAGACAAAAATATCCAATGGGAGAAAAGCTGACACGACCACATTGGGGACATCCACCAGCTCACTGATGTGCAGGTTGACCGCCACACTCGTCAACGCATAGGCTTGCTCACGACTGTAGCCACGCTCTGCCACCAGGTGATCGATCATGTTAAACAGGGCGTCCTTGGCAGCGAGCGTCACGTCTTCGGATTCGTTGCGGTCCTCGCGCGTGATCGGCATGCCGGTCGTCGCAAAGAAACGCTGCGGCAGCGATACCCGTGGATCAGCCACGGTGCGCTCAAACTGCGGCCGGCGAATGCCGCGCTGGGTGGCGACGCCCTTACGCAAGCCAAAGCGCACCGTGAGGGTTGCACCCATCTCCACCGCTGTGCCACAGCTCTCGCCGTCGCCCTGGGCGAAGTGGCTGTCGCCAGCGGAAAACAGGGCTCCAGCCACCTCAACTGGCAAGAGCAGCGTGGTGCCGGCCGTCAGTTGTTTGATGTCAAAATTGCCACCTGTCTCACGCGGCGGGATAGTCCGCAAGGCTTCGCTGGCGATGGGTTCTGTGCTCGGCACCGCCCCCTGCGCGAGCGGCGGCAGGACGGCGCCACCACGGCGTAACAGCTCGTCCTCGCGCGCTGCCATGCGGGCGCGAGAGGCACGGGACGGCGCTACGCCCATAACACCCATGAAGGCCCCAGCAGGAATACGCACACCGGGGAGATCAGGAGACACGGCTGCGGCTCCGTCAATCGTCCATTTGACCAGAAAGGGCGTAGGAAAAAAGTCCCGCAGAAAACCAAAGCCCGGGATGATCGTCGTGAACCCAAACGGTTGGGGCGTGATGTCAACGATGTGCACTTCGAGGAGGTCCCCAGGCTCTGCCCCATTGACCAATACTGGCCCAGTCAGGGGGTGGACGAGATTGAGATCAACGCGGTCCAGATCCGCGCCCGTCGTCGCTGGCGTAATGGCGCCATCGAGCGCATCACGCGTTTCCAGTACCACCGTGTCGCCCGGCTCAACGCGTAGTACAGGCGGGATGTCCGGATGCCAGCGGTTATGCCCCGTGCGGGGTTCCTCGTGCAGACGTTTGCTCCGATCAATGCGGATTGCATGCGTTGCCATGGCGACGTCCTTTCTCCAGAGAGTTGCTGGGAGGGGAGCATACGCGCCGCGTCAGCGGGTGTCAACATCCTGGGCGGTTGTCACTGCTAGCTGATGGCCGCTGGCTGCCTGTTTGGGTTCAGAGATAGAGCAGGCGCAGAGCGGCGATGAGCACAGGTCGCAAGAGTGGCTCGAACAGGTACCAGGCCACAAGGATCCCGAAGCCACGCAGCAGAGGATGCTGCAGCAGGTTTTGGTAGGCAGCGACCTGCTCCTTGCGTAAGAAGAGCAACACCGCCCCGCTGCCATCCAGCGGTGGTACTGGGAGCAAATTAAACACTGCCAGTATCAGGTTCAGTATGAAGAGCATGCTGAGTAACACCGCAATGCTTGTCCAGTACCCTGAGTTGGTCCCAGTTGCCAGCCGGGTGAAGGCAAAGTGTCCCGGTACTTCCAAGTATCCCAGGCTTATACCGAGGCGCAAGACGAGTCCTGCTGCGGCCACCAGCAGCAAATTGGCACCCGGTCCTGCCAGGGACATCCAGGCCGCCCGGCGTGGATAGCGACGCGTCCACATGGGGTCATACGGGGTACTCGCAAAGCCAAAGGGCCACCCAAACATCAGCACCGATATCAGGGGCAGCACCACCATACCCCAGGGTTCACGCCGGATATGGGGCCGCGGATCAAGGGAGACCTGGCCACCCTCGTAGGCGGTGAGGTCGCCGCCCCGCTGAGCTACCCAGGCATGGGCGGCTTCGTGAAAGGTGGTAGAAAACAGGAAAACAAAGTACCAGCCCAACGCTAGCAACAGCTCACCCATGCCATATCCCCTATGTCGACCGCAGTATCCCTCGTCTGCCTTCTTTGGTTGCAACACTGGGAGCTTGAGTCGCTCTATTGGGAGGAGAGCGTTCAATGCCAGAGACACTCTCCCCTCAAGCAACTCTACCATATCCTCTGTCAGGTGTGCAGCAATCGTCGACAGCATCTGGTACCATACATTGGCATGCCTTGTCGCGCGGTAGCAGGCAAAGTCAGGGGAGCAGAGAGAGTGTTGTTGAAGGAGGACTCCTATGCCAGCATCTATCCAAGCCTCAGCCATATCGCACGTCGCTCTGTGCGTCCGTAATCTCGAACGCTCGCTGCAGTTTTATCGCGACGGCCTGGGTTTTCAAGTGACCAAGGACGAAGTGCAAGATACCAGTCGAGGCGGTTTGCCCCACCTGTATCACGATCGCCACACGCAGCGACGCGTGGTGCACCTGCGCTACGGCGATGCGCAGTCTGTACCCTTCTTGGTACTGACTGAGCACCCGGGCGATACGGTGAGTGGCACACCGATCATGCTGGATCAGGTCGGCATTAGCCACGTCTCTTTTACCGTCCCCAACGTTGAAGCAGTCACGCAACGCCTGCTCGCCCAGGGGGTTCAGACCTGCGGACCAGCCGACGCCTTTCGCGACGCCCAGGGACACCTGCGTACGGTCTTCTTCCGCGATCCAGATGGCATCCTGGTGCAGTTCGACGAAGGCGGGGAAGGCTAGTGGGAGACGTGGCCGGGCAACGTTATGATACGACGCTCAAAACCCTATTTCAGGCTCCACCACAGCAATTGCTGCGCTTGCTCGTCGGCGGACAGGCGCGTGAGATGCTGACGGTCGAATACCCGACCGGGCGCATGCGGCGCCCGGACCTGGTTGTGCGCCTGACCGATGGCCGCCTGTACCACCTGGAACTCCAAAGTGACAACGATGCTGCCATGCCCTGGCGCATGCTCGAGTATTACGGGCTGCTGTACCAGCGTTATGGGCAGCAACCCCTTCAGCATGTGTTGTATGTGGGTGAGAGGCCGATGACGCTGGTAGCACAGATTGACCATGCTACACTATTATTTGAGTACGAAGCGATAGACGTACGCACTCTGGATGGACAGCCACTCCTCCACAGCACAGTGCTTGAGGATAATATTCTGGCCCTGCTGTGCCGTGGGGGCGCTACCCGTGCCACCGTCCAGTACATCCTGGCACGCATCGCGAACTTATCTGGTACAGCCCAGACGGAGGCGTTGACGACGCTGCTGATTCTCGCGGGGCTCAGACATCTACAGCCTCTCGTGCGCGAGGAGACACAACAGATGGCCATTATACTCGATATCGAAAACAATCCATTCCTGCGTGATATCTTTGAAGAAGGCCGCCAAGAAGGCCACCAAGAAGGCCACCAAGAAGGCCGCCAAGAAGGTCAGATCGAGGGAGAAAGGGTTTTGGTACGTCGGCAGCTCGCACGCCGTTTTGGGGTGTTGCCAGCCTGGGCAGAGCAGCACATCGCTGCTGCAGATACGACGGCCCTGGAGCAATGGGGGTTACGGCTGCTCGATGCAACCTCTTTGGAGGAGGTGTTCCGCACTCCTTAGGAGGCTACAGCAATGGTCTCCGGGGGAGTGCCGCAGGGAATCTTTCCCTTCATGGGGGGTTGATTGCGCGTAGCGCGGTCGATTTTGCCGGCCTGAACAGAGCACGTGATGATGCCCCAATGCCTCGCACTCACCGCACCTTATGTAAAAAGCTCTCCCAGACTTGCACAAAGCTGTCGAGTTCCTCGTGTCCCATGGGCACTGAGATGTTCCCCACCACTTTATTGCCGACGTAGATCCCGTTATTGAGTAAGTGCAAGAACAGTTTCTGACGCAGCACTGGGTCTTGGCCCTGGCCACTGCGATAGTCGATTACAGGCTGCTCAGTACACTGGATGCCGAAGAATGATGCCACGCCCGTGACGCGGATCGGCACATGGTAGCTCCGCGCCATCTCGTCGAGCTGGTGCCGCAGGGTCGTGCCGTGGTCATTCAGGCGATCATAGACCGCCGGCGTGAGCTGGCGCATGGTCGCCAGGCCAGCCTGCATGGTCATGGGATTGGCATTAAACGTACCCCCATGGGGAATGCCCGGGGATTGCCGGGTGGCATCAAAGGCGTCCATGATGTCGGTCCGGCCACCGAAGGCGCCTACAGGCAGCCCGCCACCAATAATTTTTCCCATGCAGGTTAGGTCGGGAAACAGGTTAAACCACTGCTGGGCGCCTCCCGGGCTCATACGTAAGGTCTGCACTTCATCGAAGATAAGCAGCGTGTTCTGGCCGTCGCACGCCTCGCGCAACGCCTCTAAAAACTCAGACTCAGCCGGGATATAACCAACGCCCCCCATGGCCGGTTCCACGATCACCGCGGCCAACTCGTCGCGGTGCTGCGCCAAGATGCGTCGGGCTACAGTAGCGTTGTTGAAGGGGAGTACGACGACATCAGCCAGCGTATTGGGGGTAATGCCGCGCGAGCTGGGCACGGGCTGTGGATCCTCGACGCTTCCGGCACAGGTCGTGACGCTGATGCTAGCGTGATCGCTGGTGCCGTGATAGCCGCCTTCGATCTTGGCAATTTTGGGTTTGCCCGTGTAGGTGCGCGCCGCCCGTATGGCCAGCATCACGCCTTCTGTACCGCTATTGGTAAAGCGCAGGCGCTGCACTGAGGGCACGGTTGAGGTAAGCAATGTCGCCAGCTCTATCTCCGGGCCAGTAGGGTTAGCAAACGCCGAGCCTTGGGTGGCCTGGGCCATCACGGCGGCCGTCACCTGGGGATTGCAGTGGCCCAGAATGAGCGAGGTGGCGTTGTTGTAGAAATCGAGGCGGCGATTCCCGTCCAGATCATAGATGGCACACCCCTCGCCATGTTCGACATAGAACGGGAAAGGTGCAAAGTAGGCTGTTAGGCGGGAATTGCCTCCTGCCAGCACGTGTTGCGCCTCGGCAAAGCGCGCGGCTGAGCGCGGGTTCTGCCGGTGGTATGCTTCTAGTTCAGCCGTATAGCTGTACTCCCGTGCTACCATAGCTGGGGCTCCTTGTTGGGGTTCTTGCCTCACGCGTCACTGCCTGACATTGTGCACTGCCGGCGGGTGTCTGGCAATGCTTTTTGCTGGGAGGGACACACGGCCGCGTGCCCCTACGAAACTTCTGTTATGATGAGCCAGGACATCACGTGGAACGGACCTTTTCATGACTTGCGGAAAGTATGGCCCTTATGTGCCTTCCACATCCATTATGGACGATCTGACGCTCAAGTATTTCTGTAAGGTGCACGATAAGATTACAAATAGGAAAAGCGTACAACCAACATGTCAACCTTCTTGTGGGAGTGCTGTGCATGGTAGCCACGGTAGACATCAGCAGAATATATCTTAACGAAGACGGTCCAAGTGTAATTACCTGTCGCCATTGTGACGTACAGCATCCAATGCCTATGTCACAGTATCTGCACGAGTCTGTAGGAAGGGAACTTGTACAAATCAAATGTAAGAATTGCCAAAGAATTTTTTATGTGAGATTCGATTGCAGAAGATACCCAAGAATACAAGTAGATTTTCTAGGAAAACTTGTACGACTCCACACACAAAAGGTACTAGGAAATGTCAAGATAATCTCATTATCTATGGGGGGAATAGGTTTTATCATAAATAGTGACATAACAATAAATATTGGTGATGTATTTGACATACAATTCGTTCTCAACGATGACCGTCAATCCATTATTCGCGAGGAGATCACTATCAGACGGACCAATGGTCATTTTGTAGGAGCGGAGTTCTCCCACCAGGACAAGTATAAGTATGAACTCGATTTTTACATAAGCGATCATGGAGGGACATTCGAATAATCCTCCTCGGCTGGTGCAACTGATGGTAGAGGTCCTGCTGGTCCGGTGTACCCCACCAGATGGCTCCCGACAGGGCCGCGCTCATTATCCGTAGGCCTCAGGTACACGACCAGCCGTTCTGAAAAAGGATGGATCCATTTCATTAAAACCTTTGCGATAGAGCGCATGCTCTAGCTTCCAAAAGAAAACTACGATATGATATTCTGTCTCGGCTACCAGTGGTAGAATACGAGTCTACACGGTACATCTTACAAACTCTAGTTGAACACTACTTAAACGGGGTTTGGAATGGAATTACAAAAAAAGTTTCTTGGTTGGATTGTTGCCTTTCATGGCTTCCGGGAGAATTGCCTAGATAACCTCTACATGTATGGTTCCCATACCCTACTGACTCACCTCGTAAAACTAGCGATATTCGCTACTATCCTTTTGGCTGTGGCTCCTGCGTCTTATGGTCAAAGGCTAGTTGGGTGCAACCCAATAAACGCCGATATCAGTCTGTTGGCTGTGGCTCCTGTATCTGAGGCTCAAAGACTCACACTGACTCCCTTTCTCTCCCTGGGCGAACGGTATGATGACAATATTTTTCAAACTTTCAGAAACAGAACAGACGATTTTATTACCCTCGTCTCTCCTGGGATATGCGCGAACTACGTGTCTACAGCTCCCACTCCTGACACAACGTTCCACCTAGACTATCAAGCCAACTTCGAGTCTTTTGCCAGACACTCGAGCGAAAACCAAATTTCTCATCGAGGATCGCTCGGTTTTGCATCTCAGTTGACCCCAGCGCTTTCTCTGAGAGTAACAGATATCCTGGTCAGCACCGAAGAGCCGCGAGACAGGACAGACGTCATCAACCAGTTCGCAGGCTTACGACCTGCAAGTGAGCAGGGCCGTAGACGCACAGTCACAAATATCGCAGAAAGCGCCCTAGATATCCAGCTCGGGACGAGGTCGACCCTCGGTGTTGTTTTCAAGAGTATAGTCAATAATGTGGATATCCCCGATGAGGTGGATGAGACCAGCTATAGTGTTGGTGCCAACCTGGGATATCTAACCGATGTGGCACGACGAAGCACGGGGTATCTGTCCTACCTGGTGACATTCCACACGTTCCGAGAGAACGCACCTGTGACGTCTGGGAATGAAACAGCAGACTTCGAGGCACATGATATAAAAGTTGGGTTTCGGCGTGAGCTCACGCCTACGCTGTCAGGCAACGTTGCCATTGGCTATGCCTTTGTCACATCAAAGGATCCGCAGCTAGACGGAGACTCCGGTGTTGCGGCGGACCTTGAGATTACGAAGACACTCAGCATTGGGCGGGTATCACTGAATTATGCACGGAACTTTACCTCTGGCGGAGGTGGAGGCGGGGCCGTTTTAGCGGATACCCTGCGCCTATCCTTCCTTGCTGAGATTACAGGCAAGCTCACTGCGGCGTTGGACAGCAGCTTCTCGCATTATAATTTTCGAAACATTACAGCAGATCAAGTTGTGACAAACGGGGGGAATCGTTCTGTGTGGGCCGTCCGCCCTAGCCTGACCTACCAAATTCTCCGCCCCTGGAGGCTCTCCGCTTCTTACGCCTATGAGCTGACCGACTTTACCCAAGGGGGTTCTAACTTGAACATCGCTAACATAGGTGATCACCGCTTCACTTTTGCATCGCAATTTGCAGTACGGCAGTGGCTATTGCTGGACCTCTCGTACCGTTATTCAACACGCCAATTAAGCAATGGAATACCTCTTCTGGGTGTTGAGCCATTTTACCGTAACGAGGTTATCTTGAGGCTCACTGCTGCACCAAGCTTTCTCTTTTAGCTCACTTCGTCTCCTCGGTAGTGCATCAGTTTAGTTGACTTTGCGTTCCACCCGCTTGAGTCGGCGCTTGTCTTGGGCACTTGACTTCACTACGACGGCCCGATAGGCTTTCCCATGGAGGGGCATGTGCCCCTCTGCCACTTGGTAGGAGGCGGCTTGTCGGTCCTGCGTGGGTTTGGTGGACGCCAGGAGACCGAGGTCGTCCCACGTCCCTTACCCCACAATCTCCTCAATGAGCCGCCCACATGCGCTATAGGTGGCTAGCAGGCACGTGATAAACGGCATCTCGCCCAGTGTGATGAGATTGTCCTCGGTCACCAACGTAGCATCAACCACGTAGATAGACGCCCTGGGGCGCACGCCATGCTGCGCCATCTCCGACAAGATGGTCGTGTTGATGGTCTTGTCGGAGGCCTTGCCATCATCCGCGTGGCAAGATGTCCTAGCGCGAGGAGGCCCCCTCAGGACTGGACGCCGGTCTGCTTGGCCGCTGCGCCGGGGCTGGGGATCATTGCCCCCTACGGCATCGCACGGCTCCACCCCAGGCGCGCGGGCCGCAGCCCGCAGCAGATCGGCCGCCCAGGTCTCGCCAATCACCGCTGGATTGACGGGGGAAACTCTGTCGGTTGTTGCACCAGTCTGGCTTGGTCGTCGCGTGGGAGGGGGCCACCGCGCATGTCGTGGATACCGCCTTGCAGTGGTTGATGCGCCCGTGCGAAGCACGGATGCTCATCTTGAGCGATACCGCCTGCCAGGCCGCGGAGGGGGCTCCCAGCAACCTCACCCTCTGTCAGCGCGGCGAGGGGGATGACCGCCTGCTGGTGGCGCCGGGGTTGGCGAGGCTGACGCTGGGCAGCCCTTTCAAGAAGGCGATGCATCGGGTCTGGGCGTCTTTCCACGCTCGTCTGGCGTTCACCAGGGCGGCCTTCCATGTGCTCGTCCAGTGGCATGGCTTCCGGCCCAACGCGGCTGGCTTCGTGCCCCTCTCGATCGCTGAGTTGAATCTGTAAGAGACTAATACCATTGGTTGATATGGTCCTCCTCCTCACCTGCACCCATCACGCCGACGCCGTCCTCCGACGCTATCTCCAGGCGCGGCCGGAGCATGAAAGGGAACTCATTGAGATGTTGGTGAAGGCCGAACAGCACGGATTCGTGGCCTGGGAACGGGTGACACGCGAGATCGTCGCACCTGCGACGTCGGCTGCCCTCCGGTGGGGACCACGCACGACACAGGTGTGATCAAGGAGGTAACATTATGTCCGGACCCTTCAGTTCTCCCCCGAGCGTTCTCATTATTCCGGTGTGTGAAGGTCCTCGATGCCCACCTCTCATGCGGCGCCTGGTGACGCGCGGGGCCCAGCGGGTGCTGGAGGTAGGGGAGGGACACGCGTGGCTCCAGGCGCCGGAGGGTGACGAACCGCCAGGTGCCCAGCCATGGGTGCAGGCGTGGCGACGCCCCAGAAGCCACCCCCAGCCGGCAGTGGCGGTCTGGCTCTGGAGGCGTGGGCAGGCGGCGGGGTGCAGGCCCTGCCGGCAGGACCAAGGCCTCGCTAAGCATGTTGCCAAGCTCTGCTGCCGCGAACGGAAGGATTGTTACCCTTGTCAGCAATCGTTCAGCCAAGTCCAAGTGTACACTTTTGGGGCTAACGGTCAGTGAAATGTGAACCGCAAACGTCGATGGCCCAGCCACGGGATGCGTGGATCAACACCAGAGGTTTCGCGTTTCGCATCGAGATGGGTCAGGATCGCTGCGGCAGCTGTCTCATGTGCAAACCCATAGATGCTGACCTCGATGAGGTTGCCGCGTCACTGTACCCGCCCCTGGACCCCGTCGACGAACTCGCGATGGATCAGCTCTGGCGTCTTCTTCTGAGAGGCAGCTCCGAGGTCATGACGGAAGTTGTCGACCACGTGGAACGCCAGCAGACGCAGCGACAGCATCGTCTGGATCGCCTTGAGATGGAGGGAAGGCAGATGGTTCACCCCCAGGAAGGCGTTTTCCGCAAAGACGGTCTCAATGCGCCACCGTGTGGTAGAGGTCGGCATGGCGGTGGCCACGGTCATGGCGCAGGCGGGCGTGATCAGCGCGAAGTACGTGCCATTGGGCCGCTTCTTCAGCAGCATCCGCAACGGGCCGTCGACGGCAGTCATGGTCGTGTAGACGGCCGCAACGTTGCCCCAGACGGTCGGGTCATACTGCTCCAGGGGGACCGCGTCACACTCCACCTGGCGTTTGGGCGACGCCTTCACAGGCGTCAAGACCTCGACCCCATGCTGGGCGTGGAGGTCCTGGATCAGTTGTCCGCCGTACCACTCTTTGTCCGCAACCATGAGGAAGTCTCGACCGAGGATGGCGCGCGTCAGCGTGGCCAGCCGGCGGGTGACCTGGGAGACGGTCGTGCCGGAGGAGGCGGCCAGGGCAATGAGGGGCTGTTGTGACGCCTGGTCCTGGGTAGAGAAGGTGCGGACGGCTTGCCCGTCGTGGTCCTCTTGGGTGATGAAGGACTGTGTCATCGCCTTGCGCGAGGAGGTCTTCATGTGGTGGGCATCGACGTTGACGGGATGACGGGGCGTGACGTGCCCGAGGGTGACCAGGCGTTGGCCTCGTATGGTCTGGAATTCCAAGGCGCTCTGGACGGAGACGGACTGCAGGAACCGGTACTGGGTGGAGAGCGCGGGAAGAAAGGGCAGGCCCGCGAGGAGGCCGAAGGCAGCGCGGCTGACCGTATCGACGGCGCGCATGCCGGCGGTATCGCCGAAAATCGCCTCAAAGACGAGCCCGAAGGCGAGGCGCTCTTTCGGGAGGCCTTCGGTCTTGAGAGGACCTCAAGACGCGACGAGGTCACAGGCGCCCAGTTGCACAAGGGAGGGAAGGAAGAAAAAGCCACCCGCACTGGTGGTGGTGAACCCGCGTTTGCGCAGGGCGGTGACGTCATGCGCGATGTCGTGCCGGGTGACGACGCGGGGAGGGGGCGTGCAGGCGCTGTCGAGGATGTCGATCTCTTCTTTGGCCAGAAGCCGAGCCGGGCGGGCGGGCGGTGTCAGCCGTTTTTTTTGGACAGGCCGTCGTCGGCAAGGACCTGTCCCACGAGTCGGGCACTGACGGTGGCCCCCATCTGGGTGACAGTGTCAGCGATCTCCTACCTATTGCCATGGGTCTCGAAACGCGTGCGGAGGATGCGCGCCTCGACCTCCTTGGTGCGTTTCGATGAGGTGTGGGGCCCTGTCCGTTTGGGCAAGAGGTCGGCCGCGATCCCCTGGAGGACCGCGTTGCGGCTCTCGGAGTAGGAGGTGCGCGACTTGAAGCCGAAGCCGGTGGCAAGCTGCCGTGTGGGGAGGCCGCAGAGTTCCCCGAGGGTGATCATGCTGACCTGCTTCTGGACGGGTTGTTCCTGGGAGAAGGGAACGCTCTTGCCGGCACAGTCTGTGAGCACGAGCGTGCCGTCTTTGACCTGCACGTTGAGGCTGAGCGTGAGATGCATGGCCATGCCCTCCCACGGGGTGGTGTCAGTGTTCCAGAGCACGGCAGATATGTACACAGAATTTATGCACAAAGTCAAAAGCCGAGTCCCGTGGAGAAGGGGCAGACCAACTCAGCAGATTTCATGACCTATAAATGTAGATATTGGAGAGCGTTGAGGTAGGTGGCAAGGCACTGAGCCATG
>Ga0137375_10007079_pt1 | contig 13307 bp, 15 predicted proteins | sample SagtaG_24_FD_104936 | JGI IMG/M metagenome (GOLD analysis project Ga0137375, IMG submission 104936) | Vadose zone soil microbial communities from Sagehorn Ranch, Mendocino, California, USA - Sage1_R_113_16 metaG | ecosystem: Environmental > Terrestrial > Soil > Vadose zone | place: USA... | reverse complement strand
CGTCGCCGAGCTCCGAGCTCAGCGCCTGCTTGCAGTGGCCGCAGCTCATCCCGGGGACGGTGTACGTGATCTCGCTCATCGCCTCGCTCCTCCGTCGATATACCCGGGTAGGGTATCAACCGTGAGACCGCCTTCGCCTGCGGACTGCTCGCGGCAGCCGGCGGCGCAGAGTGCCAACCGCCAACACCGCGACGACCAGCTTGGCCGGCTCGGCAAGAAGTTGCCGGCGCGCGATGGGGATGGCGCCGGAGACCACTTACCTGCTCCCCGTCATGGCTTCGCTCCCGAGTGGTGGCTCTCGTGTCCGGTCGGCTGCTCGATTCCCGGCACAGGGCTCGGTGACTTGTCTGTGCTCGTCAGGCGGGGCGCAATGACCAGGCTCGAGAAGCTGAAGACTCCAGCGAATGCAATGACGGCCAGCGCCGGGGCGACGAACGTCCCGAAGCGCCGATAGAGGCGCCGCAGCATCGGCAGCGAGAGAACAAGACCGAGGGCGAAGAAGAGCACGTTTCCGCCGAAGCCGGCGAGGAGCGCGGCGCCGGCTAACGGGCCGACGTGGTGCAGCACATGCGGGGCCAGACCGGTCACGACGGCCCAAACGGCGACGACGCCGCCCCACAGGCGGGCGCCGAAGCCGCGTCGAGCCGGCGCCGAAGCGGCGCTGACGCTCATCGGGCCCCATCCCGTGGGCGTTGGCTCGCGCTCGGAATCCGTCTGCTCACGCTCCTCGATCAGCCGGTCGAGGTCGTCGCGCTGGCGGCGGAGCTCAGCGGTTGACCCCTCGCGCGGCGCGAGCTCATGGTCGTGGCCACCGTGGCCATGCCCGGCGTGGCCCCCACCGTGGCCGTGGCCGCCGCGCATCATGAAGATCATCATCAGCGGACACGCGAGGACGAGAACCAGGAAAAACAGTGTTGAAGCCGTCATGGCAACCGCTCCCTTCTCTTCTGGTGGACGAAGCCTGGCCTATAAACCCCTCGGGGGTATCGGGAATGGCCACACAACAGGCTGCGCGTAACTACTGATCCTCGAAGCAGCGCGGTCGCCGTCCAGGCGAGACGGCGCTCGCCTCAGCTACGCGATCGGCAGGTCTGCCAGTAGCTGCCGGGGCTCGATGTACATCGCCCGTTCGGGCGGAAGCCAGTAGTCGTGGTACCAAAGAACCTTGCCACGGTCGATCAGGGCAAAGGCGTGCCCGGGAGTGTCGGCATGCATTCCTTTACCGAGTGTGTTGAACATCTCCGACATATCCCGATTTGCGTCGGAGATCAGCGGAGTCGTGATGCCGTACTGCCCGGCAGCCTGCTCGAGATCGCTTGGTGTGTCGGGTGTGATCGAGACGAGTTGGATGCCGCGCTGCTTCAGATTCGCCCCGACCTGTTGCAGGCCCTGGATCTGCTCGAAGCAGGCCTGGCACATCACGCCCTCCGAGAAGAAGAGGAGTGTCTTGTGCCGATAGATCGACCGGGAAGTGATTGCTCGGCCCGTTAGCAGATCACGCTCGGAGAACGAAGGGACCGACGCTCCAACAGGCAACCCTGCTCCCAGGTCGGCGCCCATGGCCATCGCGTGTTGCGCCGCTGCCGACGTCGACTTCTTGTTGAAGATGCTCGGCAGGACGAAGCTCGACGCGATGATCGCGACCACACCCGCGGCGACGAGCCCTCCCTTCCAGGATCGCAAGAAGGACTGGTAGCTACCCCTCGTCGACGGTGCGAACGCGCGCGCTTGCTGCCGCGCCGCTCGCGCTTTCTTGCCGCTCATTCCTGACATCTCCTTTCCTGAGGGCTGCGTAGAGAAAGCCGCCGATCAAGAGGAGCAGGATCGGCAACGAGACGAAGTTCGGGACACCATCCAGGTACGCGGCGAACGCGCGCATCCAGGAGCCCATCGCCTTCTGGAAGCCCGGCGCCGTATCCGACTCGCGGGTAAGGGCGAGCACGACGAACAGGATTCCGAAGCCCGCGAAGACGACGGCACCGGTGAGCTTGGCGACGCCGATCCGCTTCTCGTAAGGACCGAAACGCAGCGTGACCTTCGGATCCCTCACGCGCTTCTTCGCTCGACCGTAGACAAGCGCGAGCGGAATCAGCGGCACCATCATCCCGGCGACATAGGCAATTCCGAGCAGCAGTCCGCCGGCAATCGTGCCGCTGGTCGCGGAGAGCGCGATCGCGCCGGCCAGGACCGGGGCGCAGCAGGCGGTGGCGCCGCCGGAGAACACGCCGAGCCCGAAGACGGAGAGAGTCGAGCCCGTCAGCTTCGGCTGCGGAAGGTCCATCGGCAGCATCGTTCCGCGCCAGAGAGCGACCGCGACGCCGATCATCATCAGGCCGCCGATCGTGAACATCTGCGGGTGCCACTTCGAGACGTAGCCGGCGAGCGCGGCCGCCCCAAGCGTGATCGGCAACACCACGAGGGCGACGCCCGCAACGTACACCGCAGTCAGGCGGGCGACACGAAAACGATGGCCGCCGCCTATCGCGGCCAAGTAGGCGGGCATCATCACGCCCGCGCAGCAAGGAGCGAAGAAGGCGACCATGCCGGCCGCGAACGCCGCCGCCAGCGACCCCGCCAACAGAAGATCGCTCAAGCAGCGAGCTCCCTGCGCAGCCGCTTCTCAGAGAAGCGGCCGTAGGCGAGTACCCGCCTGCCGTCGGTCAGTACGGGCAAGAACGAGAGCGGAATCGCGCGCGCCGCCAGCGCTGCTGCCTCAGTCGAGTCAACCGAAATCTCGCGCGCATCGACCCGAAGCGCAGCGAGCACCTCGTGCGCGCGCGCGCAGAAGTGACAGTCGTCGGTCGTCACAAGCAGCAATTCGCCCGTGGCAACAGTCACGCCTTGCTCGCCGGCGGCCGCTGCGCGAGACGGACGGCCGCGAAGACGACCGCACCGAGCACGACGATCCAGAAGACGATCATGAAGCTCATCCAGACCCAGCTCCAACCATCCATCCAGCCGTGCATCGCCTCTCCTTTCTTCGCTTCATCGTCAGCATCGGAGGCGCAACAGCGCACGTCATCCGCCCAAAACCCGATACCCGGTTGGGGTAACTACTGATCCTTCTGCACTTTGGGAAGGACCCAACGAGCAGTAAGTAGTTGCGCGCAGCACGATCCGTGGCGAGTCCGATGCGCTTGAAAAGCGGGCCGGAGGATCCTGTGAGGAACCCAGCACAGCAAGAGGAGGTGAGCCGGCATGCGCAACCTTTTCATCGCACTCACCGGATTTCTCGTCGGTGGTGGGTTGGTGATCGGGCTTGCCCTCGCGGTAAAGCCGACGACCGTAACCGTCAAGCAGGCCGCGCCGCAGGCGGTCGGCATGGCCCACCTGAACGGCGGGATGAGCGCCATGGCTGCGGGCAGGATGGCCTCGTCGGTTCCTACGCGGAAGTTGACCATTCAGCATGTTCAGAAGGGCTGCCACGTCTGGTCGGACGGCAAGACAACCGGAGCGACGATGCGCCTCAGCCTGACGCCTGGACAGAGGCTGTCGATCCTCGACCAGGACGTCGACGCGCACCAGATGCTCCAATTCTCCGGCCCGATGCGGCTGCGCATGGGCGTCCCGATGATGATGAACCGGGGCCTGACGCTCGCCTTCCCGAAAAGGGGCCTCTACCGCCTCGGTACCAAGACGGTCGAGATGCCGGGGGGCGGCATGGACGTCAAGACAATCGGGCCCGACAACCACCTGCGACTGGTCGTAACAGTCGCGTGACGTCCACGAGGCGAATGCTCGCTCGGATCCCGGCCGCTCGCATAGGCGGCGCCGTCGAGGTATGGCCGCTCACGGAGCGATAACAGCACGCCCCGGAACGGCGTGCCCATGGCAGTCCTGGCCTTTCCTCCGCCCTTGACGAACGACCTCGTGCAAGCGTCTCGCCCGCGCCGCGGCGGTGCGCCCGCCGACCAGCCCGATACGCGTTGCTGTTGCCGAAAGTGACACCAAGCCGCGACACAGTTGATCCCCAAGGACGGCTTCGACGAGGGAGTGAGCAAGAGCCGTGGCCAAGGAACACGCTTCCTCCTTCGCCTGCCACACGCCATAGATCGATACCGGGCTGCAAGTCAGGCCACTAGTTCGAGTGGCGCGACGAGAGGGCGGGCGCAAGGCCGCCCTCTCGTAAATGCGGTCGGACGCCGCTGCCTAATGTCGCGTTCGTAGCGCTTCCATCGTCTGGGGATTGAGGTGGTGGAGCTTGACCGCGTCATTCCTCAACTCGTCGAGCGTGAAAGCGTCGAAGCCGGCAGTGCCGAGGTTGTTCGCGTAAATCTGGTCGCGGTACCAGTACGAGGACCAGGAGTTGGACGGCGTCGCCGAGCGGACGATGTAGAAGCCGACCTGTTGCGGATTCGTCGGGTCGGTGAAGTCGACGACGGTCGTGCCGCCGTTGTACCAGGCGGAGACGAGCAGGTCGCGCTCTGTCTGCACGGGCACGGTGTTGAAGTTGTGCGCGGTGCAGAGCGTGGAGGTGACCGACTGCGGGATCCGGTACGTGCCGCGCAGCAGCGGCAGCGACGGATTGCTGACGTCGTAGAACCAGATCGCCCCGATCGGCAGGTGCTCGTTGCCGCCGACGCAGCCGGGAGCGACGGTGGCACCGGCGAGCTCGTCGCCGATCGCAAGCGTGCTGCCGTCGAACGAGAACGTCGTGCCGTGGTGGATGCTGATGCCGGGATTGACGATGTGGCTAAGCACCCTCGGATGCACCGGGTCACTGATGTCCCAGAGCTGCGTCTCGGTGAGGCACGCGGCGCCGGCGAGCTTCCGCGGGAGGAGCACCGTCACGTCGTGGCAACCGATCGCGGGCGAGACATCGGGTGTGGAGACGACCTTCGCGGCCGCGGGGTTCGAGAGCGGCACCTCGACGACCGAGATCTTCCGGTGCGTGAGCGGGCTGCAGGTCGCCGTCGGGACGCCGAGCGGGTACGAGAGCACGTAGAGCAGGACGCGGCCGTTCGCTTCGTCCGGCACGAGTGTGTGGGTGTGCGAGCCGCAGTCGGTGCGGACGAACGCGACCTGGCGCGGACTCGGGTTGTCAATGCTGCCGATGTCGACGACGCGGATCCCTTCGAATCCCTCTGAGGCAGAGCCTGCATCGCACGCGGCGCTCGACCTGGGCCCGTCGATCGAGACGAAGGCGAGGCTTTTCCAAATCGAGACGTCGCTCTGGCCGCCGTTGCAATTGAACTGCGCGCGCTCGGTGAACACCGGCTGCGGATCGTCGGTCCCTGCGAGCTTCAGCAGCCTGAATCCGCCGGGGCTTTGGTTCCCGGCGACGGCGACGTCGTTCCAGAACGCGATGTCCGTCCCGCTCGCGTACGTCCCGCCGTCGGTGAACCGCGCGACGTGGCGCATGTTGTCCGAGTGCAGATCCGCATTGTGCTGCGCCGCCGCGGCGCCGGCGAACGCGAGCACGCTCGAGGCCGCAACTCCGACGAGCAGTGCCTTCATGTTCCCCCCTTTGACCCCCTGCGTATAAGAGACCGCTCCAGCGAAAGGCGGATCATAGGAAAACCAACCGGTATTTCGGGAGGGAAAGAAGTCTCGCCTTTTCTCCCGGGTTGACTGACCGATCAGTCATTCCGACTCGAAAATTGACATGCGATATCGTCGTTGACACCCCGTTTGGTGGTGTATAGAGTCCACGACGCACCACCGGCCCCCATTTTTCGCCCTGGAGGTGGTCAGAAGTGACCTCGTTCCGCAGAGCACGCCGCCTCGGCCCTCTGATCCTTGTCGCCGTCACCGCGATGGTCGTGGCAGGCGCCTCGGCCCAGGGCGATGAGCTCGACCCAGCGCGCGATGCGCCGCTGCCGTGCGAGCTCATCGCCAGTGGAGGTCAGGTACCGCGCTCGGCCCACAACATCGTGCACGTCGCAAACGTCTGCGGTTTCGTCGGCACGGACATGGAGTTCCAGTCTCGAACCGACGCGAGCGGCAAGCTGCACGACTACGCGTTCGTCGGCACGATGGGCGCGGGCCTGCGGATCTTCGACGTCACAAATCCGACGCACCCGGCGTTCGCCGGCGCCTACACGGATCCGGGCTGGGAGGACGACATCCAGGTGCGCGGTGACGTCGCGACCGTCAACTTCGACCCGCTCGTCGTGGGGATCGAGCTCTCGCTCTGCCTGCGCGAAAAGAACACGAGCGGATCGACCACACGCGGCGGCGTCGACATCCTGAACCTCAACTTCAATCCGGCGAGCGCGACGTTCGCGCCGACGCTGCGCTACTGCTATCTCAACCAGAGCGGCGGAGCGCACAACGCGACCTTCCACCCGAACGGTCAGTGGCTCGCCGTCGACACGTCGGCGAGCGGGATCGAGGTGGTCGACCTGCGCGGCGCGCAGCCCGTGTTCGTCCGCAAGATCCCCTCGGGCGTCGCCGCCTCCGCTCACGACGTCTTCTTCTCGCGCGACGGGAACACGCTCTACAGCGCCGGCATCGGCTCCACCCGCATCGTCGACGTGACCGACATCTTCAACCGCGATGCCACCCTGATCGCCAATATCCCGAACGTCCCACTGGCGTCGCAGAACCCCGACGGGCAGACGATCTCGATCTCGCACCAGTCGGACACGACCTCCGACGGCAAGCTCCTCGCCATCACCGACGAGCGCGGCGGCGGTCTCAGCAACACGGCCTGTAACCAGGGGCCAAGCGGCGTGATCGGCGGCATGCACTTCTGGGCGCTTACGCAGATCGACGGAATCACGAAGAGCACCGGGGCAAGCGTGTCGACGCCGAAGAAGATCGGCACCTGGATCTACCCGAACCCGAACCTCGCGCTCGACCCGATCGGCCGGCCCGAAAGGGCGTGCACGATCCATGTCTTCCGCTTCGGCGGTAACGGCAGCACCTCGCCCGGCCCCGTGCAAGCCGGCTTCGACGGTGTCTCGCGGCTGCCCGTCAACCAGACCGTCACCGCACACTACGGCGCGGGAGTTTGGTACATCGACTCCTCGGGACCGCCCACGTCGACGGACGGAACCGTCGAGGACACGCGCACGACCTGGGGCAACACGCTCGGCTGGAACATCATGCCCGGCGCCGACACCTGGTCGGCCAAGGAGTACAAGGGGTTCATCTACACCGGCGACATGGGCCGCGGCTTCGACGTCTACGGCTTCACACGCTGTGACATCAACGACGGTCGCCCCTGCGTCGGCATCTTGCCCAACACGCCCGGCAAGGCAACCGGCGGCGGCCAGATCGACGGCTCGATGGCAGAGATGTCGATTCTCCAGGGCACGGGCGCCGGTGGCCGCGCGAACTTCGGCTTCAACGCCCAGTACACCGCTGGCCTGCCGACCGGCCAGATGACCTACATCGATCACGACACCGGCGCGAGCCTGAAAGCGACCTCGATCGACACCTTCATCGTCGACGACACGGGCACCACCGCGACCTTCAACGGTCGCGGAAAGACAAACAACGGCTCGCTCGTCGACTTCACCGTCACCGTCAAGGACATGGGCGAGCCCGGAAACGCGGACACGCTCACGATTCAGTGGCCCGGTTACACGTCGTCCGGCGTACTGATCAACGGCAACATTCAGGTGCGCAAGGGCGCGTGAGCGTTACGGCCGGAGGCAGCGGTCGCAGACTGCTGCCTCCGGCCGTCATTCAGGATCAGCATGCGTCGCAGCAGCCGTCGCCGCGCCAACTCTTGTAACCTTCCTTAGCGGCGACGGCCGCAATGAAGAGAGCGGCGGCCGGGTCCATCCACCACGAGCCGAAGAGCGCGTTTGCGCCGAGGCCGAGCAGCAGTGCGACCGAAAGGTAGGCGCAGATCTGTGTCTGCTCGGCCTCTTTCACCGCCGCCGACGAGTTCAGGCGGCGTCCCACGCGCCGCTTCCAGGCGGCGAGCAGGGGCATCGTCGGCGCGGTGAACAGCGCCAACCCGACGCCGACCCAGCTCGGGTCCGGCTCGTGCACCGCGATCAGCGAGCGCAGTGATTCGACGCCGACGTACGCGGCGAGAACGAAGAACGAGAGCGCGACCAGCTGCTGCGCGCGTCGCTCGGCCGCGTGCGAGCCGAGGCGCGTGCCGGTGAACAGCCAGACGACGATGAAGCCGGCCGTTGCCTCGATCAGCGAATCGGCGCCGAAGCCGATCAGCGCGATCGAACCGGCAGCGAGGCCGGCAGCGACCGCGATCGCCGCCTCGATGAAATGGTAACCGATCCCACCCCAGGCGAGCAGCCGCGCCTGCCGCTCCAGCTGCTTGCGCTCCTCGAGCATTTGCGGCGCCGGCCGCACCTGTGTGAGCTCGATCAGTCCCTGCTCGCTCAACGCGCTCGACTCCGAATTCCCGGAGGGCGACCGGAGCCGCCCTCCCCTCGGACTTCGTGATCCGCTAATTCCCCTTACGTGGGAACGACGTCTCTTCCGCCTGCGGGTTCAGGTGATCGAGCTTCTTCGTACCCGCGACGGCGCTGTCGCTCAGGTTCCAGACGATCAGGCCGCGCCTGATGTCGGACTCGTAGATGCGGCCGTTGTACCAGTAGCTCGACCAGTCGCCGCCGGTGACGAGGCTCGTCTCCGAGAGCGGTGCGGGGTCGGCAAAAGCGATCTCCCTTGCGTTCGCCGGGTCGGTGAAGTCGACAACGGAGATTCCCGATTGGTAGTTGCCGGCCACGAGGACGTAGCGCTTGTCCGTGGGCACGACGTTGTAGTTGTGCCACGTGCAGTTCTCGAGGCTCGTCTGCGGCCGCGGGTGGACGAACGTGCCAAGGGGATCGCCGGTGCTCGCCTTGAAGAAGAACAGCGAACGGTCGACGATCGAGGTCGTCGCTTGACAGCGCGCCTCGCCGCCGCCGCCGGGCTCGTGGCCGAAGATCAGGACTTCGCCGTCCCAGGTGAACGCGGCGGAGTGACCGATGCTCACGCCGGGCACGACGACCTTGTAGAGGAGCGCGGGATCGGTGAGCGAGCCGCCGTGCGTCGCGTCAAGACTCCAGACGGCGAAACCGTTCCCGCCGGCGCACGCGGCGAGCTTGGCGTCTCCAAGGATCACGCCGGTGTCGTGGCAGGAGCGCGTCGCGTCCGGATTGCTGCGGATGCCGCCCGTCGCGGGCAGGCCCGCCTTGATTGTGTTGCCGTTGGCCAGCGACACCATCACCGCAGGGATCGTGATCGCCGGATCTGTTCCGCCCATAGTGCTCGGATCGCCCGCCACGTTGTTGACGACGATCACGGCGACGGCGCCGGCGTCCTGTGCGTTCTTCGTCTTCAGCGCGAACGTGCAGGTTCCGCGGTCGACCAGCGCAATCGCTCCCGTGGGGAAGCCGACGAGCGGACCGCAGCCGAGCGTGGGAGCGGCACTGCCGTCGTTCACCAGCACGACCTGGCCGGACAGGCCGGCAACGGTCGGCGATGGGCCGAAGGCGGCACCGGTGGCGCCGTAGACGCCGGCCGCCGAGGAAGGTGCATCGATCGTGACGAGGTTCGGCAGCCCGCCCCCGACCGACGGATTGCCGGAGGGCTCGAAGCGCACGTACGACGCTCCGGCCGGGTTGTCCAACGGGACCGAGAGGATGTCGATCCCACGACACGGGATCGAATCGCTCGACGGGTTGTTGTAGACGAGCAGCCGGTTGGCCGCGGGGTCGGGGACTCCCGTCGCGGTGTGCGAGCCGCACGGCGTCGGCACGAACGCAACCGCGACCGGGTTGGCCGGATCGCTGATGTCGAAGACGTGCACACCCTCGAGCCCGACCGGCGTGAAGATGCCGCCGCAGAATCTGCCCCCCGCGGGAGCCGGCGAGTTCCACGAACGAACGAGGATGTGCCCCCAGACGATCACGTCGCCCTGGTTCCCCGTCGTCGTGCCCTGGACGCAGTCGGTGAAGTTCTTGACCTCGACCGGATTGTCCGGCTCGGAGATGTCGACGATCCGAAATCCCTCGTACGTCCCCTGGTACGCCGTCCGTCCCCAAAAAGCCAGGTCCGAGTTGAAGACGCCTGAGCCGGGGCCCGTGAAGGGAACCACGCGGGCTGAGTAGCCCATCGGGTGCATGTTCTTCGAGTAGGTGAAGCTGCTCACCGCCTCCCCGACGTCCGCACCGGCGGTCAGCGGCACCACAAGCGCCACCGCCGCCGTCAGCGAGAGCAGCACGAGCCTGAGCAACGTTCGCATCGAATCGACCTCCCTGTTGGATTCGTCGCGCCGACTACTCGACGGATCAGGGCGCGCGTCGGGCTTAGCCTCCCCAGTCGGGTCCGACATACACTCGAACTGCGCGCTTCTCCCCCTCCGTTTGTTCAGCGGCGCGGAGTCTGCACCAGAAGGGCGCCTGCGTCAAACCGCGCAGGCCGCCCAGAAATCGCTGAAGGCGTCAGTGATGCATGCCCTTCGCGTGCTTCTCGAGAATCGTGATCTCTCGCTCTTGCGCGCTGATGATCGCCGCCCCGAGATCCTTGATCTCCTGATGCTGGGCCCGCTCGTCCGCCAGCTTCGCCATTGCAATCGCCCCTTCGTGGTGCGGGATCATCGCATCGGCAAAAGCGGCGTCGACATCGTCGGAGTGAGCGATGTCACTTTCCATGTCGTGGCCCATCATCCCCATTTCCTCGTCGCTCATCCCGAGCGTGTCCGCGTTCATAGGCTCGACGTCGCGCGAGCCGTACCACTGCTCGCGCCAATCGAGCATCTCGTCGATCTCCGTCTGCTGGCTACTGACGATGTCGCCGGCGATCTTCACGAGCTCCGGCTGCGAAAGACCAGCCTTCTGCGCCGCCTTCGCCATCGCGATCGCAGAACGGTGATGCGGGACCATCGCGTCGATGAAGGCGAGATCGAACGGCACCTTGCCCGTTGCGGTGCCCGTCGCTCCCGCGCTTGAATCGTTGTCGCCACCGCCGCACCCGGCAACGACGAGTGTGAACACCGCCAGCGCGATCATGCCGACGGTGGCAGTCATTCTAAGTTGCACTGATTGACCTCCGTTGAGTCGCTTACGTCGGGCGAACCGATTCCGAACAGGCTCAACGGAGAAAGCGTTGCATCCACACAGGCGACGCACGTGCTCGATCGTCCGTCGGCACAGCGAGCTGCGACCTCGGCGCAAGGTACGGCGCCACGGCGAGCAGAGAAACCGACGACACTCGTGCTCTCGGCGTCACGGCCGCATACACGACGGTAAAGATGAGAAGACAGACGACGACGGCGCTGTCCGCCGAATCGCCGCGAGCAAGCTGGATCACATCCAACGTCCCGTGCGCTGCGATCGCGACAAGGAGCACGACGCAAGCAAGCACAACCAGCCGTCGCAACCGCCTTGGCGGGAGCCTTGAACCCACGTTGCGAAGCGTACCGTCGCGCCTCGGCTGCCCGCCTCGCCGACAACCGAGATACCATGCCGCGCGATGATCAGGATCCGCCTGATGCTCGAACGCGGGGTGCGCAACCCCTGGCTCCGTCCGTTCGTGCTTCTCTTCCTCTGTGTCTTGCTCGGGCTGGTCCTCGTGCACGCACTGCACGACAGCCACGATGCGCTCGCGGGCATCGGCGCTGCCTGCCTGGCGATCGCCCTGTTCTTTAGCTTCACGCTGATCCTCCAGATCATTCGCGCGCCGGCAGGTGCAACGCTGGTCGTGAAATCGGCGCGCGCGCCGCCCCGCCGGCCTTCGCTCTTGACGCCGCGGCACGTGGACGGCGTCGCGGGATGCTTATCGCTTCGACTGTGACGGGCGAGCGCCGTTCGGCGTTCCGTTGCGCCCCGTAGTCGAAACCGGAGGGTCAAATGTCGTATCCACGCTCGGTCGATCAGACCGCGCCCATCAAGAGATTCCTGTTCCCGTTCATAACGCTGGTCGTCGTCGGCGGCGTGCTGTTCGCGGCTGCCGGCGAGGCCGCAAACCCGATCGAAACGAAACGAGCACAGGCTCAGGCGATTCTCGCCGAGGTCGCCCGGCTCGACGCCGAGGTCGGCAACGCGGCCGAACGCTGGAACGGCGCGAACTACAAGCTGCAACAGATCTCGGACCGGCTGACGCGAGCGCAAGTGGACCTCGAACGCGCCCGCGCAGGCGTCAAGACGTCACAAGTTTCGTTGGCGAGCCGTCTGATCCAGCTGTACGAAAACGATACGCCTGCCTCACCGATCGAGGTGATCCTCGGTGCTCAGGATCTCTCGTCCATGCTCGACGAGCTCGACAGGGCCAGCCGCATCGCGGAACAAGACGCTCGCATCGTCGACCAGTTCAGGAACTACCGCACCAGTGTCGCCGCGCAGAAGCGGCAACTCGCGCAGGCGCGTATTGCCCAGGCCGCTGTCGTTCGGCAGCGCGCAGCGGAGAAGGCGGCGATCGAAGCGAAGCTCGGCGAGCGCAAGCGCTTGCTCGCCTCCGTGCAGGACGAGGTACGCCAACTCGAGGCAGCAGAGCGACGGCGGCAAGCGGAGCTGCGTGAGCGCGCAGCCGCCGAGCTCGCGCTACAACGCGAACTGGCAGCGAACGCCAACGTTCCGAGCTCCGCTGTCCCGGCGCCGATCAGCGGTGCCGCCGCGGCGACCGGCGGGATACCGGCCCCGAGTGGCAATGTCGCTCCATCTCCCCCGGGCAACGCGAGCACGGGCGTCCAGGCAGTGGCAATCGCGATGCGCTACCTCGGTATCCCCTACGTTTGGGGCGGCGCCTCCCCCAGCGGCTTCGACTGCTCGGGCCTGACGATGTACGTCTACGCGCAGCTGGGAGTCTCACTCCCCCACTACGCCGCCGCGCAATACGGCATGGGCGTCGCCGTCGGCCGCGATCAGCTCCAGCCGGGCGACCTCGTCTTCTTCCGTGGCCTCGGCCACATGGGGATGTACATCGGCGGCGGCAACTTCATCCACGCACCGCACACCGGAGACGTCGTCAAGATCTCGAGCCTGTCCGACAGCTACTACACCGCGAACTGGGTCGGAGCGCGTCGCGTGGTCTAAGGAATCGGGAACGAGGTCGGATCAGACGCGGGGCTGCAAGCCGGCAAGAGTGACGGTGACAAGCCGGCGGACCGCGGCCGCTGGTTCGTCCTCGTCCCACTCGCCGTCGCTTCGCTGCTGACCGGGATCGTTCAGTCACTCGGCACGCGGTGGGGCTTGTTCCGACACTACTGGGTCGTGTTCAAACTGCTGATCAACCTTTTCGCCACGCTCATCTTGCTGATGTACATGCAGACGCTCGACCACTGCTCGCCTTGCCGACGCTCCGCCTCGGAGGCTTCGAGCTCGGCCAGACGGCGGCGCGCCTCGGCGAGCTCCGCCGAGAGGTCGGCGTCGGCTGTCATCTAGCTAGCAGCGATCGCCGCCGCG
>Ga0137375_10007076_pt1 | contig 13310 bp, 11 predicted proteins | sample SagtaG_24_FD_104936 | JGI IMG/M metagenome (GOLD analysis project Ga0137375, IMG submission 104936) | Vadose zone soil microbial communities from Sagehorn Ranch, Mendocino, California, USA - Sage1_R_113_16 metaG | ecosystem: Environmental > Terrestrial > Soil > Vadose zone | place: USA... | reverse complement strand
TGCGCCTTGTTCGGCTGGCGCGTTGCCGGATTCCTCGAACCTCGAACGAGAAAGCCCAAATCCCAGGCCGTCGGTTTGGATCGGAGGGGCTCCGTCCGAATCTTGCTCTGCCCAGGGTTAGCCGGGCAGTACAATGGGATTAGTCGCTGGACGATGAGGGTGTTATATGAGTCCGTCACTGGAAGAACTCAAGGTTCTCCTTTCGGCTCTGCCTGTTCCCGTGCGGGCGGAGTTGGCCCATTACCTCCTGCACACTCTTGATTCCGCCGAGGACGGAGTCGCCGCCGAGTGGTTGGCGCTCGCCAAGCGGCGCATGGCAGAAGCCCGCTCAGGCCAGGTCGGCGGCATCCCGGCAGAACAAGTATTGGAGCGCCTTCGCAGGTCGAGGTCGTGAACCCAATCGTGTTCCACCCCGAAGAGGGGCAGGTAGAGCGTGATGCGGTGGATTACTCCGAGGGGGTTGCGGGCCGGTCTGGGAGACGATTTCCGAACCAAACCATCGATCAAGAAGTCTTCCGCGCCCTACTCGTCGGGGTCGTCGTCTTCCGCACGCCAGTCAACCATCCGGTCCCGCTGCAAGTCCGTCAGCGAAAGAGCTTCCTTCAGCGCTCGGTCAACACGAGCCCCTGTGAGGTCCGCGCCGGTGAAGTCGCAATGATCGAAGGTCGAGCCGCGCAAGTCGGCGCCCATCAGCGCGGCATTCGCAAAGCGACAGGCGAAAAACGTGCTCCCCTGCAAATCGGCGCAAATCAGCACAGCGCCGCTCAAGTCACAATCGACGAACTCGTTCCCCGAGAGACACGACAGCTGAAGGTCGGTGTCGCGGAAGGAAACGCCGTGGAACTGGCAGCGCTCCACCAACGTGCGCGGCAGGCTCAGGTTTCCGAAATCTGCCTCCTCGTGGCGTCGGTCCCGCAGGCAGGCTCCGTTGTGTTTTCCCCCCGGCTCGGGGCGGTTCAGCTCGCCGGGGTCGGTGGGCCAGTCGCTTCGTCGAAGCAGGCGTCCCCCAAGTTTCTTCAGCACGGCCCAGGATTCCTTCCACGATCGTCGCCCGCTCGCCATCGCTCATCCCCCCTTCGGCTCGGGGCCTTCATCGAGGCGCCAATCGATCTGCCGAAGTTGCTCCTCGCTCACCTCAATATCCGAGTCGATGTCCACGATGGCCCCGGTGAAGTCCGCGTCGGTGAAATCGCAGTCCTCGAAGGAGGAACGCCGCAGGTCGGCCCCGACCAGCCGGCAGCGGACGAACTTGCAATCCTTGAACAGCGAGGCGCGCATGTCCGCACAGGTCAGATCCGCGTCCGTGAAGTCGCACTCGATGAAGTCGTTCCAGCACATGAACGACTGATTCAAATCCGTGTTCACGAACGAAGCCCGGTGGAGGTCCGAGCGATTAATGAAGCGCCGGGGGAACGTCATGTTGGAGAAGTCGTTGTCTTCCCGGTGTGTGCGGAAGAACATGATGTCGGTCGGCTCCCCTTCGCGGTCGATGCCGGCGTGGTGGTCGGGGAGCCAGGGCTGCCGGTTCTTGACCGGAGGCGCCCACACCCCGCGTTCTCCCTTGATGGCCCGCCAGGTTTCCTTCAGGTCACGGCGGCGGTGATACCACTCGTACAGGTTCGTGAGTAATACGCGCTCTCCGCCGGGAACCCACTCGTCAAACAACTCGCCGAACCGCTCAAGCACCTTCCACGCCTTGTCCGGCAACTTTTCCACTTGCCGGGCGCGCTTCTTCTCGTTGGCGGCCGGAGCACCGCGGGGGAACATCTTGGCAAACTGCCGGATCACCTTCGCCGCCTTCGGGGCGCCGATGGTGTCGAACGACTCGGCCAGGTCCGCCGTATGCGCCCCCACTGGCCCAGCGAACAAGACCCGATGACCGGCACCGATCTCGTGGTCGAACGCCGCCCCGACCAGGGCCACCACACGATCCCGACGGCTCAACGAGTCGAACCCCTCAGCGGTGCCGCGTGCCCACAGCGCCGGCCAAACAGCGTCGAACCAGGAGACAATCTTTGTTTCAGCCATCGTTTCGCCTCTCCCTCACTTCACCCAGCTTGAACGCCGCCTCACTGCTTCTTTGACAGCTGGGCCTGGAGTTGCCGGAAGTCGTCACGGCCGCGCACAGGGTCCAGTAACCGGACGCCCTGCAGTCCCTCACGATCCCGATACCCGGCGGCGAGGGCGAGCCGCAGCGCTTGCACCGCGCCCTCCGCGAACTTCCTCCGCTGCGCCTTCTCCTCGTCAGGCAGTTCCGCCTCGTCGAGGCCAACCGCCGCGGTCGCCTGGGCCAGGGCGCACGCTTTCAGGAAGAGGTCGCCGTCCGAGGGCCGAGGCAACTTCGCCAGCGCGGCCAACGCCTGATGCAGCAGCGACAGCGCCTCCTTCGGCCGCCCCTCCTCGTTGTGAACCAAACCGGCGAAGATCAAACTGGCGGCCGCGTTCGAGTGATCGATCGAGTTCTTGGGATCGTCGGCGGCGGCCTGTGCGTAGTGCCGGGCAGCCTCCGCCAGGGAATCCAGGGCGTTGTCTGGCTGGGCTCCGGCCCGCTGCGCCTGACCACACCGGAGCAGGGTTCCCGCCAGCTGCCGGCGCGCGCCTGCGTCCTCCGGCCGGTCTCGGAGTGCCTCCGCCAACCGGCCCACTTCGCGCCGCAATTCCTCCACGCGTTGTTCTGCCTTCTGGGCAGCCGCCTCTGTGGTCTTCAACCGGGCGGCATTGGTGGTCCGCGACTGCTTGAACTCGTCCGACCCGAACCGGGCCTCCTCCAATCGGTCGAAGTTGGCGACCGCTTGCCGCACTAGCCGCACGGCGGCGCCTGGCCGGCCACACTGCATCTCGATGTGCGCGCCCAGGCCCTGGAACATTGCCAGGTGGTTCAGGAAGGTGAGGTTCTGCGGGTTCTTCGCGGCGACGTCGGTCTGCTCGGCCACGGCCAGGCGGGAGAAGTGTCGGGCCTCCGACCGCCGGTCCACCTGGGAGTAAGTCACTGCCAGGGAGTTCAGCGCCAGGGCCAGGGTGTGCCGGTCGGGAGTGCTGCCGGGATTGAGCCGCACCAGCCGCTGCTGGATCTCCAGGGCCTGGCGCAGGTAGGGCAGGCCCTCGTTGTGCTGGCCCTTCAGCACGTAGGCACGGCCCACGGCGCGGTTGAGTTTGGCCAGGTCCGTCTGGAAGGGGATCACGGTTGGGTTCTCGCTCGCCACCTTCGCGCGGATCGTCAAGGCCCGGAAGGTCACCTCCAGGGCCTCGTCCGCGCGTTCCATCCGGCCGCAGACCGCGGCGATGCTGGCGAGGTGGTTGACCAGGTAGTCCTGGGCGATGAGATCGTGCGGGGCTTCCTTGACCACTCCTTCCTGGATGGCCAGCGCCCGCCGGAAAGCCTCCAGGGCGCGCTCGAGTTGGCCCTGCTGGTCCGCGTAGATCACACCGCGGTTGTGGAGTGCGCCCGCGAACAACCTGCGATACTTCGCCGGGGAAGCGGGCCTGGCGACGAGGCGCTCCAACAGGGTGATCGCTTCGCCGTAGGCCGCCAGCGCCTCAGGAGGGTTGTGCAATCGCTCGTGGGCAATGCCCATCCGGTTGTAGGCAACAGCCAACTCGAACTGCGCTTCGGGATCCTCAAGGCGCTCCCGGGCCAACCCCTGTTGCAGTTCCAGTGCCGACCGGGATGGCTCCAGTGCCGCGAGGGCCTGGTTCGAGTCCAGCATCAGGTGGGCAAGGCGCGCCTGGGCTTCTGCCAGGGCCTGCCGTACCGCGGGGTCGGAAGGTATCTGGCGGTGCAAATCCTGAGCGAGTGTCCGGCCTTTCTCCAACAGTTTCTGCGCCTCCTGCTTCGAGCCGACGTCGGTCGTGATCTGACCCATGCGCGTGTACGCCCTCGCCAACTGCAGGCGCAACTGGGGGTCGTCGCCCCGCTTCGCGACGAAGTTCTGATAGTATTTCAGCCCGGCCCGGAGCAGATCCTGACGCAGCGGCTGCAGACCGGGGAGCTTGGCGTTGAGGAGGCGATCCTCGCTGACGGTGGTGAAGTAGTCCTCGACCGCCTGCAGCGCCTCGCGGAAGTTCTCATCCGCCTTCTGCTTCTCCTGCTCGACCATTTGCTGCTGCCGGGCGACTTCGGCCAGGTTCGCCTCCGCCTGGGTCCGCTCGCGCTCCGCTTCCCGCCACTTCCAGACGACTCCGCCGAACCCGAGAGTGAGGGCCACCATCAGCGCTGCCGCCAGCCCCGCCACCGCCGGCTTGCGCCGGCACCAACGCCAGGCCCGTCCCAGCCGACCGACTGGCCTGGCCTGGACCGGCTGACCATCGAGAAACCGACGCAGGTCGCCGGCCAGTTCGCGGGCGGTGCGGTAGCGCTTCCTCGGCTCCTTTTCCAGACACTTCAGACAAACAGTCTGGAGGTCGCGCGGGATCTTATCGTTCAGGGCGCGCGGCGGCCGCGGGTCGTCGTGGAGAACCTGATAGAGGAGCATCCGGGCAGTGCCGCGGAAGGGCAGTTCCCCCGTCAGGAGCAGGTAGAGAATCACACCGAGACTGTACACGTCGCTGCGCCCGTCCACCTTGTGGGCTTCGCCGCGGGCCTGCTCGGGACTCATATACGCGGGCGTCCCGAGCACCTGGCCGTCGAGGGTGACGGTGACCTCGCCCGCTTCGCGTTTCGCCAGCCCGAAGTCAGTGATGAAGGGTTGGCCCTTGGCGTCGAGGAGGATATTGCTGGGTTTGACGTCGCGGTGGACGACCCCGTTTTCGTGAGCATAGTGGAGTGCGTCAGCAACCGCGGCGATCAAGCGGGCGGCGTCGGGCGGAGCGAGGCGACGGCCAGAGAGGTGGTCCGCGAGTGTAACGCCGTCGATGAAGTCGCTGACGAGGTAGGGGACGCCCTCGCTGGTGCCGACCTCATGGACCGGGACGATAGCGGGGTGGCGTAACTGGGCGGCGCTGCGGGCTTCGCGGAGGAAACGCTCGACCCCGCCGCTGTCGGCCCACTGTCCGGCGCGCGGGAGTTTGACGGCGACGGTACGGGCGAGTTCCGGATCGAGGGCGCGGTAGACGGTCCCGAACGTGCCGCTGCCGATCGGGGCGAGCAACTCGAACCGGCCCACGAGCTTTCGGTCGTGGGGCAAATCGACTGTGGAGCCTCCCTCCAGCCGGAATGTGGATCCGCAGCTGGGGCAGACGACCTCGGGGGACTGCGGCGGATCGGCAGCCTCGACGGGCTGCAGGCAATGGGGACAGACGAAGCGCATGAGTTGGGCGCTCCTGCGGGCGAGGTTGAGGGGATAGGAGGATTGTAACCGGGGGGGGAAGGAGCGGAAAGGAACAATTTGCGAGGAGATGGCCTGGTAAGCCGGCCCTATCCTGCCCGGTGCCTCGGGTTGGCCCCGAGGAACGCCCGAACGTGATTGCGGCGAGTGATTGCCTCGGCCAGAAAGTGAACGGCCAGAGACAACCGCTCATCCGGCTCCGCGCAGCTGAAGCGCAGGAAGCCTTGACCCGCCGGTCCGAAACACTCACCACCCAGACAGGCCACCCCGAACTTGTCGTCGGCCCCTTCGAGCAAGTACATCGCCAGGCCGTGCGATGTCATGCCCAGATCACGGCAAATCGCCGACACGTTCGGGAAGGCGTAGAAGGTTCCCGCCGGCATCAACACCTCGACGCCGGGCACCTTGCGCAACTCATCGACGAGGAGCCGCACCTTCTTGTGGAAGCGCTGCATCACCTCGTCGCGCTCACGAGCGTCATGTTGCAGCGCCGCCTGTCCGGCCCACTGCGAGATCGGCGGCACGCACGACAACGCCGTGTTGATCATCTTGCCGAGCGTGTCAATCAGTCGCGGACTGCTGACCGCGTAGCCGACGCGCCAGCCGCTCATGCTGTACGACTTGCTGAAGGTATACGCCGCCACGACCTGGTCGAGAATCCCCTCCTGGGCGAGCAGCGCATGATGCCGTCCTTCCCAGACCATGTGGCAGTACGGCTCGTCGCTGAAGACCGCGATGTCCCGCCCGCGGATCAGGTCGGCGAGCGCCTTGAGATCGCTTTCGGTCGCAACGCCGCCGGTCGGATTGTGCGGCGAGTTGAGGAAGATGGCCTTCGCGTGAGGTGTCTTCTTGACAAAATGCTCGACCGCGTTCAGGTCGGGTCGGAACTGATTCTCCTGCTTGAGCGGCACGTAGATCGGTTGAGCGCCGCGGCGTTCGATGTTGGGGCCGTAGGTTGGAAAGTGTGGGCTGAAGACCAGGACGGCGTCGCCCGGATCGAGGACCGCCTCACAAAAGAACTGCTCGAACACCTTCGCCCCGGGACCGATGACGATATTCTCGGCCGTCACCGGCACGCCAAACTCGCGCCCGAAATTGGCCGCGACCGCCTCGCGGAAGCTCTGCAGGCCGAGCGAAGCACAGTAATGGGTAGCGTTCTGCTCAATGGCCTCGACGCCGGCACGGAGGGCGTGCTGCGTGGTCGGGAATGGGCTATCCCCGATTTGCAGTTCCACCACGTCCTTGCCGCGGGCCTTGAGGCGTTTCGCGACGGCGAGGACGTCGAAGGCGGTTTCGGCGGTCAGTCCTTGGGCGAAGCGGCTGAGGGTGAGGGGCATGGCGGCTCGGGGGTGAATCATCAATGCTGGGCGAAGAAAGCCCACGGGTTGCAACCCGTGGGCTTGAGGGGTTACTGCTTCGCGGCGATGGCCTGAGCCAGCGGCCGGACGACCGCCGGGATGATCTGATTGTCCACCAACTCCTGGCAGAGTTTCCGCTGATTGCGGTACGACTCCACAAAGGTCTTGTACGGCTGACGGCCCCAGTATTGCCGCACGGTGAAGTAGACACTAATCGGCGCCTCGGGGTAGTGCCCGGTGCGGATCTGATAGGCGTTCGTCCGCGTCTCGATGTTGAGACGACATTGGAGACGGCAGGTCTCGTCGAGCGCCAACATCAACGCAGGCTCATAGTTGAGGACGCGCGTGCCGGGCATCTCCATCAGGTTCTGCAAAGTCGTGTTCAGCCCCAGCGCCTCGGCGACCACCTCGTCGTGGTTGCCAGTAAACATGAAGTCAAAAGCGAACAGCACGTCCAGGGCCTCGCAATCCAGCGGGCTGAAATCGAGATGGTACGGAGCCAACTCCAGGACGCGCTCGTGCTGCGTGTCGGCCGCCTCGATGTTGGGCGGATTGACATACCCGGTGCAAATGCGCTGCGTCTCCAGAGTGACCCATCGATAACTACCCTGCTCGCGATCCTCCTCCAGGACAAACTCACCCGTCTCGCGCTTGTCGAAATCGGTCATCTGGGGAAAGGTTTTTTGCAGGCTATCGAAGAAGTGCAGGACCGTCTCACGGCGGTTGGGCAGCTCCATCTTGGTGTTGGTGTAAACATAAATCCCGAAGTCGTCGCACAGGGAGCTGTATGGATTCATTACCAGTACCTCAGCGTCTGGATGGGGATGGGACCGACGCCTTGTTCGCTTTGGGGTTGGCCCAGATGCGGATCGCAGGGCTTACCCCTCTGCTTCATTCGCTAAACTCTTCTCATTGTTCGGCTTTTTTAGGGTAAATGCAAGCCCCGTCGTTCGTTTTCCCCCCGTGCGGACTCCCAGGGCTCCGCAAAGCCCGAATGTGCCAGGGTAAGGATTCGTGAGCCCCTGGAAAAAAGGACAGCAAGGCGGACAACTCTCGCCAAATGGAGGGAAGAGATCAGCCACGGCAAGCGGCCCGTCGGGAAGGGATGGTTTCGTTTGGCGGTCCGTCAGGCTTTCCGACCTGATACGGGTTCCAGTTGGGAGTGTCCGTTGGCTGGAGGGCGAGGCTCCTGCCGAGCCACTCTCCTCAGCGGCTCGGCAGGAGCCTCGCCCTCCAGCCAACGGACACTCATCAACTGAGGGTTTCAAGCGCTGTGGGCGACCTTGGCGGTGGTTGGGACGGTCAGAGTGGTCTGCTGCATCCAGCGACCGGCGTCAGGGGCACCGTGCCAGCGTTCCAGGCGCACCGAGCGAACAGCGTCGCGTTCTTCCTCGTCCAGAATGTCGAAGAAGGCAGCGGCGTAGCCCGCGCGCACCTGCGTTGAGGACCGCCCGAGGTAAATCAGACAGTCCGGCCGGTCATCGAACACGGCGACGGCCCGCCACCCCTGCGGCTTCGCCTCGGTCTGATAGAACATGGTCCGACCCTCCTTGGTCGTTTCGGGGCGGCTCGCCCAGCGGCGTACCGCACGGCTCACCGCCCCTCTGTGACGTTTCGGGGCGGCTCGCCCAGCGGCGTACCGCACGGCTCTCTGCCCCTCTGGGTCTGAGAAGCTGGAAGAGTGCAAGCAACCGCTTGCCAATGAGTTGCGACTCATCGGCGCGATCGCCTGCGCTGTGCTCTCTCTCTGTGCTAAAGTGACGGAGAAGGGAGGGGCTGTCAAGGGCAAGTCGTAACCTGCGGGGAAGCGGCCAGATCGGGCGGATTCTGCAGGCGACCGGAACCAGGAAAGAAAGCGACCCGGGGCGAGTCGTGCCGCCCCGGGTCGTTGTGAGCGTCGTTCGGTGTGTTAGTAGCGCCGGCCGCGATCGGTGCCACCGCCGTAACCGCCACGGCTGCCGCCCCGACCAGCACCTCCACCTCCACCGTAGCCGCGGCCAGCACCACCGCCGCCGCCACCACCGCGGTCCTCGCGAGGCTTGGCCTCGTTCACGGTCAACGGGCGGCCGTTGTAATCGGCGCCGTTGAGCGCGTCGATGGCCTTCTGAGCCTCGCCGTCGTTCTCCATTTCCACGAAACCGAAGCCGCGCGAACGGCCGGTTTCGCGATCAGTAATCACCTGGGCGCGGGTCACCTTACCGTGCTCCTGGAAGAGAGCCAGCAGGTCGTCGGCAGTCGCAGACCAGGTCAGATTGCCGACATAGATATTCTTCGCCATCACAGAACCTTTCGTGCAGGGGCCGCGCAGAGCCCCCTTTTACGCCAGGGGCTTTCTTGCTTACCGACCGAGTGAGGTGAGCGCCCTCCGGCGCGCCCCGTTCGTCGGTCTTCCCAAGCGTCGAGTCGCCAGAACTGAGAAACCCACGATCCGCTCGTCTCCTGAAATGGGCGGATCATCCTTGAGCGTTTCGGGTCGGTTCGCCCAGCGGAGTACCGCACGGCTCACCGCCCCTCTGTGTCGTTTCGGAGACCGCAAGCAGGGACGGACTGAAAAGCAATCCCCCCTCAGCTGCCGCAGTGTTGGGCGCACTTCGCGATTGTGTCAGATGTGTTAGGCGAACAGTCCCTTCTCCGACCCCGCCAAAACCTGAAAACACCCTCAGGGCACCTCGGATCGCCAGCCTTGCCCAGCAGTTGCGGGGCCGGGAGCAAACCCACCTTCTCGAGTCTTTCGGCGAGGAATGTTCACACGCAGGAGTGGCATGCCATCGAAAAAACGCAGAGGAGGAAGGGAATCGAATCCGACCGGGCAAAACGTCTCCTGAAAGGGCACCTGAACACGTCCTTCGGATATCATCCGAATGAACTGCAGAATTGTATCAGGAGGTATGCCGATCGCCAAGCCCTCTTTTCAAAAAAAAGGAATCGGCGAACAGGGGCGGGGATTTGACAGGCAAGAACGGTACCCTGGCGAGCCGGGAGCGTGAGCGACCGGAGTGAGTTGCTTGTTCCCTCGGGTCGCTCACGCTCCCGGCTCGCCAGCCTCTGGGCCCCTGACCCCTGTTTGCCGCAAAGAAAGTGCTGGCGTCGGTCGCTCCGGAGCGGTATCCTCTTCCTATCACTTGGAGCCTCCCCGGTTGTCCGATCGTCTGTGCTTGCGGTTTGCGCTCCCGGAGAGACGAAGGTTCTGGGGATCGAGCCGATGACCGAGGAAGGGCGCGTAAGCGAACTGATCGCGCGGTGGCAAGACCATCGCAAGCAGGGACGCGACGTCTCCGCGGAGGAACTCTGCCGCGAGACACCCGACCTCCTCGAACCGCTCAAGCGCCGGCTGGAACGGCTCGTGACCCCGACCGAATCGGCCACCCCGGTTGCGGATGCCGCCAGTTCACTGCTTGAGCCGGCGCCGGCTACCCTATCCCCCGTCCTGCCGGACGTTGCCGGCCATCTGCTCCTGCAGCGCCTCGGACGCGGCGGCATTGGTGTGGTTTACAAGGCGCGCGACCTGCGTCTGGACCGTGACGTCGCCCTGAAAATGCTGCGCGCTGGCGCCCTGGCGGAAGAGCCATTGCTTGAGCGCTTCCTGCGCGAGGCGCGGGCGATGGCCCGCCTGAAGCACCCGCACATCGTCGATATTTTTTCGGAAGGCACCTGTCACGGACAGCCGTACTTCACGATGCGCCTGATGGAGGGCGGCACCCTGGCGGAGCATCTGCCGCGTTATCGGGCCGACCCGCGCCAGGCTGTCGAACTGATGGTGAAGGTGACGCGCGCGGTCCATTATCTGCACGCAAACGAGATCCTGCATCGTGACCTCAAACCCCTCAACATTCTCCTGGATAGCAACGACGAGCCTTGCGTCAGCGACTTCGGGCTGGCCAAGTTCCTTGACGAAGATCTGGAACTGACGCAGACAGGCGAGGTGATGGGCACGCTCCCCTACATGGCTCCGGAGCAGGCGGCGGGGCGCCTCCGCCAACTCGGTCCGGCCACCGACGTCTGGGCGCTTGGAGTCATCCTCTTTGAGATGATCTACGGCCAGCGGCCATTTCGCGGGGAGAATCGCGAGGAGTTGCTGCGGCACATTCTCAAAGACGATCCGACAATCCCCAGGGCGGGGCGATCCACCCCTTGCCGTGTGCTGGAGCCCGTGGTCCTCAAGTGTCTGGAGAAAGATCCCGGGCGGCGGTTTTCCTCGGCTGGGGCGCTGGCCGACGAACTGCAGCGCTGGCTGGACAGGCAGCAAGTGCTGACCCGGTCTCCATCGCCCCTGCAGCGGCTCCGGCGGACCGCAGGCAAGCATCTGTTCCTGGTGGGCAGCGTCGTCCTGCTGGCGCTCGTCATGGCCAGCCTGGCCTTCTTCCTCTCCCAGACAGATCCGGGCCAGCCGATGCGCACGCTGCAGCGGGAGTTGGCCGAGGGCCGGCCGGTCGAACTCCTCGATGAGGCAGGGCAGCTCTCCTCCTTCCGATGGCGTGCGGGCGGGGCGCCCCTGGTCTCCTCGGCGCAAGGGCGCTCCTTCACGTTCAACAGTTACAATGTCAGTCTGCTCGAACTACTGCCCGATCCTGCCAGAGACTCCTACCGGCTGCGCGCCCAGATCCGGCACGACCAGGGAACGGCCGCGAGCGAAGTGGGGCTGTACATGGCCCTGGTGGGCTACGAGACGCCGCGCGGCCAAATCCAGGCGTTCCTCGCGTGGGTGTTCAACGACGTGGAGCCTCTCAAGGAAGGGTTCGAGAATAAGGCCGCCCTGACGCTGCGCCTGTACCGTTCCTCAGACTCGGAGGGGAAGGCAAAGGGCGTGCATCAGAAGCAGGGTGGCGGGAAGCCCTTCTCCTTCATGCCCGCCCTGCAGCCCCCGGGGTCCGGGCCGTGGCGGCGACTCGCAGTGACCGTCACGCCAGAGGCGATCCGCACGTTCTGGGAAGGGGCGCCGGTGAACCAGCTGCGACGAGCAGAATTGTTGCAGCGGGCCAGGCTCCTGCTGGCGGACTGCCCGGAGTTGGCCGGTGTGACCTACGAATTCCGACCCCGTGGAGGGTTCGGACTGCTCCTCAACGAGGGAGCGGCCTCGTTCAAGGACATCCGCGTCGAGCCGCTGGATCCGGGGATGTGATTCCCTTCTCTTGGAGGTCTTTCCCATGTCCGATCACAACGAAGTGTCGATTACGATCCGCGTTCCCGTCGGCGTCGGCGTCAGCACGCGCCCGAACATGGCACTCGGCTTTTATGACGCCTCGATCACCATGCGCTTTCCCGAGGACAGCGAGTCGATCCCGCCGGGAGACCTGAACACCGACGGAGTGGTGAGTCCGCGGGCGTCAACGGTGGTGGGGACCGCAGAGGAGTTGGATACCTCGGGAATGCCCACAGGTACGAACGTCGACGCGACGAACGTGCTGAACTCGAATGGGCAATGGACGATGACTTTTCCCCAACTCAAGGCGACCACCTCCTATAAACTCACTGTGGCCATCAAGAGCACGAGCGTGCATCACAGTGTGAAGGTGACCACCGGCAAGGCGATCAAGAAAGCCTGACGACACCACTCTCTCACTGCATCGCCCGGAAGATCCAGTAGAGGATGGTTTTGACCTCAAATGGCTTCAAATCGGGCCGCAGCGACAGGATCCGTGCTGCGATCCCAGTGAGGTGCGGCGCCGCCCAACTCGTCGCCGGCTCGGCGGCGAACGGCCCGAGGTAACCGCGGCCGTGCGCCTCGAACTCGATCTGCTCGTGCAGCCGATACGCGAACTGCAGCGGGTCGTCGTAGAGTTGCTTGTCCACGGAGATCAGCGGCGGTGCGAACACGGCCGGGTAACTCCGCGTCAGTGGGTGTTCGTTGTGTGCCGCCGCAATGATAATCACGTCCTTGAAATAAGCATCCTCGACGGCTCGCAGGAGTGCATGGCGGCGCGGCAGTTGCTGCAAGCGCTGCTCGGCGACGCCCAGGGACAGGTTGACGATCTTGCACTTCCAGACATCGACGGCCCAGCGCAAGGCGGCAATGACCACCTCGACCTCGCAGGTGCCCAGCGGCCCGAACACGTCGGCCGAATAGAGGCCCACGCGCGGCGCCAGCGTCAGGATGATGTCGGCGACGGTCGTGCCGTGCGGGGCGCTCTGATGGCCGTCATAGGGCAGCGGCTCAGCTCGGCCCGCGGTGAAGACGCCGCCTTCGATGCGATGAAGTTGCTGGCCGCGCTGCCGATAGCGCTCCTCCAGCAGGGCCCGCTCGACGCCGCTATCGACGACACAGACCGAGACCCCCTCACCTGTGGCCCGCAGGTCGCGCAACAGGCGCTCCGGGGTCACCAGGCGGAACAGCTCGTCGAAGACGTCGGCCATCGTCGCTGTTTTCCCAACCGTGCCTTCGGCGAGCGGGGGGCGTAAGCCCCCTGATGGCTCAAGTTCATCAGGGGGCTTACGCCCCCCGCTCGCCAGGAGCTATGTTCAGTCGCCCGTGACCCGATCGAGCAGCCCGCGGAGATCTTCCACCAGGCGGATGCAGTGCTGGACGGCGGGCGAGCCGTGTCGCAGCGCCAGCACACGGATGGCCTCGGCCAGACGGAGGCTCTCGTCGGCATTGACTGCGGCGCCGCGCGAGGCACTCAGCCCCTCGCGCAGCTGGTCCAGCACGGCGACGGGCGGCGGCTGTTCCAGACGCTGCGCGGAGGTGCCGCGC
>Ga0137375_10007074_pt1 | contig 13311 bp, 14 predicted proteins | sample SagtaG_24_FD_104936 | JGI IMG/M metagenome (GOLD analysis project Ga0137375, IMG submission 104936) | Vadose zone soil microbial communities from Sagehorn Ranch, Mendocino, California, USA - Sage1_R_113_16 metaG | ecosystem: Environmental > Terrestrial > Soil > Vadose zone | place: USA... | reverse complement strand
TGCCCTGGGCGGTGCGGTGGAGCCCGAATCGCTGGTCCCATCCTCCGTCCAGCCAGACCGTCGGCTTCCGCTGGAGCACGAACTGGATGATGTTGTCTTCCGTGCGCACGTAGTGCCAGAGGATGAAGGAGATCGGGTGGCCTTTGTCGTTGGCACGCCATTGCATCTGGTCCGGCGTCAGATCAGCGATGGTGTCGTCATAGGTGTTGTGCATCTGCTTGAGGCTGGAACGGATGAAGTCGATGGTGGACACAGGGCTCTCCTTTCCTACGGGAACCTCGCGACGGTGCCGCCTCACCTTGACAGTATACCCCGCCAAGAGGGTGTCGCCAGCCTTGTCCGCGCGACCGCGTCAAAAGAGGTCGGGCTAGGGCGACGCCCAGCCAGACTGCCCCGGCGGCTCGTTGCTGCGCATCCACCAGTAGGCGTGTGGACCTTAATCCGCGAGCGGGCGGGTTCTAACCCACGTGCGCCTCGCGACCGTTATCGAGCGTTTTGCGACCGTTCGACCGAATCATCAAGATAGCGATTGGATATCATTGACAAACCAATAGTTCGGATCACGCGCGTGAGGATTCGTGCGAATCGCCGACGCGCACCCTGGAACCGGCGCCGCGCTATAATATAGCCAAGGAGATAACTGGTCAACATGGTTACGGACTCGAAATCAGCGCCTGGCCCGACACCCCGAGAGGAGACGGGTAATATCAGCCACACGCGGTGTGGAGCAATCACCAAGAACGGCCAACCTTGCGGCGGACGGCCCTCGGAGTCGGGCTTCTGCTTCGCCCATGACCCCGCGCTCTCATCAACGCGCGAGTCGGCTCGGGTTCGCGGCGGCAAGAACTCGTCAAGCCGCGCCCGCCTGGAAAAGCTGATGCCCGAGCGGCTGCGTCCCACGTTCGAGGTTCTTGAGAAGGCGCTGACCGACGTTTCTGAGGGTCGGCTAGCTCCTCAAAAAGCTTCAGCGATGGCATCGCTCGCGGGCGCTATGGTCAAGATTATTAAGGCGGGAGAGAAGGAGAATTCGAATTTCTCACTGCCTCCGCAGCTAGACTTCCCAGGCGTCGAGGAATGGTACGCGATGATTCGCAACTACCGTCGAGTGAAGCCGAGACTGGCGGGCGACCCACCCTCGGAGCCGACCAGCGACATCAGAGCAGAGCTGGACAAGTTCGAGCGGGAGTACGGGAAGGTCAAGCTGCCAGAGGAGTGGATGTAGACGCACCAGCAGCCTATCACGCGCGGCTCCTACTGCCACCACATCGCATCATCTCTACGCAGTCGACGTCCTCGTGGAACCTTCCGTTCCGTGCGTTCGCTACTCAGTTTCACCCTTAGGCCAATCGCCTCGTTTGCCTGACGGGTACCCCGGGCAGATCGGCAGCGCAATTCCCCTGAACAGGACGCCGTATCGGTACGCGGTGCAGGCAGTTAGCGCTCACTTGCCGGACGCGGCTTCATATCGGTGAATCTAACGCCGGCAGGAGGTCCGTAGGTGCTGCCTTGGTGTTGCGCGGCGATGGGTATCGCTGCTGCGGTTGCGGCGGCTTGCTCTTCCCAGTCTAATAGGTCGCTGAGGGAATGCGTTGTCAGGTAATACTCTCTGAGCCTTAGATACAGTGCCTGCACCCACTCGGGCTTGAGCATCGCCATTACGATCCCCTTCTCAAAGCCGGATGCGAAAGCGAGTGTGCACTCTCCTACCGCACCTTCTCCCAGCTCGTCGACCAGCTCGGTGAAGTAATCTAGGCACCAGATCGGTACGGCCTTATCTCGCAGCCAGGCCGGGGGGCCATCGGCCGGCAATTGGCAATTTGGACAAGGGCAATCGTCCCCGGGTAAATGACGCTGAGTGGTCATTGGCAGAGCCTACTGCGCACCCTCTTCCCAGCAAGATAGAGCCGCCGCTCCCCGGTTCGCCATGAGAGTTGCCGTATAGACCTGGACGAGGATCTCATGCGGCCAATCCGCTCGCACGTCTGCCGGGAGGGTAGCGCTGTTCCGTGGACGACCGGCGCTTTCCAGAGACAGCTCGTTATACGCCCAGCCGTTTTGAACGGCATTGACTGCCAACGACACGAGATCTGAGGCTGTTAGCTGGAGCATCACCTCGCCGCGCCGAGCTCTCCGTAGCCTGTCGGGCATGGCCTCGGTCGGCCCTTCGCAACTCACAGCGAGCGCCGTGGCTTCATCGCCCCGGTCCCTAGCGTCGCCGATGTACGTGATTCACGCCCAGTGCCTTCACGATCAGGGCTCTTGAGTGGAGGGCCCTCGTCAAGACGCCCTCACGGTCCAGTTCCACTTCGGTAACCATCCCCGCTTTCAAACAGGCATCAAGCTGAGCAACGTTCACCGAGAGCTGGACGCATGCCGACAGGCGAGGGAAGGCGTCTTGAAGCCTCTCCGCATCGTACTCCTTGCGAAAGCGCGGCTCCACGCGGACGATCACTCCCCGTATCTCATCGACGAAATGGCCCTCTTCAGTAACCAAGTCGCGAAGATGGTCCCTAACCTGCTCGAGCCGCTTCTCCAGAGGGCTGAGCTTCTCCTTCAGCTCCAGGTACTCATCTAAGAGCGCAGTCCGGATGTCTAGGGCGCGCTTAGGCGCCGGTTCATGTAGCATTCCGTTCATTCTTTCCTTCGCGATCCTTCCATTAGCTTGTGCAGCCGCGAGGGCATCCGCCGCCGGCGTTATCCCACTGGTTCGGGCGGGTTGTTTTAGAGTTACGTGCCCCTCCACCTTCCAGTGCTCGGTGCAGAAAGAGTGCTAGCCGGTGCTTGCAAGGGTGTCCGGCTCCATGCCGCAGGTAATCCGAGCATTCGCACTCCCCCTTCCTCACGGTGTAGAAGCGCAACCCGTCCTCGGAGGCGATTCGCCACACATCGCCATCTAGCTTTTGGATTGGTCGTAGAAGCACAAGAAAGGCGGCCTTCTCCAGGCGGCTCGTTAAGTGCGGCCTCCGTGTAGCCGCACCCTCCACTAGCAGCCTCAGCTCATTGATGGAGCCAGTCACGTTCTAGTTCCCTCCCGGGCTCTCATCCGCTCCGCGGATCTGCGCCCATTCGCCAAAGCGCCCGAGCACGCCTATAAGCTTTCAAAGCCGAGGCGGTCAGGGCTCGACGTGGTCGCCAGACACGCTGCAAGACGAGGCCACCATCTAGACGGCTCCATTCCAGTCGCCAGCGCGGCTCACTTGCGCGCGACGACACGCTGCGTTGCCCGTCGCTCAGTCGCGCGAGCGCCCTACACTCATTGCTAGACACAACCACCAACACCGTCCGCCGAAAGGGCGAGAAGCGCGCGCTGGGCGCTGGCTCGTCCAGTTGGGCTGCCTCATCGCTCGGCACCTCCGGATCGCCGTTTAGCCCGTTTCGCCGCAACTCCATTTCCAGCCGGTAGGCGATCACCGCGCTCTGCCGATAGCGGGCACGGGCGACCAGCCCGCTCTCCATGAGCCAGGCCAAGCAGTTCTGACCCACAAAGAAGCAGCGACCAGTGGCTCCATCCTTTAGTCCGAAGAGCGTTCGCGGCAGGGTGGAACCGCAGGCATCGCAGGAAGCGTCTGACTGCCCTCCAACGGCTCTGGTTAGTCGGCCCAGACGCTTGCCTTCAGCGAACTGGGTTAGGGTTTCCTCGTAGCTGCTGATCATAGTCCGCATTCGTTGGCGCCTGCCCGATTAGTACTTCAGTTTTCCGCTTCGCAGGCACACTGCTCAGCCGGCATCGGCCTTCCGGAACGAGTGCAATAGGGCTTGACCCAGGGGCAATCCCAGCCAACGCGTTTATCCAAACGGATATCTTTCGTTTCGGCGCCGTCTATCTCCACGGCAGCCGCTCCTATCGCCTGCTGGATCTCGGTGCGGAACCGGCTGATCGAGTAGCGGGGGTCCTCGGCCTTCCTGTCCTGGGCGTAGGTAAGCCAGCGCTGCGGTTCCGGTGACTCGCTGGCAGCCACAATGTACCAGCTAGCCTCCTCCAACGAGAAAGCGTCAACGTTGACGGTTTTCTTCTCAGGCGCCTCGCCTTCCGGTCCTCCCGATATAAAAAATATGCGCCAGACCAGTGTATACTTCTCGGCCTGGCGAAGACTGATTTCGAAGCGGCGTCCGATGGCCTCCAGCGAGCGGTCACCGTAAACGCTTCTGCACTTTGCCTCGTAAAGAATTGCTGCCTCAAGCATCCAGGAACGCTTACCTATGGAATGGCTGGCCCTGAACGCCTCGACGAGTTGGTTGTCGGTTAAGTAACAAATAGCGGTCAAAGCTTCCGCCAGGGACGCGTCTATCGTGTTCAGAGCTTGGAAGAAGGCCGGCGGATCGAAGTTCGGCGACTGAACTCGCCGCATGACCTCTTGCCCCGTCCGTCGATCGACCACTCGGATCATCGTTGAAGAGCGTTCCAGTCGCCATCCGCCTTCGTGGATGTTGCGGTGGCAGGTCCGGCATAGAGTGATTAGGTTGTCGTCGCCAAGTACGAAACAGTCTTTGGATCCACCCATTCCCCGTGCATCGACATGATGACGATCCAGGTTCCGATTGGCTCCGCAGATCTCGCAGCTTGTCCTCAGATTACCCGTTTGCATGATATCAGAATGATATCGCAAAGATGTAGCTGTGTCAATAGCAAGAGCGTCACACTTCTTGTCGTTGCACAGTCCGTTCGCCAACGGCATAATGAACCGCAAAGCGCGATGGCGAGTTCCGTGTCAATCAATCTCAGGTCTCTGCGACAGCGCCAAGCGTATTCGCAAGCTGAATTGGCTGAACTCGCAGGAGTGCGAAAGGTCACAGTGGCTCGTATAGAACTCGGTCGAGTGAATCCACGGCCTCGGACAATCCGAAAGTTGGCCAAGGCACTCGGGGTAGAACCTTGGCAGTTGCTCGATAACCCGACGCGTGGGTGAATCGCTCAGGACAAGAAGATCGGACTTGCTGCGTTGTAAGATCGTGACCGGTAGGTGGAGGGGTGAAAGAAGACTTCTGACTCCCCATCGCCAGGAACTCACGTCTTCATTCGAGTAACTTTCTCGCGCCTACGGTCGTTCGGGCCAAGCAGGAATTGGGGGCACAAAAGCTTTGCGGGAAGCTTCCAGGCTGCCATCAACAATATGGCACCGCGCGCCCGAAGTCCTTCTGGGGTTGTTTCGAGCCATTCAACAATCGTTGTGGGGAACGCGGCGCGCCTTCGTTATGGCGATGACGAGCCGCAGGTTATGCGGATGCGCGAAAGAACGCGGGAGGAGCTTATCACGAGCTGGCGGGTGAGCAAAATCGGGCGGCGGCGCTTCTTGCGGGGTCTGGGCGCCATCGCGGCAGGCGTGCTGTTCACGATGGGCTGTCGCGACGACCGGCGCCACCGTCTCACAACCCTCGACGCTACCATTAGTCGGGATGGAAACGGCTCGCTCGCCTATCTGTCCGGAGAGCCCTACGTGGTGCGGACCGACCTCGCAGAGGCGCTGGCAGGGCGGGAGACCCGCCGCCGCTCGCTACTGGTCTTTCATCACTTCTCTGACTCCAGAATCGTTGACGAGGAGTCGCCGCTGCGAAGTGAGTGGGTGGAGTCGTGCAGCCCGACAATCACGACGGATGCCTTCCGTCCCCAGGAGGCGCTAAGCCTGCAGGCGGCCTCAGCGATGATCGCTCAGGCAAATCGCATCGATCACAGCACGACGACGGGCCGCGCCGTGGATTTTGCGCTGCACACGGGCAACGCGGCGGACAACGCCCAGTTCAACGAGCTGCGCTAGTTCCTAGAACTCATGGACGGGAAGCCGGTCGATCCCGACAGCGGCGCGCCCGGAACGAAGGCGTCCAGGGGCAGTCACCCGCGGACGCCTACGGCAGCCTCCTTGAAGACGCCCAGGCGGCGTTCTCGCCGCAGGCGTTGCGATACCCTTGGTACGCCGTAGCCGGCAACAGGGACCTCCTGTCGCAGGGGAATTCCCGCCGGATGAGGGCGCCCGCATAATCGCCGCCGGGTCACTGAAGGTAATCGACGTTGGGCCGGATGTCCTGAACGAGGGCTGGCGCGACCCTGAGCGGCTCGTCGAACCCCAGCCGCACGCGGTCCTCTCCGACCCTGCTACGGTTCAGCGACGAGTGGGCGCGGATGGGAACAGACGCCCGCTGAGCCGCGGAGGAGCACTTCCGCACCGAGGCGCTGCCCGGCCCGCTCGGTCACGGTTTCACTGAGGCGAACCGCAAGGACGGGACTGCGTACTATGCGGTCGACTTGGGACCAATCAGCCTGATCGTGCTGGACAGCACAAACCCCGGGGGCTTTTCGGCCGGCAGCATCGACGCGACACAGTTCGCTTGGCTGGAGGAAGCGCTGAAGGCGCGCAGCGCCCGCCACATAGACCGCGAGGGCAAGACCGTAGCCTCAAACGTCCAGGATCGACTCATCGTCGTCGCCAGCCATCACAGCAGCGCCGCGATGAACAATCCGTTCTCGAGTCCGGACCAGGGTGAGCGCGTCCGAGGCCCGCAGCTAGAGGAGCTGTTGCACCGCTTCCCGAATGTCGTCCTGCAAGTGATGCCTAAGATCAGGCCGGTGTTCGACCCACTGACGTCTCCTCCTTCATCGGTCGATGTGTCCGGCGCGCTTGTGCTCTGAGGCTCCGGAGGGTCTCCCGGCACCTGACAGTCGATGCCCAAGCGCAGTTGACGCTGAGTCTTGCCGCGTCTGGCAATATACCCTTATGGCTAAGGCTGATGGTGGTCTGACGGGTCTCTTCAGCGCTACCCGGGCTCATCACTGGCCCCAAGCAAAGGTAGCGTTCGAAAGCGCCATACGTCTAATATCCAGGGAGGTGCATGAGGCAGTACTGATCGTAGGAGGCTGAGTTGGAACCTGGACCGGCCACTAGATCCCGCCGAAGGAGCTCGCTGATTGCCGTACTTTTCGCGACTGTGACGGTCGGATCAATTGTCGTTGGGCGGTGGGACGCACCCGCGGCGCGAGCAGCACCGACACCCAGCGGCTACACGCTTGTGCAGGACGTGACCACGGCGACGTTCACCCGTATGGTGGACTTCGCCATGATTCCGGGCACGACGGACCAGGCCGTCGTTGTCAGCCAGCAGGAAGCGGTGGTGCGGCGTGTCTCGCTGACAGGCGCTTTCACGCCGACGATATACGGCAACCTTTCTGATCGAGTCAAGGTAGCGGGCAATGAGGAAGGCCTCCTCTCAATCGCTTTCTCGCCCAATTTCGCAAACGACAGCCGCGTCTACCTGTACTACACGTCGCTCACCTGCCAGCAAGGTGTCACGAGATGCAGCCGCCTTTCGCGGTTTCCAGTCATGAGCAACGATATGGTCGAGGCGATGGAGACGGTGGTGCTGGAGATCCCACAACTTCCCTCTGATCAAAGCAACCACAACGGTGGACGCCTTCTCTTCGGGCCGGACGGGTACCTTTATCTCTCGATCGGTGACGGTGGCGGAGCGGGGGACCCGGGAGAGACGGGCCAAAACAACGACGACCTGCTCGGCTCTGTCCTGCGGATCAATGTTACGGGGCAGGCGACCTATTCGATCCCGCCGGGTAACCCGTTCGCCGACGGTCCCGGCGCCAACGCCGACGAAGTATGGGCCTACGGACTGCGTAACCCGTGGCGGTACAGCTTCGACCGGATGAATGGGGACCTCTGGCTGGCGGATGTCGGGCAAGGCTCGTGGGAGGAAGTGGAAAAGATCGTGAGCGGCGGTAATTACGGTTGGGACTGCTATGAGGGTAACGCTCTGTACAACGACCCCAGTCCCGGTGAACCGTGCAATTCCCCGTTCCAGCCTCCGCGGGCCGTCTACGGCCACAACCTGGGTTGCTCCGTCACCGGTGGCTACGTCTACCGCGGGGCGTCGTTGCTGGAAGTCTACGGCTTGTACGTGTACGGCGATTACTGCTCTGGTAGGATCTGGGCCGTGAACCCGGCGGATAGCAGCGACCCCATCCTGCTCGTGGACACGCCGGTATCTATCGCTTCGTTCGCCGAACTGCCGAACGGTGATCTGCTGGTACTCGCTTTCAACAACACCATCTACCGCCTGACCTGCGCTGCGACACCGGATACCGACGGCGACGGTCAAGGCAACGCTTGCGACTTGGACGACGACAACGACGGGTTCAGCGATGCGATTGAGAGCTATGTGGGTACTAACTTGCTTCTCGACTGCGGCACCAACGCCTGGCCGGCGGATGTTAATAACGACGCGGTCTCCGATATAGTGGACATCGACGCGCTGTCCGGTGAGTTCGGCAACAGCGTACCGCCGGCGCCCGCTCGCTACAGCTTGGCGCCGGACCCACCCGACGACGTTGTCGACATCACGGACATAGACAGGCTGGCGGGGCTGTTCGGCGAGACCTGCCGACCGTAGCCTCACTCTCCGGGCGCGTCCGGTATCATAAACGCAGCGCTCACGGAAGGAAGGTGGGCGCGATTAGGGGCGAATCAGTGGGTCAACATTCAGTTACAGACGTAATGAGAGCGTCGAGCATTGGGTTCCTCAGCATAGGGACGCGCGAGGCGACTGTGTCAGCCTGAGCTGTCCTTCTGGACATCGGAACGGGCATTTGAGTCAGAGGCAAGCGACAATTGACGGCACAAGTGGTGGAGTCCATCCGCCAAGCGTATGGAGAAACTAATGCAGATACGGCGAACTTTCCCCTTGCTGATAGCGACCATGGTCGCGACGTACCTGGCTACTCAGAGCTTACTGCCGGGCTCCGGGGCAGGAGAGGCGCTCGAGGGCGGCGAGGGCGTGAGGCTGGAAGGGCCACGTGCGATCGTTGTGCGGGACCTGCCGCCAGCGCGTGAGGCGGCACCGGGACAGACTAGGGAGTTGCTGCTTTCGCGAAGGCATCCGTCGCAAGGCGCATACGAAGCGCAGGTCCCAGCGCCCGCGGTGAACGTGCGCGATGAGTCGTTTTCGGCCGAACCGCTCGCGCCGCCCGTGGCTTCGGGCGCCGGCTTCGAGGGGCTGGACAACAGCGACAACCAAGCGCTGACCGGCGTCACACCGACGCCGCCCGATCCACAGGTCGCCGTCGGGCCTGAGTACGTCTTCGAGATGGTCAACATCATTGGTCGAATCTACATGCGCACCGGCGGCACCGTGCAGACCTTCACGCTGGCGGACTTCTTCGGGGTGCCGGCCGGATACCTGGATACAGACCCGAAGGTCATCTACGACGCGCTAAGCGGCCGCTGGTTCGCTTCGTATGTCTCGCTTATTGATCTTCACGGCCAGAACAACGACCAGGCGCGGCTCCACCTAGCGATCTCTCAGACGAGGGACCCCACGGGCGCCTGGAACATGTACGTCATCAGCTACGCGCAACTATTCCCGGACTACGAAGGCATCGGCGTCACGAACGATAAGTTCACGATCTCTTCCAACGTGTTCGACATCGACCAGCCGTTCTACTACGGTGCGGAGACTATCGTCATCGAGAAGGCGGATGTGCTCGCCGGCGTGCCCGGGCCGAGTGTCGGGCTGTTCGCGTTCCCCCGCCGTCTCGACCGCTTCACGGTGCGGCCGGCACAGTCGCTATCTGCTGGGAACGATCAGTACCTCGTGACGCGCAACACGGCGGCGACGCTGACTGTCATCAAGGTCACGGGCACGCCGGATGCTGCGAACGTCACCGAAGTTTCAGCTACTAACCTGCCGATGTTCACCCAGAACGCGCCACCGGCGTCAGTAGCACTGGGCGGCAACATAGCCTCAGGCGACAGCAGGCTGCTGGACGCAATGTGGCGGGACGGCCGGTTGTGGACTTCGGCGTCAGCAGCGTGCGTCCCCGCAGGAGACTCGACCACGAGATCGTGCGCGCACGTGATCGAAGTGGACGCGAGCGTGACGCCTCCTTTGGTTGCCCAGGACATCATGTTCGGCGCGCCGAGCCAGTACTATTCCTGGCCGGCACTGCGAACAGACGCAACCGGGGACCTGTATGTGTCCCTAACGCACACGAACGCGGCGATCTTCGCCGAGGCCCGTTCCACCGGTCGGCTCGCTGTTGACCCACCGAATACGCTGAGCGGGTCTACGTTGCTCAGGGCCGGCGACGTGTTTCACGATTCGTCACGCTGGGGCGACTATCTGGGAGCCGCGGTTGACCCCTTATTTCCCGACTGTGTCTGGCTGGTCGGCGAGTATGCGAAGGATACGGTCGGGGAGAACTGGGGCACGTTCATCGCGGCGACGAGCTACAGTGCGGGGTGTGACAGCGATAACGACGGCTGGAACGATGCCGCAGAGGCGATCATCGGGACAAACCCGGCGTTGGCCTGCGGTGTCAATGCCTGGCCGGCCGATATCAACAACGATTCGGTCGCTGATATCACGGACGTCGACGCGTTGGCCGGCGAGTTCGGCAGCGAGGTTCCGCCGGCGCCGACTCGCTATAACGTCGCGCCAGATCCTCCGGATAACGTCGTGGACATCAGTGACATCGATCGCCTGGCTGGGCTCTTCGGCGTGAGTTGCGCGCCGTAAGCAGGACGTTTCAGCGAGCCTCGATCGTCTCCTGGTTGTTCAAAGACACGGCATTGCTTTCCTGAAGAATGAGGCATAGTCTTTGACATATTCCAACCGGTGGCCTGACGATTGGCGCCGGCTTGCACCAATCCCTCGTGCCTCGAGCCAGCCGTGATAGGCCGTCCAGACGCGGTCGGGAGGCAGAGTTTTACAGAACTGCTTCGGGCGCCGTTGACTGTCTTGGGGTCGTAAACCGCCGATCGCAATCTCGTTAATCCAGGCACCCTGCCGAGGGCTGATTCGAATGCTCGCCTCATGTAGTTTCCTTGACGGAAAAGAGCCGCAGGTGCTGCAGATGCGCGAGAGTTCGGGAACTGGATCGACCATGAGTCGGTAAGCGAGCAAAATTGACCGGCGGGAATCGAGGCTGAGTAAATGTGGATCGAGTGATCACCGGGGCGGCGAGGGACCCGCCTTTGGGACAGAAGAGAGCGGGGCCGGGCGGGCCCCGCTCTCTCGCGCTTGGCGGAAGATTCTACGGCACGCCGCCTACGAATTCGCAGTTGACCGCCGAATCGGTGCCGTCGCCGCCCAGGCAAAAGTTCCCTTCGGCAGCGGCGCCGCCGTCTAGATGGTCTCCGCCCCCGTTCCCAATCAGTATGTCCTTGCCCTGCTCACCGAAGAGCCGGTCATCGCCGAGACCGCCAACGACGAGGTCCCGGCCATCGCCGGCACAAATGATGTCGGCACCGTCAAGAGCAAGAATGATGTCATGGCCACCCTTGGCGACGATGACATCAGGTCCCAGCGTTCCCAGGATGACCTCAGATTCGTCCGTCCCCACCTTCGTGGCCGCGCGACCATCACAGGTCTCGCCGCCGGGAGGAGACGTGGGCGTGGACGTTGGGGTAGCCGTCGCAGTGGCGGTAGGCGTGGGTGTAGCGGGTTCCCCCGTCGGCGTGGGCGTCGCCGTGGCGGTAGGCGTGGGTGTAGCAGGCTCCCCCGTCGGCGTGGGCGTTGCTGTAGCCGTGGGTGTGGGTGTAGCGGGCTCGCCTGTCGGCGTGGGCGTCGCCGTGGCGGTGGGTGTGGCGGGCTCGCCTGTCGGCGTGGGCGTCGCCGTGGCTGTGGGCGTGGGTGTAGCGGGCTCGCCTGTCGGCGTGGGCGTCGCCGTGGCTGTGGGCGTGGGTGTGGCGGGCTCGCCTGTCGGCGTGGGCGTCACCGTGCGTGTGGCCGTGGCCGTAGGCGTCACCGTGGGTGTGGGCGTGGGTGTGGCGGGCTCGCCCGTCGGCGTTGGTGTCGCCGTGCGCGTGGCGGTGGCCGTAGGTGTCGCCGTCGCCGTAGGCGTGGCTGTGGCTGTGGCTGTGGCTGAGGCCGTCGGCGTGGGGGTCTCAAGCGGCGGGCACTCCTGCGTTACGCAGTTGAGCGGCACGCAGGTCGCGCCCTCGCCGTGGTAGCCGTCACCGAGGTGGTCGGGGGCGAGGTTCAACTCAACGGCGGCGCTGCCATCGAAGATGATCGCTTTGGTGCCGGCGTTGGGGGTGTTGGGGAATTCGTCATCGGCGTTCATGAAAAGGGACGCCTGGCCGCTTTCGTTGCCGACTACCTGGATCAGCACGGAGGCAAGGACGCCGCCGGTTGGGGCGCTGTAGGAGGTGTCGTCCGGCGGGGCTTTGGCGGGCGTGTCCGGAGAGGTCGCGAAGCTGCGGAGGCCCTGATAGCTGCCGCCGAAGCTGGCGGTCTGAGGCGTGTTGGTCCCGTCAGCGGGAGCAGCAGGAATGTTCTGTGCGGTGGAGAGTGCTCTGTGCACGCCGGCGTCGATGGGCAGGTTGTTGAAGGAGATACTCTGGCCGGTGCTGTTGTCGGTGAAGGGAAGGAAGTTGACGGTATTGGGCCTCATCTTGTCTCCGATGTAGTTGAGGCGGAGCTGCCAACCGGTCATGTCCTCTACGTTCTGGATGACCACGTGGGTATTGTGGGTGTGGGTGGCGGTGTTGGCCGTTGCCGAGGTTAGGCAGTTGTCGACGGCCCCAACGGTCATCGTGTTTGTGGTGTCATCATAAGAGGTACTGGTAAGGATCATGTCCATGCTAATCGAGGGGTTCTGGACGGCGCGCGTCGTCAAAACGCCAGAAAGAAATAAGGCGCCGGTCGCGACGCCGATGGCCAGGAATACCGTAGCCGCAGTGACGATAGTCCGCTCATTCATTATTGACCCTCCCCTTGGATTCAGGAAATCTGCGCCGCTGTGCTGGTGTCTATAGCCTATCAGCCTGCTGGCCCCGGTTGGTCATCCGACCAGAGCTATAAGCACCAAGCCCGGTGGGACGCAAGAGCATCCGACATTGGACGAATTGTAGACATGATGCCCGACGGAGTAAAGATATGTCAAGTATTGCCTGAGGACGACTGGCTTTCAACCGCGTATCATCTTCCCTGGTGGTTAACAAAGGCCGGCTGCAGGTAAACAAAGAGGGGGCCTTTCCGGTGGGCCCCCTCCTGGCTTAATCCGCGTGTGGGACTCAGCTGCGGCGCCGCATCAAGAGCACGCCGCCACCGCCGACGACCACGACGGCGGCCGCGACGCCGGCGATTATGCCGATGATCAGGCCGGTGTTGGACCCGCCGCCGTCGCCTTCCTCGGCCGAATCCGAGGTCGTTTCGGCACTCGCTTGGGGCTCTGGAGGGTCGCCCGGCACCTGGCAGTCAGGGCAGTTGGTGGGCCGCCCACCGGCACCTCCTCCGCCGATCAAGATCTCCCCCTCGAGAGTCCTCACTATGAGCTCGCCGTCGGGCGTATCGGGGGCCGTGTCACAGACG
>Ga0137375_10007064_pt1 | contig 13322 bp, 9 predicted proteins | sample SagtaG_24_FD_104936 | JGI IMG/M metagenome (GOLD analysis project Ga0137375, IMG submission 104936) | Vadose zone soil microbial communities from Sagehorn Ranch, Mendocino, California, USA - Sage1_R_113_16 metaG | ecosystem: Environmental > Terrestrial > Soil > Vadose zone | place: USA... | reverse complement strand
GCCTGGTCTCGATCGGAGATTCCCTGACAGAGATTCTCGGACGAGCATGGACGCACGCGTGATTTAGCATCCAGTGCACCGTGCAAGAAAAGGAGAGAATTGCTCACTGTGATACGCTAAACCATGGATGTATGCTTAGCGGGGAAAATCCCTTAAAAAATGTCGTCACCCCGATTTACTGACCCGGCTATCAACTACTACGTTGAAGACGTTGAGATCGCCGTACGCTTTTACACCGAGCATTTTGGATTTGTTGAGACATTTCGCACACCACAACAAGGCAAGCCAGATCATGTTGAGGTCAGGCTTGGTTCACTGATCTTGGGACTTGCCTCGAAGGAGGCTGGACAGACCATGCATGGACTTCCGCTTGGGCCAGGAGGATTTCCGCGCGCCGAATTGGTGGTCTGGACAGAAAACGTGGACGAAGCCTACGCGATGCTGATAGAGAAAGGGGTTCCCACCGTCAGTGCGCCGCATGATTTTCTTGGGTCGCTGCGTGCCGCATGGGTCATGGACCCAGACGGCAATCCAGTCGAAATCGTGTCTCGACCTTCGGCCACGACGCGGCCCAATGGCCGACGTTGAAAAAGGCGCCGGATTATTACTGCTAATACGCCGGGCACGCAGGCCAGGATGATCGCAGCGCGCTGCGCTGTACCAGCCATCGTGGCCTGTGTGCCCGGCGTGGATCGCGATCCACGAACCAGTGGCTGAGGCTACCGTGCGGCATGCCGATCGTGCGCACACAACGCGCACGTGACTACGCGGGGGACGAATCCGCTGATTCGACCCGAGAGAGGATTTATTTGAATGGAGCACGCACGATCGATGCGGTGATTCGCGGAGCTCCACCTCTGGGATGCGGGCGCAGCGCCTACCCCAGACGCTCACAATAACTGAGATGGCTACCCATCCTCCTATGAGGATGGCTCGCGCGCGACCGACCGCCGGGCCTGCGTGACGAATGCGCATGCGCCATTGTGAGCCGGTGGACGGCGCTCAGGATAGGCCATCCATGCTACGTATGGCCGACCACGCCAGCCGTGCAACAGGCGAAACCGGATTACGGAGCTAGGCTGAGTTTATTGTCCTGCAATCGCGGATGGCGGATTGAGGTCGAACAGAGACGCACTCCGGCTGTTGGGGTGGAAGAGTAGGGGCATGACAGGTTGCCACGTTGCCTCTGATGACAGCTTCCGTGACCCTATCCCGGGTACGAGCCAGGCTGCTCGCACATGACGATACGCCTCCTCAGCCAGCCGCCAGCTCCAGCGCCGGGTCTGGCGCCCGCTCCACGGTGCCGTAGCTGCGCTCGCGCAGCTTGTCTTTGAGCTCTTCGACCGATTTCGCGCCGAAGTTGCGAATGCTAGCCAGGGCCTTGTCGTCCTTCTCCAGGATCTGGCCGATCTTGGTGATGTCCGCGCGCTTCAAGGCGTTATAGGTGCGCGTGGTCAAATCCAGGATGTCGATCGGCAAATCGTAGATCTCCGCGGGTATCGCCGCGCCTGGAGCGTGCAGCTCCTCGATCGCCGGCTGGTCGAAGCTGGCGATCGCCTGCGCGTACTGCGCCAGAACCTGCGCCGCGTAGGAGAGGGCGTCGCCTGGCTTGAGCGAGCCGTCGGTCCAGATTTCCAGCAGCACCGCCGAATGCGCGGCCATCTTGCCGGCGGAGGTCATGGACTCGACCACCATATTCACCTTCGGGATCGGCGAGAAGATCGCGTCGACCGCGATCTCGCCGATCGGCAGCGGCTCGTCACGCATGTCGGCGAGCAGCGCGCCCCGCCCGCGCTCGATGGTCAGCTCGATCGACAGCTCGGCATCATCCGAGTCGAGCGAGCAGAGGTAGTGGTTGGGGTTGACTACCTCGATATTTGATGGCGTGTCGATGTCGCTGGCGCGGACGGGGCCGGCCCCGTGGCTCACCAGCGCGACTCGCACTGGCCGCTCGGCATAGCAGCGGAACCGCAATCCTTTGACGTTCAGCACCAGCTCGGGCACGTCCTCGCGGACCCTAGGAATCGTCGAAAACTCGTGGTACACGCCCTCGAGCTTGATTTTGGTGACCACGGCGCCCGGGATCGACGAGAGCAGCACGCGCCGGAGGGCGTTCCCTAGTGCGGCGGCGTGGCCTTCCTCCAGCGGCGCGATCCGAAAGCGGCCGTACTGTTCGCCGGCGCTCACCACCGTGATCGCCGGCAATGGAACAAGCGTCGTCATAGCCTCGTTCTCCCATCCTCAATACCGCAGCAATCGTGGAACTTGCATGATACCACGCAGCACGCCGCGTGCCCTGTCCAGGTCAGCTGGATGACGCTTTGAAGGCTGCCCGAATGCTCGGGCGCTGCAGCGGAGGCGGCAGCGACGCGTGTCAGTCGCTCAACCTTTCAGGAGAGACCTCGCCCTTCGAGGACGCTCTCGATGAAGGCAAATAAGGCCAATGTCCCAACCAGTGCAATGCCACGCATGTGGATCTGACTCAACAGCATTCTGTACCCGAGCGGCGAGATCGGGGCGTTTTTCCAGGCTGTCGCCTCTACCGCCTGTCAACCTTTTCCTCGCGCTGGCGGGTGAAGGCTGGCCACTGGACTGCTCATTTCCGCCTCGATACGCGTCACTGCTTCAGCAGCCGTACGGAAGCGAGTGCCAGCCGGTGATACCATCGCGTCAGAACCTGGTATGATTGCGCTGCTCAGGCTTTCATCCAAGTCTCGCTAGTCACCACCGACGGAGGCGTGCATGGAGCAACCAGCTTTGAATACCCTGCCCCTCGTAGATTCGCATCTTGACCTCGCCGAAAATGTGACCCTGTTTGGACGCGACCTCACGATAAGCGCACTTGAAACAAGAGTAGTGGAAAAACGCACGACGCGGCAAGCCACCGTGTCGCTCCCTGACCTGGAGCGGGGTGGTATCGCCGTGATATGTGCAACCGTGACCGCCGGGTTCTTAGCGGCGGACGTCGGGGCTGATTTTGAACCGCGATCGGCGATTTACCATACTCCTGAGGAAGCCGAAGCCCAGGCGCTGACCCAGATTGCGCTATATGAGACCTGGGAAAGACAAGGACGCATACGACTGCTCAAATCGGCGACCGACTTAGATCATCACTTACAGTTATGGCACCACGACCGCAAGCCTGGCCTGGTCATGCTCATGGAAGGTGCAGACCCGATTGTTCAAGTCCGTGACCTTCCGCGCTGGTGGCAACGTGGGCTTCGGATGATAGGGCTGACGTTTGGCGACACGAAGTATGGCAGGGGCGTAGCTGGCGGCAGTGCCGTGTTCAAGCGGGGTGGCCTGACATCAGAGGGTATTGCCTTGCTTGGGAACATGGCAGAACTGGGCTTCATCTGGGATATTTCGCATTTGACTGAAGAGGGCATCTGGCAAGGGCTTGACCTCCAGTTTCCCAGGGTGTGCGCCTCACATGCGAACGTGCAAGCCTTGACGCCAACCGATCGGCATTTGAGCGATGTTGTCATTCGCGCCATCGCCGAACGGGAAGGGGTCATCGGTCTGGTCCTCTATAACGGGTTTCTCGAGCCACGCTGGAAGCAAGATAGATCACTCGTGGTCAGCCTGGACGAACACCTGCGACGACATGCAAACTATATTGCACAGCTCAGTGGCTGGAGCCACGTCGGCATTGGGTCAGATTTAGACGGCGGCTTGGGACTTGAAGAGAGTCCAGTAGAAATCGATACTGTGGCTGACTTGTATAAAGTCGGGTCTGTGGTACCCCCTGAGGTGCGCGAGGCGGTGCTGAGCACGAACTGGCTGCATTTCCTGCGGTCGTCGTTGCCGAAGACGGCGGAATGGACCAGGAGCGGCCTGGAGAAGCTGGGTCCTCATCAGGCGTCGGCCCATGCAGCTGAATACTGGTTTCCAGTCCGACAGCCTTGCCGTGCCGATTTTGTCAGCGGTTTGTTGTAAATAAGCTGCTCGCGATCTCCCTCGCGCATCTGCGGATTATCAAAATACTTTGCCGCTTTGTGCCAGAAGGTTTGCCGTAAGCTGCCGTGTAGGCTGTAACATCGTCCACGACAAACGTACTTCTCGATAGGACAATCCTTTCTTCAATCCGTACAAGCCTGTACACGCAATCTCTTATTTCTCCTCTTCCTGGATGTGTTTGCGTCGTTCGAGATAGTGCAGAGCAGACTGACACCAGGCAAGATAGTTTTGCTCATAGCCTATGGCGTACTGGAACAACAAATCCCTCAACTCGAAGAAGTCGGTTTTCTCTGGCGAGGCGCTATCGGTACTCCGTTTCGCCTCCAGCGCCTGTTCGTGAAGCTCAAGCCGCTCCTTGTGGAGTTGGGCCTGGTCGCGAAACATCTCGATCATGCGCTCGGGATCAGCAAGCCAGAGGCTGTAGGCTTTCAAGAAAAACTCATCACGTACGATGACCAGGGGCGTAGGAGACTCGACCCACTGCCGAAGCGCGGCCCGGCCTTCTTCGGTAATCTCATATACCTTTTTGTTTGGGCGCACGGCATGTTGATTGACGATGTGATAGCGGGCAAGTCCCTGCTGCTCAAGCTGTGCCAGCGCCGGATAAATCTGGGTATGACTGATCGGCCAGAAGGGGGCAAAATGCTTTTTCAGTTGCGCCGTCAGGTCATATCCCGACATCGGTTCGCGCGCCAACAAGTTCAGTAACATATAGCTCAGGGTCGTCATGGTGTTCCTCTCTTTATGTTGTATGTGACATATGTAAGGTATTGACATATTCAGCCCATTATGATATGCTCACATATGTCACATCCTTACATATGTCATTGTTGAAACTATTCTAGCAGAAGACATATCCTCTCGCAAGCAGAGATGGATGAATGGACGGATGAAAAGAAAGGAAGCGAAACGATGAGGACCCATCTTTCTCGGTTCGCTTCCAGCGCTTGGAGACGCACAAAACAAAAACGGCATCATCTCAACCATGACCTGGTTCTCTGGAGAGGATTCAGGAGATTCCTGGACACAGGGGACTACCAGCGTCTGTTTCCTATTTCAAAGGAGAAACTATCGTGACATTCCAAAACGAGAGCAAGAACGACCTTAATGCGAGCCTGGCTGGCACGGTGACCCTGGGCGACCTCACCATCTCACGCATGGCGTTTGGTACCATGCAGCTTCCTGGACCGGGGGTGTGGGGAGGGCCACGTGATCCGCACGAGGCACGCCGCGTTCTACGCCGGGCGGTCGAGTTGGGTATCAATTACCTGGACACCGCCTCGTTTTATGGTCCGCTCGTCTCCGATCGCTTGATCGTTGAGGCTCTGTATCCCTATCCAGACGGGCTCGTCATCGGCACCAAGGTTGGCGGGTGGCGCGGCTCGGATAAAAGTTGGATCGCCGAGACACGTCCAGAGCAGCTCAAGACCTCCGTTGAAGACAATCTGGATCGGCTCCGGTTGGAACAGCTCCCCCTGGTTCATCTGCGCTATGCCGAGCATGCCGGCGTCCCTTTCGAGGATTCGCTCGGAGCCATGATCGAACTGCGCCAGGCCGAGAAAATTCGACATATCGGCCTGAGCGGCGTCAGCCTGGAGCAGCTCACCGCTGCCCAGAAGCTGGTGCCCATCGCCTCGGTCCAGAATCTCTATAACCTGGTCGATCGGCGCGACGAGCCCATCCTGGAGTATTGCACTCAGCAAGGCATCCCGTTCATGCCGTTCTTCCCGCTGGCCATGGGCAGCCTGGGACGCGAGGTCGGGCCACTGACCGCGATCGCCCAAAGGCACCATGCCACCCCCGCCCAGGTGGCCCTGGCCTGGTTGCGCGTCCGCTCACCCCAGATGGTCTTGATTCCCGGCACCAGTTCGGTCGCCCATCTGGAAGAAAATATTGCCTCGCTCGCCATCCAGTTGGATGCAGAGGAGCAAAGAGCACTGGAGGAAAGCGCGGAGGTCGCTTCGCTGCCCAGTTTCCGCCACTGATTGCTCTCGACCGGCTGAAGGGTGCGACCCGCCTCCGGGTCGCGCTCGTTTGCATGTTGAGGCAACAGAGCAGGCTCCACCAGGTCCGCAACCGATGGCATCGCATCATCGCCTCTTGAAGTAAACAGGCGGTCGTCAGCGCGTGCAGCTGCGAGCTGCGCTGGAGCGGTACGTGCTCCTGGCCAGGGTATTGAGTTAGCTGGCTGCTGAGGCTTCGGCGCCCGCGTCTGGCCCATCACCCAACGCCATGCGCACGGCCGGGGCCACCGCGCTGCCGAGCAGCTCGATCGCACGCATAACCTTGGCATGCGGCATTGGGCCGACGCTGAGTTGAGCCAGGAAGCGCTGGTGGCCGAACAGCTCATGCTCGAAGAGAATCTTCTCGACCACCTCCTGCGGGCTGCCGACCAGCAGTGCGCCGCGCGGGGAGCACAGCGCCTCGAACTGCACGCGCGTGATGGCCGGCCAGCCGCGCTCGCGACCGATCCGGGTCATCGCTGCCGCGTAGGGCGGGAAGAACTCCTCGCGGGCCTGCTGTGAGGTCTCGGCGACGTAGGTGTGCGAGTTGATGCCGATCGGCAGCTGCGCAAGGTCATGGCCCGCACGGCTGGCGGTCTCGCGGTAGAGCTCGAGGAGCGGCACGAAGCGCTCTGGCGCACCGCCGATGATCGCCAGCGCGAGTGGCAGTCCCAGCGTGGCGGCGCGCACCACCGACTGCGGGGTGCCGCCGACGGCGATCCACACGGGCAGCGGGTCCTGGATGGGGCGCGGATAGACGCCCAGATCGTTCAAGGGCGCACGATGCTTGCCCGCCCAACGCACGCGCTCGGAGGCGCGCAGCTTGAGCAGCAGCTCGAGCTTTTCGGCGAACAGCTCGTCGTAGTCGTCGAGGTCGTAGCCGAACAGCGGAAAGGACTCGATGAACGAGCCGCGGCCAGCCATGATCTCGGCGCGGCCGCTCGAGAGCAGATCGAGGGTGGCGAAGGCCTGGAACACGCGCACCGGGTCGTCAGAGCTCAGCACGCTGACCGCGCTGGTCAGGCGAATGCGCTGTGTGCGCGCGGCGGCCGCGGCGAGCACAACCGCGGGCGCGGAGACACTAAAATCGGGACGGTGGTGCTCGCCGACGCCGAAGACGTGTAGGCCAAGCTGGTCGGCCAGCACGATCTCCTCGAGGAGATCCTGCAGACGTTGCGCGGCGCTGGGCGCCGTGCCGTCGGGGACCTCGGCGAAGCTGTAGACACCAAGTTCCATAAGTAGCTCCTTTCGGGATGGATCGGCGCCGAGACCGCTGTCAAGAGGCTTGTGATATCAGCAACTCGATCCACCTCGTTTGGGAACCTCGTGTCGGCGGCAAGGCCGTCAAGGGTGCCCAGAACAGCGTGAATAAAGGACATCTCGTCACTCAACCAGTCTGAAGGCTGGGGCCTGCCGCAAAAGCAGTATAGCACGCAAGGCTTCACACAGCTGGAGGATTGTTGCTTCCTATGCGGCGAATCGCGGTAGCGGGCAAGAACGATACTATGGCGCGTATGTACGGAGCAGCACTGGGAGCGCCGGTAGTAGACCGAGGTGCTACACTATGGGGTGACGACATTTTTTCAGGGATTTTCCCCGCTAAGCGCCTGTCGGCTCTTTACGGCATCTCAATGGGCTGTTCTTGGCATTCTTGCACCAGCTTTTGGAGCGCGTGCATGGCCGCTCGCAGCGTTTTGTCAGAGAATCCCTGTCCGAGAATCGTAGGCGACCAAAGGTGTGCTTCCGCCCTCGTTTTTAGACAACTGCGCACCCCAAAGAGGTCAGCATCTGATGCTCAGGCGCGTTTTTGGACCCTGCTCACCCTGCTTCTCGGCTCAAGCATGTGGAACGAGCGAGCAGCAGACCAAGAAAACACATCGTAGGCTCCCTCGCAAACCAGATGCTGCGGAACGAGCTACCATCAGACCAGGAAAAGCGCGCCCAGGGATGACTCCTTCGTCCGAACGTGGCTGTCCATCGCTGAAGATTCCGTTCAGGGGATTCTCGGACGAGTTTGCCGCAGACACCAATTGTGCGCCTGGAAAATTGCGCGGAAAAAGTCAGCTATTCCGCTTCGAGATGAGCTAAATTACAGACTTGGTCTTAGCGTGGTTTTCCCCGGAAAAAAAGTCGTCACCCCATCATTTGATGAATTTCTGTTCCTTCTGGACCAGTAGGTGCTCCCGGAAAAGTTCCTTGTGGGTCGGTATAGAGAACCGGATCACTGAGAGCATAGGCATAGGGATGATGGGTGTAGGGAATAGTATCATCACTCTCGTCAGTTCGCCAGCGGAATGATGTAAAGACGCTGGTGGCGAACCCGTCCTGATGCGGTAAAATGCCACACGGCTGGAAGAAAATACCTTACATTTTAATGTGCCGCCAGAATGAAAATTGGTACTATTGTAGTGGAGTAGGGCAGGTTCGCCAGCAGATGCAGCAAACTATGCTCTTATCAGGCGGTCTTCACCGCCCCTGCCGCTCGCCTCGTCCCCGCTTCGCCGCTTCCGACCACCAATCCAAGCCTGGGTGGATACTTTTTCGGCCGGTAGCCGCTGCGCCAGGCCGCACTTCGAGCCAGGTTGACCGCCGCTCCTACGAACAACGCGTGCAAGTTGTTCTTGGCCTGGCCAACGTAGCGTGTGGTGCGGATGCCGTGCCCGCGCACCAGCGCCGAGAGGCATCCTTCCACTCCGCTGCGGTGCGCGCGGTACTGCTCCTTGAATGCGTCCGTCTGTTGCCGCTGGCGTGCGGCTTGCGTTTCCTGGTAATACGGCCCGAAGCCTAGCGCACGCCCCTCCTTCTTTCCCGTACAACAGCGCGCTCGCAGCGGGCAGGCTACACACGCCTTGCGTGGGAAAATCGCCTGGTCGCCACACTTGCCCGACGAGATAATCGGGGTCGTGTGCCCGCCCGGACAGGTCACTTGCCGCAGTTCAAAATCGATTTGGAAGTCGGCGTGCGTGAAGCCATCGGGCAGTTTCGACTGTGGCGTGACGGTGCCGCGGATTGGGCCGATCAAGTCTTCGCCGACCGTCCGCCCATCCTTGATATTCTCACCACTCACATAGCCCGAGTCCACGAAGCGTTTGCCAGGCAGCCGATCCTGCTCTTCCTGGCGCGCACGGACTTCGGGCAACACAGTCATGTCGGACTGCGCGGCTGGAGTGATGGCAATATCGGTGATGAGATGTGGGGTATCAGGGTCGTCGGTCTCGGTAACCTGGAGTTTGTAGCCGACCCAATCCTTGCCATGTTTTGTGGCCCAATGCGCGTCGGGGTCGTGGGGCGTTTCGACGATCTGGGTGCCGCCGCGGATGGTATTCTCAGTCCAGTGCATGTGGTCGTCTAGCCACCGCTCATAATGGACCGCCCACACATCGCGCAAGGTCTCCACTGCGCGCAGTTCGCGCAGATCGACGGCATCATCCTGCTCTAGGCGCTCCAGCAGCCATGGGCCGTCGTCACCAACAATGACCGACAGGCTATCGCGCTCCTCATCACTGAGCCGTTCGGCCTTGCAGCGTTTGGCGTAGCGTTCTTCCCATTCAGTCGGCAGCGTCGCGCGCGTCCACTCCGGATCGCGATGCAGCAGTTCCTTGATGACCGTGCGCATGGTCTCGACGCACAGTTCGATCCGTTTCAGCCGGCGACGGTGGGTGAAGATCGCCAGGCTGTCGGTACGCTGGATGCCCTTGTGCTTATAGAACCCGAGCTGCTTGAGTTGGGCGAAAATGGCGTTGAAGACGCGCGAATCGGCGTCGTGCGTGAGCAGACGCTTGCGAAACTCACTCAGGACTGTGTGGTCGAAGCCTTTGTACTCGGGCGGCAGATGCAGTGCATACTTCCAGTCAAAGCGGAAGCGCAGGCTGTAGACCGTCTTGCGGTCGGAGAGGTCTTCCAGTGCCTTGAAGATCGTCACAAATGAGAGCAACACCGGCGAAATGCTCGGCTGACCATCGACGGGGTACAAATCAACAAAGTCCTCGTCGTGAAACTGATCGAACAGTATGTCCCCGATGAATTGGTAGACCGAGTCCTCTGGGAAGAGATCTTTCACGAGGGCCGCTGTCGCTTCGGGAATGGGATGTGGCGGAACAGGCTTGAGACACATCGCACGCCTCCACACAAAGCGTTTGTGTACGAGGCATGGTAGCATAGCGTGTGCCGATCCGAACGGTGCATTGCGCAACGAAAAGTAGATGCTGTTACCTGCATAGTATGTGTTGGCTACGTGCCTATCCGTGCGGGAAAGCGAGTCTATCATCCAAGCGATAATTTAATGAGGCGCCAATACAACGGTAGGGAATCATTCGGCTACAGCACCTGGGTAGCCTAGATGGCTAAGTGGGTCACATCTCCATCTCTAGCGTAAGTATTGCGCAACCAGCGACCGAATCGCTTACGCGCTCGAAAACTGATGATTTGCCAACACTGGCAACCACAACTGAAGATCTGGTGTGCCGCTGTCGCAGACGACCACGCCATTCAAACCGCTCAGCGGACTGAAGCACACCCGCACGCACCCATCGGTCTGGTCGATCGTTGCCGGACTGTTGGCCGCAACGCGGACCAATCGTTTCGGGCTGTTCCGAATTCGCTCGAACTGCCGGCTGGTGGATTCAATGCGCGGGCGCACCCAGGCACTGGCCCAGCGCACAAAGTTGGCCGCGAACACCGTCAGCAATGCCTGTATCTCACTCCCCGCCGCGCTGCGACTCATCAGATGCTGGACTTTGAAGGTCGTTTTCTGCTCCTTATTGCCGGCTTCAATCGTTTGGCGCGCGCCCTCGGCCTGAAACCAGGTGGCCAGATCGGGACACGGCGTCTGTGGCGTCTCCTGGTTCCGTATCAGCACTGCGTGCAAGCGCCGGCGCGGGGTGCTAACGCGCTCCAGGGCCACCGTCAGCGGGTAGGGACAGGTATGGATGCGCTCGTTGGTCCAAGCGATCATTTCGGCGTTCTTGCCCACGCGCTCCCAGACCGTCGTGTCGCTGACTTGCTTGCGCAAGGCCGAGAGAAGCGCATCATTGCCCGACTTGGTCTCCAGGTCATACCCCAACTCGACCAGCGCCGTCAAGTTCTCGCCACTACTGAACCCAGCATCCAAGCGGATGGTGCAGGGCACGAGTGTGGCCTCGTCCGCATTCTCCCGGCACAACCGCTCCAGATAGCTCTGCAACTGGTCACACGCCTGGCTGAGGGTCTGGGCCCGCGCGCGATGTCCCGATGCTACCGCGTCCGCATGCACGCGCTGGGCCATAGCGCGCTCGTGTTGCCGCTGCCACCCCGCCACTTGCGTCTGCAACCGGCTCAGTTGGCTGTAGGAACCGCCTTGCCGACTCGAAAGCGGCTCGGCCTGCAAGAGGTCGATCTGCGCTTGCGCGGTCTGGATCTCCATCGCCAGTCGTTCCAATCGCTGTGTCTGCTGCAGGCTGCGTTGTTCCTGCTGGGTTGCCAGCCGCTCTTCTTCCGCGATGGTCTGGCTACTGGCGGCCAGCCGTTGGTCTACCAGTTCGGTGCGGCGGCGCGGATGGCAGTTCAGGCGCCGCTCGGCATCCTCAATCAGGGAGAGCAGACAGGCTCCCGAGACCATACTCCCCGGATGCTGGCGGGCACTCAACCACTGGCGACCAAACAGCCTGGTCTGGACACAGATCTCGGCCAACTGATAGCCCAAGCGCGGTTCCCCATCCATATAGCCAAACGCGGCATCTGGATAGGTGCGGCTGGTCGAACTCACCGCTCGCCCGGTCAAGTCGGCATCCAGCAGCAGGGGTTGGTGCCTCTCGCGCATCTCAGCAATCGCCCGGTCCAGAAAGGGCTGCCCAACCGCGTCAAGCGCCGCCCGCAGGGCCGTAACGGTCTGCGCATCGCTGGCTTTCAAGGTTCGACTGACGGTACTGGCAGCGGCGAACGCTTGCAACTGCCAGGCGGTGGCAACCGCGTGGTCGCGTGCCAGCGGCGAGGGGCCGGAGCTCAGGTCGGTCAGATATTCCATGCCCGAGAGCAGGCCGATCAGGAACTCGACGATCTTCTCGTGTGGCGCATGCGTCACGGTTTTCTGATGAATGGGCAGCGTCGCGAGGTGGTCGAGCAGGCCAAGCGAGCGGGCGAAGTGGCCCCAGACGATCAGCATGGCGTGCTGGGTTGGACACAGATCATTGGTTGTATAGGTGCGCAGCTGGATCATGATGCACCTCCGTAGAAGAGCGTACATCTGATCCGGCCAGAGGGAAATGATCACTTTTGCAGTCCACAAGCGATTAGGCCTGTGATTGCGCAATACTTACGTTAGGGCACACACAAAGAGCGCCGGCCAGCGCCAGCGCTCGTGTGCGGGTATAGATGTGCTCTGTTACAAATCTTCAGAGGTTCTTGTTTCCCCACCGTCGCATAAACTCCTTAAGTTCAGGACCGTCCGGGATGGATTGAATTGCTTCAACGTCGCTCGGAGTCGCGCGCTCATATCCAGTAATTCCCGTCGCGACGCAGAAGACGTTCATCCAAGGCACTCCGCAACGGCGACATTTTCCCAACAAGTATTCGAACCCCTCCGCGTGCCCAAGATCCCGCTCGTGTGCCCAGGATGAATCCTTGCAGCAAGTCAGCTGGCCCATGGCTGAAGCCTCACTAGGAGGAAGTAGATGGTTTCCATCTATGACGCTCCAATCACATTATATTCGGCTCTATTATAGCGAAAGCCGTACCGCCAGCACCAGGCCAGCGGGGTGCCCCAATGTCAAGAAATTCGCGAGAAGGCCTACGCTGTATTTCGTGACTTGGGGTTTGGCTCGCAGCGCCACAGCGCACGTCTGGTGACGCTGAATGGTCGGTCGGTATTGCACTATAGTCGCGAGCGCAGAGAGGCGCACAGCTCTCGCGCGCCGAAGATGGTCGGACTGCATGGGCTTGTTAGCCCGCGCTTTGTTTGGGCGTTCTCTGCCCTAACCTGGTTCTGCTCACCGCTCTAAACCATTCGTGTGTGCTTCCGATTGGCTGATCGTCACCCAGAATCGACGTGGGTTGTAGCCTCTCCCAAGACTGCCTCGATATCGCTGATCGCTTGCGCTGTATTTTGAAAGAGAATCGCGTATATGCCAAGCTGTCGAGCAGCCTCGACATTCACCTCAACATCGTCAAGAAAGACCATTTCTGCTGGTAGCACACCGAGTTGTGCACAAGCCAACTCAAAGATGCGACGCTCGGGCTTGGCAACCCCGACCTCGTGTGAGTAAATAATCAGGTCGCAGAGATCAGCAAACTGGTAGAGTTCCTGCTCGCGCTCCCGTGCACCCACAAAACTGTTGCTGATGATTGCCGTTCGATAGCGTGGGCGCAGCCTGGCAAAGTAGGCTG
>Ga0137375_10007059_pt1 | contig 13328 bp, 14 predicted proteins | sample SagtaG_24_FD_104936 | JGI IMG/M metagenome (GOLD analysis project Ga0137375, IMG submission 104936) | Vadose zone soil microbial communities from Sagehorn Ranch, Mendocino, California, USA - Sage1_R_113_16 metaG | ecosystem: Environmental > Terrestrial > Soil > Vadose zone | place: USA... | reverse complement strand
TGTCGGCTTCTCGGGCGGCGAGAAGAAGCGCAACGAGATCTTTCAGATGTGGATGCTCGATCCACGCCTTGCCATCCTCGACGAGACCGACTCCGGCCTCGACATCGACGCGCTCAAAATCGTTGCCGAGGGAGTCAACGCGTTGCGGGACCCTGGGCGCACCACGTTGCTGATCACGCACTACCAGCGCCTGTTGGACTATGTCGTGCCGGACAAGGTGCATGTCCTGGCTGCGGGCCGCATCATCAAATCCGGCGGTAAGGAGCTCGCTCTCGAGCTGGAGGCCAAGGGATACGCCGACTTGGTCAAGGCAGCTGCCGCATGATTGGGAGCCGCGAGGATTGGTCATGAGTGTCGATATCGCATCGATCGACCCATACATCCGACAGTTTGCCGACGCGAGGTCGCTGCTTCCCGGGGCCGGATTCGCTTGGCTCGACGCCAAGCGCGACGCGGCCATTAAAAGGTTCGGCAGCAACGGATTTCCGACCGCGAAGGTGGAGGCGTGGAAGTTCACGAATCTCAATCCTTTGACGCAAACGACATTCCACAATGTTGCGGTCCCGTCGCAACCAGTCCTCACGAAAGCGGCGCTTGCGCCTCATCGACTGACGCCGGATTGCCACCTCATCGTCTTCGTGAACGGCCAATTTCGGCCCGATTTGTCGGCCCTGGATCATGTGCCTGACGGCACGCGGGTCGTGGGCCTGCGCGATGCCGATGAGGACGATCTGCACGCCTTGATTGCGCCGCCTTCCGTTGCTGCGGATTCGCGGGCGCGTAGCCTGCTTGATCTCAACACCGCCTTCATGAACGACGGTGCCGTCGTTCATCTCGGCCGGGGCGCCGTCCTGGATCCCGTGCAGTTGCTGTTCGTCGCGATACCCGATTCGGCGCCGCCGGCTTTCCAGCCGCGCAACCTCATTCGCGCCGAAGCGGGATCGAGTGCAACGGTGCTCGAAACCTACGTGAGTCTTGGCGTCGGGGCTTACTGGACCAACGTGGTCACGCAGATCGCGATCGCCCCCAACGCGATCTTGCGCCACTACAAGCTGCAAGCTGAAGGAGGGACAGCATTTCACGTCGCTGCCACGTCGGTCCGGCTGGAACACCAGGCCGCCTATCGCATGTTCGCCGTGTCGCTGGGCGCAGAGCTCGGCCGAAACGAGTTCGACATCGACCTTGGTGCCACGGATGCCGCGGCGCAGCTCGCCGGAGTGACGCTGGCATGCGATGCCCAGCACCTCGACACGACGATCCGCATCGACCATTCCAAGCCGCGTGGCACCAGCAGCCAGGAGTTCAGGAGCGTGGTGGCCGGGCAGGCGCACGCGGTCTTCCAAGGCCGCATCCGGGTGGCGCCGGACGCGCAGAAGACCGATGCGCAGCAGAGTAGCCGCAGCTTGCTCCTGTCTGCCGCGGCGGCCGCCGATACCAAGCCGGAACTCGAGATCCTCGCCGACGACGTGAAATGCAGCCATGGCGCTACGGTCGGCGATCTCGATAGGGATGCGCTCTTCTATCTACAGGCCCGTGGCGTTGATGAGGCGGACGCCCGCTCGATCCTGATCGACGCTTTCCTTAACGAGTTGATCGAGGGCATCGATGGCCAGGCGGCACGTGCCTATTTCCGGCGCGCCTGCGACTCGTGGCTCGCGAAAGGCTCGCAGCCGTGAGCGCGCTCCAAACCGTTACGGCCTCGCGTTCGCTTGACGTTGCGCGCATCCGGGCGGATTTTCCGATCCTGTCTCGGAGGGTGCACGGCAAGCGGCTGGTGTTCCTCGACAGCGCGGCAAGCGCGCAAAAGCCGCAGGCCGTAATCGATGCCGAGCGGCATTTCTATGAGGCCGAGTATGCCAACGTGCATCGCGGCGTCTACTGGCTGAGCCAGCGCGCCACCGATGCCTATGAGGCGGCGCGCGAAAAGGTCCGTCGCCTGTTGAACGCGCGCGAGACGCGTGAAATCGTCTTCGTGCGCGGCGCGACGGAAGCGATCAACCTGGTGGCGCAGAGCTACGGCCGCACCTTCCTCTCGGCGGGCGACGAGGTGCTCATCACACACATGGAGCATCACGCCAACATCGTGCCGTGGCAGATGCTGCGCGACGAAAAGGGCACCGTGCTGAAAGTGGCGCCGATCGACGATGCGGGCGAACTCGATCTGGACGCGTTCGCCCGCCTGATTGGCCCGCGCACGAAACTGATTGCGGTGACGCATGTCGCCAACGCGCTCGGCACTGTGCTGCCGGTCCAAGCGGTTACTCGCCTTGCCAAGACGTACGGCATCCCTGTGCTGATCGACGGTTGCCAGGCGGTGCCGCATCAGGCCGTCGATGTGCAGGCACTCGATTGCGACTTCTACGTCTTTTCCGGCCACAAGCTTTACGGGCCGACCGGAATCGGCGTGCTCTATGGCAAGGCGGCCCTATTGGCGGCGATGCCGCCATGGCAAGGTGGCGGCGACATGATTCGGTCAGTCACGTTCGAGAAGACAGAATACAACGAGCTGCCGTGGAAGTTCGAGGCGGGCACGCCACATTTCGCCGGCGCGGTCGGGCTCGGGGCGGCAATCGCCTACGTGCAATCGATCGGTTATGACGCGATCGCGACGCATGAGAGCGAACTGCTTGCCTATGCCATGCGCGAGCTGTCGAAGATCAATTCCCTGCGTATCATCGGGCAGCCGCGCCGGCGCTCCGGCGTGGTCTCATTCGACCTCGGCGGCGTGCATCCGCACGACATCGGCACGATTCTCGATCACGATGGCATCTGCGTACGCGCCGGCCATCATTGCGCCCAGCCGACCATGGACCGATTCGGCGTTGCCGCGACGGTGCGCGCCTCGTTTGCGATCTACAACGACCGTGATGACGTCGACGCTCTCGTCGCCGGCCTGAGCACGGTTCGGGAGGTGTTCCGGCTGTGAGCGAATTGCGCGATCTCTACCAGGAGGTGATCCTCGACCACGTCAAGCGGCCGAGGAATTCCGGCGCGCTCGCCGGCGCCAGCCATCGTGCCGACGGTGATAATCCGCTCTGTGGCGACAAGGTGACCATATTCCTTTCGATCGAGGACGGCCGCATTACCGATGTGCGCTTCCAAGGTCGCGGTTGCGCCATTTCGCTGGCGTCTGCCTCGCTGATGACCGAAGCGATCAAGGGCAAGACCGAGGCCGAGGTCCGCGCGATGTTCGAACGCTTCCACACCGGCCTCACCGCCAGGGACGAAGACGACGCGGCCAACGCGCTCGCAGACCTCGACAAGCTCGCCGTCTTCGGTGGCGTTCGCGAGTTTCCGGTGCGCGTCAAGTGCGCGACCCTGCCCTGGCACACGCTGGTGGCGGCACTCGACCGCGCCACGCAGCCGGTGAAAACGGAATGACGTCGGAGATCGAAATGACGAAACCCACCGTGCCCACCGGAGGCGACAGCGCACGAGCGGCGCAGGCGACGTTGCGCGAGCGCGTCGAAGCGACGCTGCGGTCGGTGTACGACCCCGAAATTCCGGTCAACATCTTCGAGTTGGGGCTGATCTACGCCCTTGAAGTGACCGACGACGGCGTGGTCGACATCAAGATGACCCTGACCGCGCCCAACTGCCCGGCCGCAGGGGCGATGCCAGGGGAGGTTGAGGCCAAGGTCCGCGCGGTGGAGGGCGTCACCGATGCCCATGTCGCGCTGGTCTGGGACCCGCCATGGGACAAGTCGCGGATGTCAGAATCTGCGCGGCTCGAGCTTGGTTTCATGTGAAAGCTGCGAATCGGCGCGACGCAATGACTCCTGGTTGGCGCGGGGTCATTTAATGCAAGGGCTTGAAATTCGTCGTAGTCTCTTGGTTGGTGTGGACCAAGCGCGCTACGTCCAGGACCCCCAGACCGCGATGCAACACGCGTTAGTTGTCCTTGCCCTGGATTAACGTCGACAGCGAAGAAGCTGTCCGGCGGGTCGGCATCGAGCGGTGTCAATCGAGGATCGAAGCGGAACCGCGTCGCGCAATAGGGACAGAGGATAGTGTCTGCCTCGCGCATATTGATGTAGACGTGCGGGTGGTCGTGCGGTGGGGACACGCCGATGCACTTGAACTCCTTCACCCCGATGCAGATTTCCGGGACGCCGCGGTCGTTCCTGAACATCGAATAGCCGCTGCCGGACATCGACGCATATGAATGTTGGGGGCGGGACAGTCCGCCGCCGCGGTTAGGGATCGTCTTGGACGCTGATGACGGAGGCCGGGCACTTCATGCCAGGACGCCGTTCACCCGTGCATGCTTCGAGGAGGCGCCGGCCACGCCGCCGCATCATTAATCTAGGCGCTTCCCGGAGTACCAGACTTGGACCTCGATATCGACTAAGCGGTCTTGCCAACGCTGTAGGAATGCGCGCCCGTGCCGGCCAGCTTGCCGCTGTCCACGATCAGATACTCCTCGCGGATCGGGCGACCCTCAAACCAACATTCGAGGATCTCCCGGGTCCCGGCGGCATAGCGGGCCTGGGCGGACAACGATGTCCCCGAGGTGTGCGGCGTCATGCCGTGGTGAGGCATCGTCCGCCAAGGATGGTCGCTTGGCGGCGGCTGCGGGAACCAGACGTCGCCCGCATAACCAGCCAGCTTCCCGCTGTTCAAGGCACGGACGACAGCGTCGCGATCGCAGATCTTGCCGCGCGCCGTATTCACCAGGTAGGCGCCGCGCTTCATCTTGTCGATGAGGGTGTCATTGAAGAGGTGCTCTGTCTCCGGATGCAACGGCGCGTTGATCGTGACCACGTCGCAGACGCGCACCATCGACTCGACAGTCGGGTGGTAGGTGAGGTCCAGGTCTTTCTCGACTTCTTCCGGGAGGCGATGCCGATCGGTGTAGTGAAGCTTGACATCGAAGGGCTTCAATCGCCTCAGAACGGCCAAGCCGATGCGTCCGGCGCCGACCGTACCGACTTCCATCGCTTCGAGATCGTAGGAAGAAGACACGCAGTCGGCAATGTTCCACCCGCCGTCGATCACCCACTTGTAGGAAGGGATGTAATTGCGCACCAGCGACAGAATCATCATCACGACGTGTTCGGACACGCTGATGCTGTTGCTATAGGTAACTTCCGCGACCGTGACGCCATGCTCGATGGCAGCTTGAAGGTCGACGTGATCCGACCCGATGCCTGCTGTGATCGCAAGCTTCAGCTTTTTCGCCTTCGCGATCCTTTCTGCCGTCAGGTAGGCTGGCCAGAACGGTTGCGAGATGACGATTTCCACGTCGGGCAGTTCGCGCTCGAAGACCGAGGTCGCGCCCTCTTTATCCGAGGTGACGACGAAGGTGTGGCCCAGACCCTCCAGGAACTGGCGCAGTCCGAGTCCCCCCGAGACAGAGCCGAGAAGTTCGCCGGGCGTGAAATCGATCCGCTTCGGCGTCGGCGTTGCCTGGCCCCCGGGATAGCGTTCGATTTTCGGAACGCCATCCCGCGCATAGGATTTCGGATATCCGGCAACCGGATCGTCGTAGAGCACGCATAGAATTTTCGCCATTTCTTCCTCCCAGTCGAAATCCCGCCGTCGCGCCAATGCCCTTGAACAGGCTATTTCGCGTGCACGACTCTTATGCGGGCATTTTTGGGCAACTCTCATATGGGAGGCTGGACCAGTCGGTTCAACGCCATGACGCTGGCAAGGGGGGCCGCCTACGGGTCGACTGCGGTCGAATGCCCGCTGGCGGTAGGAGGCCCACTCGTGGCACTTCTAGGAAGAAATCTGCCAGGCAGATGAAGTCCGGGCTTAGGCGTGAAGCGGAGTCAAGAGCAACGTGGCGCGACTAAGCGGACTTTTTCCGTCGCCATTTTCTCCTCGCCTTCCTGTCCTATCGCCACGCACTTCCGTTATTGGCACTTCTGCGGCATGGCAAGGACCGCGAACGAAGACCGCTGTTAACCCGGGAGCGGATATCCTTGCGCTGGTCCGGATAAAGTCCGTTTATGAATTCACGGCCTGTCCGAAAGACCATGATGCGCCACTGGAGTGGCGCGCTCCCGCAAAGATGAGCGGCTATCCAATCGGAGCATGCTCTAGAGTTTCGTTGTAACCAGTTTGGCGTGATGAACGACGACCTTTGCCAGCTCGACCACCTGATCCTTTTTTAGGCGGCGCGCCGGACCGCTGACGCTCACGCCGGCGACGACGCGTCCTGCCGGATCGTGGATCGGCGCGCCGACGCAGCGGATGCCGGGCTGGTGCTCGCCCTCGTCGACGGCCCAGCCGCGGGTGCGGATCAGCTTCAGCTCGCTCTTGAGCTTGCGCCCGTCGGTTATCGTGGTATCGGTGAAGCGCTTCAATCCGCCGGCGATGATGGCGTCGATCTTGGCGGCCGGCTGGAACGCCAGGATCGCCTTGCCGACGCTGGTGCAATGGACGGGTGCCGCCTCGATCAAGGTCAGCGGCGTTCCGCTGTCGGCCGATACGCGATGGATGACGATCGCCTGCCGTCCATCGAACACCGCCAGGTGAACCAGATGGCCGCTGACCTGACTCAAGGCATCGACGACCGGGCGGGCCTCGCGATGCAGGTCCATGTTGGCCAACACCGTGTTGCCGAGCTCGAACAGCTTTATGCCCAGCCGATAGCGATCGCGATGTCCGTCCTGGTCGAGCAAGCCGACGTCGCGCAGGGACGCCGCCAGCCGATGCGCCGTGCTGCGCGGGAAGCCGGTCGCGGCGGAGATTTCCGCCAGCGACATCGAGCGGCGCGACGTCGAGAAGGCTTCGAGGATCGAAACCACCTTGATCAGGGATTTGACGGCATCTTCCGATGGGCGGCCCGTGTCCGGCTTCATCTGGCGCGCTCCTGGCGTCAATCGAACAAATTCGCCAGCCGCTGCTTCATCTGGTCGGCGATGTAGAGCGCCACGGCCTGGATGGTCGAGGTCGGATTCACGCCGCCGCCCGTCACGAAGACGCTGCCGTCGACGATGAACAGGTTCCTGACGTCGTGGCAGCGGCCCCATTCGTTCACCACCGAGCGCTCGGGATCGCTGCCCATGCGCGCCGTGCCCAGAAGATGGCCGGGGCTGTTCAGCGCAGTGCGCGAGCAGAACAGCCGCTTGGCGCCGGCGGCCGTCAGGACCTCCTCGGCGCGGGCGATACCGTGCTCCATCATGCGCCGCGTGTTCTCGCTGATCGCATAGTCGATCCTGGGGGCGGGGATGCCGTTGCTGTCTTTCAGCACCGGATCGAGGGTGACGCGATTGTGCTCCTCCGGCAGGTCATCACAGGCCACGCCGATCCCCACCCGGTGCTCGAACATCTCGCGGTAGACGCGATGATGGTCGCGTCCCCACGGCAGTTGCCCGGCCGCGGCGCTGGTGATTGCCTGGTTTGCCGGCCCCATGCCGCGGTTGAACTGCAGCGTATAGCCGCGCACGAAGCCGCGCGAAGAGTCGGTCTCGTAGAACTGCTTGCTCCACAGGTTGGTGATGGGCGCCCGCCCGCCGTCCAGCGTCTCCTCGACGTAGCCCGAGATCATCGGCCAAGGATGCAGCATCAGGTTCCTGCCAACCAGCCCGGAGGAGTTGGCGAGCCCGTTGGGAAACCTGGCCGAGGCCGAATTCAGCAGCAGCCGCGGCGTGCCGACGCCGTTGCACGCCACGATCACGACCTCGGCCGGCTGGAAGTGCTCGTTTCCATCGGCGTCGTAGTAGATCGCGCCGGCCGCCATGCCGTGCTCGTTGGTGGTGATCTCGCGCACCCGGCAGCGCGTGCGCAGTTCCACGCCGGCGCGGATGGCAAGCGGCCAGTAGGTGATGTCGGTGCTGGCCTTGGCGCCTTGGGCGCAGCCTGGCGTGCAATGGCCGAGGTTGATGCACTGCGCGCGGCCTTCATAAGGCGTCGTGGCGATGGTGGTGTCGGAGGGCCACCAGTGCCAGCCCACCCTGTTCATTGCCCTGGCGTAGTGCGTGCCGGTCTTGCCGAGCGGAATCGGCGGCATCGGCGGGTTGCGCGGCGGCACGCCGGGGTCGCCGGCGAGGCCCGACACGCCCATCATGCGGTCGTTCTCGTCGTAGAAGCGCCCCAGCGCCCAGTAGTCGATCGGCCAGTCGTCGGCCACGCCGTCGAGCGACTTCACCTTGAAGTCCGACGGATGCATGCGCGGCCAGTGGGCCGTGTAGATCACCGTGCCGCCGCCGACGCCGTTGAAGTTGGCGATCTTCATCGGCGAGTTGTCGTCGTTGACGGGATAGTCGGTGCCGCGTCCGCGGCGGTTGGGACTGATGTCGAAGTCGGTGTAGCGCCGGGCCTCCCAGTCGCGGCCGTTGCTGGGGAAATCGGTCGACTTCATCCAGTCGCCTTGCTCGAGGCAGAGGATGCGCATCTTGGTTTCAGCCAGGCTCCAGGCCACAGCAGCACCCGAAGCGCCCGAGCCGATGATCAGGACATCGACGCGTTCGTTGCTGCTCATTTCGCCAGCTCCTTGCGATCGTCGCGCCACAAGGGCGGCCGCTGGCGCACGGCGTCGAGCAGGGACCAGTCGCCCTGTTCCAGGGTGTAGCCCTTGGGGAAGGGCGCGCGGGCCTCGAGCTTCAGGGACAGCAGGACGCGATCGTCGCGGTAGTAGGCGCCGACGATCAGCCGGCCCAGCGCCACGGCGGCGGCGGCGCCGCTCATGTAGTAGTCGTTGATCAGAGCCTCGCGCGCGTCACGGTCGAGGCGGGCGAAGGCGCCGCCCGACTTCGCGGTGATCGCCGCCAGCGCCTCGCGGACCCGTGGCAGGTCGCGGCCGACCGAACGCACGATATCGTCGAGGATGACGGGATCGTCGGCGCCGGGCACGCCCAGCGCGGCGTCGGCGGGGATCATCGTCCCGGCGACGTCGCTGAGGTCGCGGATTTCAGCGGCAGAGAGCGGGGCGTCGGCGTTGCTGTCCATGCGCCAACGCTAGCATTGACCGATCGCTACTGGCACTGCCCATGCGCAGCGATCACCGCTTCGAGACCCTTCTGCTGGGTGGCCGGCAGCGCCTTGGCATCGGGCGGTCCGCCATTCGATCCCTTCGTCGTGTTCATGCTGTGCATGGCGGCGATCGCGTCGGCGCGGACGGCGCCGGTCACCTTGCCCGACATGCAGGTGCAAGCCTTGGCGGGATCCGCCGCGGACGATCCCTGCTGGCATTCGCTCATGAAATTATCCGCCTGGGCGGCTGCCGACAGGCTGAAAGCCAGCACGACAGCGCCTGCGGCGACGCCGAGGCCGCGAAATGCAAAAGTCATTGAACTCACCCCCAAATGATCAATCCGCCGCCGACGCTAGTCGAAGCACGTTACGGCGTCTCGTCCGATCTTACCTCCTCCCCGTCATACGGGGAGATAGACGAGGGGGCGAGTCTCAGTCGCGGCGCCTGCCGATTTCAGATCATGGAATCGGAGATCGCCTGTGTGGCTTCCCCGTCAGGGCCAATTCAACCAAGCCATCTGACATGCCGCCGGATCTGCTGCAGGACTTGGCGAAGATTCCGACGCCGTACAGACATCAGCACTGATCGTTGATGGGGGTCAGGTGGTCGCCGGCCGTTGACACCGTCAATGGTGAGTCACATCGAAAGAAGTTCACGACGGGGTTCCGGCATATGCATTCTTGACTATTCCCGGTGGAGCTCGAAGCAGTCATCCTGTGTATGGAGCTCAAGAGTAGAGTAGTGGCCTGTGCTCGTAACTTCTGAAGCAACTTCGCCTAGAACGACCCCAGAAGATACCGTCGACGGCGCCTTTGCGCCGATGATCCAGATCGACATGGAAATCGCCGACTTCCTGTCGGCTTGGCCACACTGCGACTACCTCTCGACCTACATGGCGCGCATGGTCAGTCACAATCGATCGGACTCGGTGCTCCATTCGACGCTGTTTTCTTCGGCACTGAATGAACTCCTGGAACTCTCCTTCCGCATGCGCCGTTTGAGCGGCTCTCTCGTGTGCCGCGTCTCCCGCCGCGACACCGTGGAAAGGGTCGAGCTGACATTCCCATGCGCGCAGGAGGACCGGCAGCTCTGCGAAGAGGCGGTGGCGCATTCCAAGGCGAAGGAAGCTCAGGACCGATATCTCAACTCGCTCTCGGAAGATTTGGTGCCGAGCAGCGCCATGATGCTGCGGGAATTGGCGATCAACTACGACGCCGTGCTGCGGATCAAGGCAGATGACGGCGACACGATTACCCTGATCGCCGATCTTCCGCTCGAGGGTTTGGCAAATTGACCGCGTTTCGTCTTTCGCCGGCATTCGCGGCGCAGTACGACGACAACAATCAGGAATTCTCGATCTCGGGGTCTTTCAGACCGCAGTCGATCGACGAGCTGGCGCAAAGTATCGGCCTGTTGAAGGACTCGCTCAGCAAGGCGCGCGGTGTTTTCCATCTGAACGTCAAGCGGCTCGTCCAGATGAACAATACCGCCTTTCATGGATTTGCCCGGGTCATCGTCGATACCTGCCGCGCGCGACCGGACCTCAAGTTCGTCGTCGTCACGTCAAGCGTTGTCGGATGGGCAACACGCAAATTCAGTCGGCTCAGCCAGATCGAGCCGACCATTACCGTCGAGGAATACGACAGCGCGTTCTATCCGGGGCAGAGCTTCCTCGAGGAAGGCGGCTTCATCCCCATCCTGCGCACGCAAACCAAGCTGACGTGGCGTCACGAGCGCCTGCTCCTTCCCGGTCACGGCATGCGACCCGGCGTCACCATGGCGGACATCTGCTGCGGGATCGGCGACTTCGCCGTGCTGGTACAGAAGGAGTTCCAGCCCTCGAGAATCGTGGCACTCGACCACTCCAAATCGAGCCTCGCCTATGCGCGGCGGATGTGTTCGGAGTTCGACATTCACGGTATCGAGTACACCTACGGTGATGCAGCGGCGATGCTGCTGCCGGACGAGCAGTTCGATCTCGTCACGTGCCGCCACTCCTTGCAGATCTTCGATAGACCGGAGCTCATTCTCAAAGAGCTCTATCGGATCTGCAAACCGGGGGGCCGCGTCTACATCACCAACGAGAAGAACTCGCATTGCCTCGGCGAGCCACGCGCGGAGAGCATACAGTGGACGTACACTGAAGTGGCGAAGCTCTTCGAGCACTTCGACATGGACGTCGAGCTCGGCCCCAAGAGTCGGAGATACCTGGCCGAGGCGGGTTTCGACGACATACGCGTCGAGTCATTCATGGTCACCAATCTCGACGGCGACCCGCAGGACTTCGCCGATGTCATCGCGGCGTGGGAAGCCGTCTATGCCGGGGAGATGGCCGTCCAGCGCGGCGATTCACCGGAATTCATCGAGCGCTTTCGTCAGGGGTTCCAGGACCACATCTTCGCTGCACTGCATCCGAAGGGCTATGCGGGCTGGCCGATCTGGATCGCATCGGGACGAAAACCGTCATGAATGCGATCACAGGGCGGACGGCATTCTTCGCATGGCCGGTTGACGGGCGAACAAGGGCGCTCGACGAAGCCAGCAAGCAGCTCTCCGCGCTGATCGATGAGCTCCATAGCGAGAACCTTCGTCTTGGCGCCGAGCTCGAGGCCGCGCGCCAAATCCAGATGATGCTGCTGCCACAGCCTTGCGAACTCGAAGCGATTCCAGGCGTCGAGATCGCGGCCTTCATGCGGCCGGTCCACGAGGTCGGCGGCGACTACTACGACGTGTTGCAGAGCGATTCGCGCGTCAAGATCGGGATCGGCGACGTCACCGGGCACGGACTCGAGAGCGGTATGCTGATGCTGATGGTTCAGTCGGCTGTCCGCGCGCTGCACGAGGCGGGCGAACGCGATCCGCGGCGCTTCCTCGATCGGTTGAATCGCGCCATGTACAAGAACATCGCGCGAACCGTTTGCGGCAAGCATCTGTCGCTTGGCTTCCTCGACCTCGACGATCGGCGCGTGACGGTCTCGGGCCAGCACGAGGAAGTCGTGATTGTGCGGGCCGACGGCTCGGTCGACCGGATCGACACCGTGGATCTCGGCCTGCCGATTGGCCTGGAGCCTGATATTTTGCCATTTGTCGCCACCCGCGACATCGCCTTCGACAACGGCGATGTCATCGTTCTCCACACGGATGGTGTTACGGAGGCGGAAGGTCCGAGCGGCAGGCTGTTCGGCCTCGAGCGCCTTTGCGAGAGTGCGCGCCGTCATCGCGGCGGCACCGCCGATGAGATCCGAAAGAGGATCGTCGCCGATCTGATGGCGCATATCGGGACGCAGAAGATCCACGACGACATCACGCTTATCGTCATGAGGCACAGATAGGGAATGACCACGCTCTTTGGCTCGGCCGACCTGGCCAACGGCATGGCTGCAGGTGTCCGTCGTCTGAAGCTCTTTGACGGGCCACTGGAGCTGAGTTGGCAACATTGTGCTGTCACGGCCGATTTCATCGCCGATCTCTTTGCTCTCCACGTTCAATCGTCACGCACGAACTACCGGGAGGTCCGGCATGGCATCGGCTACCTCGTCAACGAGCTCGTGGAAAACGCGGTCAAGTTTCGGTCGCCGGGTGAAATCGTCATTGAAGCGTGCACGGATGCGGACGGCTTCAAGGTGAAAGTCTCGAACGTCATTGATGGAGCGACCGCGGCGCGGTTTCAGCACCTCTTGTCGGAGATTGCGGTCGGCGATCCAGGCGACCTCCTGATCCAACGGATCGAAGCGAATGCGGCCGATCAGGCGGCGACCGGCTCTGGTCTGGGGTTGCTGACGTTGATGAACGACTACGGTGCGCGCCTTGCCTGGATCTTCAAGTCGGCCGAGGGAGGCGACCTGGTTGAACTGGAGACATATGCCTCCCTTCCCATCGCGGTCGGCAGCATCTAGTCGGAGCGAACAGGGTCATGGAAATCAAGACACGAGACTATCGCGTGTGGACGGAGGGAAGCAGCATCCATCTCGACGGGACCATCCGGCTGGCTGGGTCGGAAGCGTATGCCCCGATCCTCTCCCTGATGAGCAGCGTTCTTGCCAGCCAGCCAGCGGTGATCACGCTCGATCTGTCGGACCTCGAGTTCCTCAACTCATCGGGCATCAACCTGCTGGCCAAATTTACGATCCAGGCACGCAAGCACGCAAATGTTCAGCTCGTCGTCCGAGGCTCGTCGGAGGTCCCCTGGCAATCGAAGTCGTTGCCGAACCTCAAGAAGTTGCACCCTGCCATCACGCTGGTGGTCAACTGACGACGGGGACCGCCAAAAAGAAAAAGCCCCCGCCTTGCGACGGGGGCTGTCAGGTAGCCCGCGATTTTTGTTTGCGGGAAATCGCCAAATTCGGATGGCTAGTGCAGGCGGCGCGGCAGTTCGGCGATCGCCTCGTCGACCAGCGCCGCG
>Ga0137375_10007058_pt1 | contig 13328 bp, 17 predicted proteins | sample SagtaG_24_FD_104936 | JGI IMG/M metagenome (GOLD analysis project Ga0137375, IMG submission 104936) | Vadose zone soil microbial communities from Sagehorn Ranch, Mendocino, California, USA - Sage1_R_113_16 metaG | ecosystem: Environmental > Terrestrial > Soil > Vadose zone | place: USA... | reverse complement strand
GGTCACCACCGACCGGTACCGGGTCTACCCACGCGTCCTCGATGAGCTGCTCCCGGCGGCCTTCCACGACACGGAGGTCCACGCCAACAATCCGCTCGAGACCGACCACGGGCGTCTCAAGGCGCGCCTCCGACCGATGCGAGGGCTGAAGCGTGATCGAACTGCCAGGGTGATCGTCGGCGGGCACGCCTTCGTCCAGAACCTCCGCCGGGGCTTCTACGACCTCGGGACCGATGACCGACCGACGGCTCGTCTCGCCGACGCGTTCGCAGAACTGGCCCTTGTGATCTGATACCTGACGGGAGGCAAGGTCGGCCGCGCCCGGCCTCCAGCCAACGCAACAGTGCCTCGGGGCCTGTTGGAGGCGTCGCTCGGCACCCTGTGGGAGGTTCCGATCCTCCTCGCCGCGGTTACCGGGGCACGCCGCTCCGAGATCCTCGGCCTCTCCTGGGAGGACGTCGATCTCAAGACCGGCACCGTTTTCATCCGGCGTGGCGTCCAGCCCGTTCGCCATTCGAGGGGAAGGACCGTCGCCTTCACCCCGCTCAAGACGAAACGCTCCCGCCGTATCGTTCAGCTTCCCGCCTTCGCCCTGGAGCGGATCCGGCTCCACCGACGCGAACAGCTGAAGCGACGCACGGCCCTAGAGGAGAGGTGGCGTGATCCCCTCGACGAGGCGGGCCGACCCGTGGCTCTGGTGTGCGACCGGGGCGATGGGTTCTTCATCTATCCGGACTCGTTCACCACCCCGTTCAAGCGACTGGCCCGCGAGGCGGGGATGCATCCCGCCACGCGGTTGCATGACGTGCGCCACGCCGTGGCCACCGAGCTCGGGCGGCGAGGGGTGCACCCGGTGATCGTCGCGGCCGTGCTCGGTCACGCCTCACCGGCATTCGCCATCGCCGTGTACCAGCACGTCTGGCAGGAGGGTCCTTCTGAGGCGGCCCAGGCCCTCGAGACCGCGCTCCGCCCCTCTCCGGCGTTGGCAATCCGTTGGCACGAAGGGGTTTGGGTGACCCGAAACCCGGAGACGCACCCCAAAGTCCCAGCTCAGAGGGGTGGGGCGGGCAGGACTTGAACCTGCGACCGACGGATTATGAGTGATCGGGTCCATCATCGGCATCGGGTCCGTGGTATGGATCGCTAAATGCCGCTTGCCGAGAGGCCCGCGCCAGCCTTCCGCCGCGCGCCGCGCCCGATGCTACCCAGGAAGAACGGGCAAGGGTCGTGGAGGCAGTGCACACGTGGATGACGGCACTCGTGGACGAGCTGGCGGTCATCCCGGTACGGGACGGCGACCGCGACGAGGTTCGGTGGTGGATTGCTCGTTGGCGGAAGTTCATCGCCGTCGGGCCGAAGTATGCTGAAGCGCTCCGGACCGGCGACCCGGAGATCTACGTCCCCATCGGCAACCTCGGCGATCAACCCGCACGCGACATCAACTCGTTCGCGACAAACAACGGGATTGACGCTTGCGTGCTGTGACGGAAGGGGCGGCCACCAAGCGCGTTGAGCATGTCCCACGAACACACGCCAGAGTGACTATGCTCGAGACCAGATGAGGCGGCACCGGAGAAGGCTGACCTGGGCGCTGGTCGGACAGGAAGATGTCGGCGTGATCTCATCGCGCGAGTCTCCCTGATGCAGACGCCGGTGGCCAATGCAACAGTGTCGCCGATAGATGCCCGTGAACCGATCCCCGGTGGCATCTTTGGCGGATCCCGTCACCAGGATCTTCGAGATCGCGGTTGGTGGTTGGCGAGATTCACGTCATGTCCCGCCCTCGCGTCCAGAGCGAAGGACGGACGCCCGCCGCTCGTCACGTGCGTCCCAGCACTGCCAATGGCGGCAACGATAGGCACTCGGTGAGCCGAGCCGCCTCGGCTCGCACGGGCTCGAGTTCGAGCAGATCCCGCTGCGTGAAGATGGTCATCTTCGCCACGAGATCGGCTTGTGATGATTGGACGACCACGTTCCCGACCCCGGTCTCGTGGATGAGCGCGTCGTGCAAGGACCGGCCCGAGGATCCGGGCGTGAGCCGCACGCGGAAGCTCGCGGGCAGCTCGTCGCAGTCCACGCTCTCGACGAGCGCTTCCTGATCCGCGAACAGCTCCTTGAAGTTCCGGCAGGCCTGCGCTTTGCTCTCGAAGCGGATGCTCGCCACGTCGGGACGCAGTTCGAGCAGACGTGAAAGGCGAGCGATCGTCGCGTCGCTCACCGGATCGTCGAGATAGACGGCTACCTCGACCGGCACCCCGGCCGCCCCGAGGAAGAGCAGGAGCCCCAACGGATACGCGATAGGCGAGTACTCGCTACTGCCTGGCGCTGCGCCGATCAGCCCGGCGATCGGGTCCGCGGGTTCACCGGCCCGCTCGACGGCGGCAAGCGACCGACGCACGCCGGCGACGATGTTGGAGGCAAGGGCCGCCCCACCGTCCATGTCGGGGATCCCGAGCGCCTCGATGTCACTCTGCAGCCGTCCCAGCACCTCGACAAACTCCTCGAATCGGGAATCGGCAAGCGCTTCTGAAGGTGGATCGCTATCGCGGGCGGTCAAGCCGAGATCGTGAGCGAATCGGCCGAGCGCGGTGCAGAGGCCAGCCACCCAGGTGGCCATCGGCACGGTAGGCGACGTCGCCTGACGATCGGCGGCTTCGGGTCCGCAGCCGACGGCGAACAGCGCGACGACCAGGAAGCATGCGGCAGCGCGACTTGCCCTCACGGGGCGAGTATCGGCATGTCGGACAGCGACGTCCAGTGGTTCCCGGGTGGTCGCGAGCGTACCAATGTTTAAGCGCCTCTCTCAAGACCGAAAGGGACGGCGGTATGACGGCGTGATCGTGCTGCCGTCCGACACTCGCGCGTCCACCTAGGGCGATGACCCATCGACCCCAAGCCCAAGCGGGGCCAACGAGGAACGCTCGATCCCGGTCGCGCAACTCCGGCCGGTGAACCGAACGGTGGAGCACCTTCACCTTCGTGGCGGAGCACGGCGTTCTCGAGCTGCAGCTGCGACACGCTACCGCGTCCGGTGAGCACTCCGAGGAGGCGAACGAGTACGAAGTAGACGAAGGATCGCAAGTCGCGAGGGATGGTACCTACCGGCGTCAATCAAAGCGGAACTGAGCTCTGAAGCCCCACAAGCTTGACAGGGCTCAGAGAACCTAGCGGTCCGATCTGGCGCGAGCAGGGCGTCCAAGAGTCGCCGACTTACGATTCGCTAATCTGGGCTCCATGAGGCTCGGCAGCAAGGTTCCGAAAGAGGGCCGAGAGTCGCGTCGAACCGTTGCCTGGGTTCAGGCCGGGGTTCTCGTCCTTGGTGCGTTGGCCGCGGGATGTGGAGACCGCCCCCTGGAGTTGACGCACGCAGGAGACACGTACGAGCTGCTCTGCGCCACCAAGGTCGACATCGATCTGCTGAGGACTCGGAACATCCCTGTCGATCTCGATTGGGATCAGGACTCGCCCGTGACGGCACGCGTCATTCGGGGCGTTGAGCCGAGCGATGCCTTAGCCGTCCAATCGGTAACCATCCAGGGATCGCCGTGCGGTTCCACTCGGAGATGGTTCCTGGCCAGCAACGTCGGATTGACGGGCGAGCGGCTCTCCGCCATAAGCCGTCACGTGGCCCCGTAGACGCCTCCTTGCCGTGTGTCGGCGAGGCCCGCCCACTCACCCCCAACGGTGCAGGCTAGGGAGCTGGCGTGGACTCCTCGTCGGCAGGTCGGACTCGGCCGCGATCTCCTCGTACGAGGGCTCCCACGGCCAAGAGTCGAAGGAGGCCCATACATCGGGTTCTGTCAACTCGACGTCGATGAGACGCTCGAATTCAGCCACTGTAAGCCGCGAGATTGGCTCTCCGTGCACCACGACGAGATTGACGTCCCCTTTGCCTCCTCCGGTCAGCAAGGAGAAGAGTTGAAACGTATCCGTCGGACTCATGGCGTCATCGCCGTACATCTGCCAGATGCCCGGACCGAGGTCTGTGTGCCAGACGGATCTCGTGTCGCCGTTGGAGAGATATAGACTCTGCCATCTTAGGAATAGGACGAGCTCGCTCGCAGCCGGGAGCTCTGGTTCGATTCCCGTAAAGGCGACGACGATAGCGGGCCGAGTCCGTCAAGCTGGTGTAACTCCACAGCGTCATCCTGACGATCAGCTCGCTGCGACGAGCTGGCCCCTCACTTCCTCGGCCGCCTCGCCATCGATCACCTCAAGTCGCGCCTTGGCGAGCGACTCGGGGCTCATGTAGCGCCGGACGACGGCCCACTCGTCGTGTTGCTCGACGAGCACCATGCCAACGAGCCGGATCACCGATCCCCGGTCCGGGAAGATGCCGACGACGTCGGTGCGACGGCGGCTCTCCTTGTTCAACCTGTTGGGGTCGAAACTCTGATCCACAGGGTTGCGTGTTGCCAGCATGGGCTCATTCTTCGAACTGATCGTCTTCGAGCGGAGACTTACCGGTATCCGGTTGGTCCCTCTTTGGGGGTCGCGCACTCGGACCGCCAGATCGGAAGCAAGGCACGGAGTCAGTCACAAAGGGAGTCAGGCCCAGTCCGCGATCGCCGAGCGCATCATCGCAGTCACTAAGCGACTGTCTTCAGAATTCCGGGAGTAGTTCGGTCGGCCTGACTACCGAGTGAACTCGAATGTGCCAGCGACGTCGATGGCCGGAGCGTTCGCACCACGTATGAACTGAAGAGCCGAGGCCGTCGAAACGTGCGCCCCGATTAGGCGCGTGCATGCAATCGAACCGGCGACGCGTTCGGTGGTCGAGACATCAACGTCGATCGTGCATGCGTGCCTGTTCGCCGCCAGGTCCGTCGAGTACGCGACGATCGGGGTCCCTGTCCAGAGGTCGAGGCTGGCGTTCCGACCGCTGCCGAGACGTGTCGGTCCGCCGAAGCTCAGTGCCGCTGGCTCTGAGGAGTCGAACTCGATATACATCCCTGGGCGGGGATCCCACAAGCAGTTGTCATCCTCGACGACGAAGATGGCATCATGCATCGTCACATCCCCGGAAACGTCGAGGAGCGCTCCGCCGTCTGTCGCCGGACATCGATTCTCGAATGATGACGACCGGTGCAGCAGAAGCTGAACGGCCGATGAAAGCACCACGACGGCTAGGAAGACGAGCAGGACCCTGAAGCGGCTCGGTCTTCGCTCCTCAGGCGGAGGTGCAGGCAGCTTTGCAGCCATGACGGAAGTATTGCCGATCAGGAAGTGTCCCTCACGCGAGACTTTGGAATGACCATCGAGCGGGAAGCGACATCGGAGCCCAGCGGATCTCGGGGACCCGTGGTCACGCTCGGCAGGGCCGGGCGTCCCATGGGGTTGCGACGAACCTTGAGCGTCCGCCATCATTCGCTGGCCATGTTGCGGCGACTCCGCTGGGTTGCGGCTCAGATCGGGGCAAAGGATCGAGGCAGCACTACCCCCATGCTCCTGACGCCCGCCGACCTTCCCGGAGAGAGCTGGCGGGTACTGGATGAGCGTGTGTGGCGAACGAGCGGTGGTGAGCCCGTCGTCGGCGACGAGCGGCCCAGAGCAGCCCCAACCATCACGGTCTGGCGTTCGTTCGAGCAACCGCCGCAGCAGCGATGGCTGTGGACGCAAGCGACACCGTTCGCATCGAACGACGAAGCCGTACGGCGGCTTGCGACCGTACCGGAGCGGGGCATTCGGAACCTTCGAGCCGACGTCCGCCTCACCGCGACAGAGGAGCCCGAGCCACCGAGAATTCCGAACGTACAAGACTCGTGGGCAAGGGAAGATGCCACAGCTGGCCCGCGTGGAGAAGGCATCGCCCTGTGCGTGGCATGGGTCTACCGCAACGTGCTCTCTGCGCTTGCCTGCTCCGGGAGTCGAGACTCCTGGCAGTGGACCGACGCGGCATCGCTCGCGACCTCCCAGACGGAGCGCATCTCCCAACTCATCGGACGGCTCGGCAACTGAGGCCAAGTCGTGGGGTAAGCAGACTCGATCAGGCCCTTGATATGCGGTGTTGCCCTCTCCAACGGGAGCGCGTCAGACTCCGCCCGCGTCGCTTCCACGCGTGCACGCACACGCTACCGACCCCGCCTCACACAAGACGAACGAGGCCGAGCGTCTCGACGAAGAAGCGTTCCGGGAGGATGCCAGTTCCGGCGGAAGCGCCACGCCGAGGGCTGACGGATCTAGTCGGTGTCGATGGAAACCGACACCCATCGTCCTTCCGCCGACGTTGCCAGCAACAGGACGCCATCCAAGCGGCGCACCGGGCCGTGCGATCGACCCGTTCGAGGACGATTCCGGGCGGCCGGAGCTCGCACCTGCTATTCCTGGCGTAGGACCTCGAGCCCGTAGGCGTAGTTGGCCACCACGATGTCAGGCTTTGCATCGCCATTGATGTCGCCGACGGCAAGACCTTGCGGATTGTAGTGGGACGCATACGAGATTGGGAACAGGCTCTCGGGACCGAGAACGCCCGCGTCCTGGAGGTACACGCCCGCCTGCATCCAGCCTCCGTGCAGGGTGACGAGGTCACCGAGGTTGTCGCTGTTCATATCCGCCACGACCAACGGCTCAGGGATGTCGTACGAGCCATACACGCTAGGCGCCCCGAGCCCGTCCACCGTCTGCGGGAACACATTCACGGACGCGTCCGGCGTATTTCCACAGTACGATCGCCTGAGGTCCGGCGGAATCCTGGCATGCCTGAGTATCTGCCCGATCTGCCGGAGACCGACCAACAGCTAGAGGACTACATCGCAGCCCGGGCTCCGAACCCTTGACGAAGACCGGCCCACCGGCGGAGGTGGCTCTTGGAGAGATTCATGGCCACCCGGAACGGGAAGGCCTCAGGCCTCTCGTGCTTTTGAACGTGTCCCCAGGCGAGCCACGTCCTGGTGAAGACTTCCTGGGTCACGTCGAAGGCCTCCTCTCGATCCCCGAGCATCAGGAATACCGCTCCAGCGACGGTGTCGAAGTGCGCACGATAGAAGACCTCGAAGTCTGTCCAGCGGCGATCCCCAGTCTCGGCCAACGCTGCCTCGTCACGGCCCACCATCAAGACGCACGATGCCAAACGATCGCTTACTGCAGACATGACCACCCAGGAAACCGTGACCGGTTCCGAATCCAATCCGGTTCCGAATCGCATGGGGGACTCAAAAGGAACTGGCTGAGAACAGCGCTGGGCGACGATTCGGGGAGTCTCCATGCAGACCCCCTCGGATGCCGGAATTGCGCCTAACCGCCCCAGTACGGGTTCTCGGCGCCGCAGAGGCCCTCGACGGGTTCGAACGGAGGCTCGTCAGCTTCGAAGTCCCGAACGCCGACGACCTCGAGCGTGCCGCGCACGAGCCGGAACGTCGTCGCGTGGACGCGCCAGGGCCCGAACTCCGGCGGATCCTGATTCGCGGACGCGTATGTCAGCACCTGGCCGAGCTGGTCGATGACGGAACAGGCGAGATGGTCGGCGTTGAACCCATCGCCTCCGTACCAAAGCTGCGGCTGATCGCCCGGTTCGAAGACACCTGGATCACCCGGCGGGGCGACCGTCACCGCGACGATGCCGGGCGGATCCGCAACGACATCGTAGAGATGCAGCCCCGCGATGCTGAACTGTATGTTCTGAACAAGGATCTCGTCGCTCCCATCGCCGTCCACGTCGGGAGCGGCCCATGCCGTGCACCATGGGTCACACGTGAGCGGTCCGAGGGACGCGTCCGCACGCTCATCCCCGTCGAGGTCGACGGCGACGACCTGCGCGGCGCCGTCGAGGTTCGGACAAACGCCGTCACGGACCTCCGAGCCGACGTAGGCCGCTCCGATCGTCTCGGAGGTTCCGAAGTGACCACGCACGGCCGTCACGTCGCAGAGGTTGAACGCGAGTCCGATGTCCCTCCCAGCCTCCGGCGGTTCGCTCGGCGTCGAGGTCGACTCTGGCATCTCCGACTCCGTCGCGGTCGGTGCCGGTTCGACGGGCCCGGCCCATGAGACACCAAGCTGGCCGGGGCACCCTTCCGAGCCGGGCGCGGCGATGAGGCTGCGGACATCGGACCCGTCGGCGTTCATGACGCGGATGTGGCATACGGACTCGTCGTAGCCCGGGTCGGCTTCCCGCGTCGCGTACGCGATCTGGCTTCCGTCCGGAGACCAGACCGCCCCGTACTCGTTTCCCTCGTCGGCGGTGAGCCGTCGCAGCATGCCCCCGTCCGCATCGACGGCGTACAGATCCAGGCCGGTACCTCCGGTGGCCGCCTCGTCGAAGACGATGGTCGTGCCGTCGGGCGACCAAGCCGGACCGGAGTGGTCGTCGCTGTGCGTGATGTGGCGCTCGTTCGTACCATCCGCATCGACGATCCAGAGCCCGTTTCGCGGATCGCCCCTGTTCTCGGTCACGAGCGGGGAGCGAGCAAAGAGGATCCGAGACCCGTCCGGGGACCACGACAGCGCGGTCTCCCGCCCGAGGGTGGTCACCGCAGTTGCGTCGCTCCCATCGGCGGCGACCGTCCAGATCGTGGAGCTGCGGTCGAAGGCGCGGGCGCCCGCTTCGGGCGGCGGCTCCGCCGGGTTGAACTCCGTGTAGACGAACCCGAGGCGGGATCCGTCGGGCGACCATTCGAGACCGTCGACCTGCCGGTGGCCCTCGATTCTGAAGATCTCCGTGAGGCCGCTGCCGTCGGCGTCGATCACGTAGATGCCAGGTTCCTCAAGCTCGGCGACACGTCCGACGAACGCGATCCGGGAGGCGTCGGGAGACCACGTCGGATAGAGCGCCTCGTCGACCCCGTCCGGGCCGATCAATCGGACGTCGGTGCCGTCCGGCTCCATGGTGTAGATCCGCCACCCCGAGAAGCCATCAGGCATGCCGGGAGGCTCGACCTCGTAGCTGGAGAAGGCGATGCGCCGGTTCTCCACCGCGGCTCCGAGCTGCGTCGTCGGCTCGGTGCGGAACACGCGCGCCAGGCCGTACACTCCGGCGCCGGTGCCGACCACCACCGTCACCGAGAGGGCCGCGGCCTGGAGCCTGCGGATGGTCCGCCGGCGGACCTTGTTCTCCACGACCCGATCGTACGCGCCTACCGGGTCGGCGGGGCCAGGGGCGAGAGCTTGCTGCGGAGCCGCTCGTCAATGCCCACGGTCGTTCGCCTCTCCAGGACACGCCCCCGGGGCCAGGCCGGGTTCCTGGTCCTGCTCGCGCTCGCCTCGGGCGAGGCACACAGGTACGCCGTAATGCAGTTCGCCGAGGAGACCACCGACGGCAGGGTCCGGCTGCCCCCGGGCACCCTGTATCGGACGATCTCCCGGTTGCTGGCCGACGGGCTCGTGGAGGAGATCGAGGGCGAGGATCCGGACGCCCCGCACGACGCTCGGCGCCGCTACTATCGGCTGACCGAGGGCGGCCGGCGCGCCGCGGAGGAAGAGGCCGAGCTCCTCGCGCGGCTTACGCAGGCGGCATCCGGGGCAGGCCTGGCGAGAAGGCGGAGGCGTACGTGAGCGACCTGCGACCCGTCGCGGTGACCCCCCACCTGTTCGTCCGGAGCACCGACGACGCAGTGACCTTCTACCTGGAGGCTTTCGGCGCCGTCGAGCTCTTTCGAAACACCCTCCCCGACGGGACGGTGCTGTTCGTCGAACTCGCCCTGGGGCAGGGCAGGGTACTCATCAGCGAGGAGACGCCTTCATTGAACGCCCTCGCCCCGCAACGATCGGCGGATCGCCCGTGATGCTCCTGGTCGAGGTCGGCGACGCGGACGGGGTTGCCCGTCGCGCAGTCGAGGCCGGTGCGGAGGTCGAGATGCCGGTGGAGGAGATGTTCTGGGGCGAACGCTACGGCGTCGTCGTCGATCCGTTCGGCCATCGGTGGGCGATCTCGACGGTCCGCGAACAGCTCACACCAGACGACATCGCCTCGCTCACGCCGCCCGAATTGTGAGCTCGCTGACCTCCCCGGGCTCCGCTCGGCAACGCCACCCGGCGGGCGAGTTCGAAGCGACCCGCCGGCAGTCGAGCCTCTCGCGCTCGCGGTGGGATTTCGGACCGTCTCCATCGCGACCTTCGCCGCGACTGGAGCCCATCCCTACGGAAACTCCGCGCACTAACCCGGTTTGACAGCCATCGATGCCGCGGATCGGATCCGGGACGCTTGCGCGAACGCCCCGATCTGGATTTCAGCTCCATCCGCGTGCTGACCCGCTCGCACGCATCTCGCGTCACCTTCAGCGTGCCCGTGATGTCGAGCTCACGGCCATCGGTTCAGATTCCTCGATGCTCGATCTGCTGGCGACCTTGCGCCGCGCGGGCACGCCGTACCGCCTCACTCCGAGCGAGCTCGAACAAGCATCGCTCCTGAGCGGGGGCGCGATCAGTCAGCGCCTCGAGCGGGCGGAACGAGAAGGCTTTGTCCGGCGAACCCGCGACGAGCGGGACCGACGCGTGGTCCACATCGAACTCACGTCCGCAGGCATCGCCGAGGTCAATCGGGTGGTAGCCGAACTTATGCGCCGCGAATCCGAGCTGCTGCGACCGCTGACCCGGGAGGAACGACGCGTGCTCGAGCAACTGCTACGACGCTGGCTGTCGCGATTCGAGCCGGGCGGATGATGAGGCGGTCGCCGAGAGGGACTCACGCAGGCGTTCGCTTGCGCGAAGCGCATCGGGTTCTCGACCCGAGGCAGCTCCAGGTCCTCTCCCAACGGTATCGGGCGGCCAACACGATGCGTGCGAGCCTACCGTAGAACGCGCCCACCGGCCCGAATCGTGCTCGCGACCGCCAACCGTCGCGATCCGCCGATTTCGCTCCACGTACACATTGGTTCGTCTACCCAACTCTGGCTCGAGGGATCGGAGGTATCGTGGCCACCGAGGAGGTGGTTGCCGGACAAGTCTTCAAAGGCCGCCGGACAAGTCTTCGAGCGGATCGGCCTCACAAGTCTTTGCACGTTCTGGGACGGCGTCCGAGGACAAAGACGCTGGTCACAGGCCTGGAGGCAGCGCGAGGGTCGGACATGCCTTCAAAATCGGTGGGCGGGCGAAAGCTCGCCGGCGGGTTCGATCCCCGTCCGCCTCCGCTGCTGAAAGTGGCCTGTTACCAGCCGCTTTGCGCCGAGTTGGGTGAGACGGGACCGCGGAAGGGGCTCTGTTCGAGTCCCCGAGACCGCGTTTACCACACAAGTCTTTCGAAGTTCGTCTCGCCCGGTACCGGACAAGTCTTCTGCGGGCACTGTTGCATTGGTCGCAGGGGGATCGCATCAGGGAGACTCGCGGCATGAGATCTCGCCCTCAGCCGACGGCCGTCCTTCTTGATTGAGCCGCCTCGCCGCATGTCCACCATGGAGGAACGACCTCCGAATAGATGACTCGTTCCTCCCGGCCCTCGCCGTGGTGCAGGCACCAACCAACCCGCGCCCACCGGAGGCAGCGATGAGTTGACGACCCGAGCTCCTTTCGGACGCGGCCTCTGGATTTGTACGGCAAGCGAGCCGGAGGTTCGCTCGGTATCGATCCAATCCAACTAACACCTCAGGCTCGAGGATCCACCCACTTAAGAACAGTTGACCACGTAGTGCCACCATCGTTCGTTGTAATAAGAGTCGCCTGCCCCGAGTAGAGCAATCCGTACCCTGTCGTCGCATCGACGAACGAGACCGAATAGAGCACCGAGATGTCCGGCGACGCGATTCCCGCCACAGGCGTCCAGCTTGCGCCGCCGTCATCCGTGCTGTACGGCGTACCTCGGATGCTTTCAAGCAGCCAGCCCTCGCCGAATCGATTGAACCAGATGTCGTCGGCATAGCCGGATGATCCAATTCCTTCGTCTGTCTCCGACCATTGCGAACCTGCGTCGGTCGTCGCGTAGATGTGTTTCCTCTGTTGGCCCGCGCCGGCTTCAGCTACGCATAGGACCCATCCCTGTTCTTGTTCCGGAAATGCAATAGCCTGGAGATCTGGCGTCTCGCCGTTGCAGGGGTTCTGCACCTCGACCCAGGATGCACCTCCGTCCGTGCTTCGGACCAACCCCGCGTTGCCCGAACCCAGAATGGCCCAGCCGCTGGTCGAGGATGACATCCACGCATCTACTACGTTGTCGGCGATCGGTTCCCATGTCACACCTGCGTCCGCTGTGGCCATCAACTCATCGCCGACTACGACCCACGCAGATTGCGCACCCACGACGGAGAGCTGAGTCGCCGGCGCGGCCGTTTCCCGGACGACACGCCACGAACGCCCACCATCCGCCGTTGTTGCGATAACGCCGTTCCGACATTCGTCGCATGACAGTTTGCCTACGAGCATTCCATGGTCCGCGTCCCAGAAGCCAACGGCCTCTGGTGTGAAACCATGTGTGGTTGGCTCGAGAACCTCTGCCGCTGGGCGACTGTTCCCACGCCGAACAAGCGCGCCAAAGGAACCAGCCAGCACCAGGAAACCGACGAGAGCGACGGCGATGGCAAAGACTGCCGTCATCCCCCGATTTCGGCTGCGACGACGGTCCAGCCTCTTCCTTCTCTCACTTAGCTGAGCCAGCGACAGACGTGGGACGCGCCGCGCCAGTCGAGCCCCCGCCCGTTGGATGCGTTCATCCAGTGTCGGCAACTGACTCCCCTTTCAAGTAATCCTCGCCAAGGATCACCGCTATCCGTTGGCGCCCGCGGTGCAGCGCCTTCTTCGCTGTCCCCACTGAGACACCGAGGTGACGAGAGATCTCCCCCAGGTCGAATCCCAGCCAGTAATGCAGAATCGCCACTTCTCGCTGACGTCTCGGTAACTGTTGGAGGGCACGTGCTACGTCCGCAGAACTGGGATCCTGGAAGGAACTTGAAGGGTGCATTTATTCCGATCGGCAGCGTGACCAACGGGTTTTTCTTCGAGGCTGGCTTAGCCCGGCAAGAACCAGACGGCAAGGAAGACCTCCGGACGCACTGTTGCATTGGTCGTCCGAGCCCCCGTCACGGAGACTGGCGCGATGAGATCACGCCAGCACGCTTGCACCTGCCCGGCCCCGAGATCCGCCTTCGCCGGGTACCGGTTCCCACCTGAGGTCATCACCCTGGCTGTCCGCTGGTACCTGAGGTTCGGACTGTCCTACCGGGACCTCGAGGAGCTGCTGGCCGAGCGCGGCGTGGAGGTCGACCACGTCACGGTGTACCGGTGGGTACAGCGGTTCGCGCCGGAGTTCGCGGAGGCGGCTCGGGCTCGACAGCACGTGATTGGGGATCGCTGGCATGTCGATGAGACCTACCTGAAGGTCGGAGGGGCGTGGCGCTACCTGTTCCGAGCCATGGACCAGTTCGGCCAGGTCATCGACGTGTACCTCTCGCCTCGTCGGGACGCCATGG
>Ga0137375_10007053_pt1 | contig 13334 bp, 11 predicted proteins | sample SagtaG_24_FD_104936 | JGI IMG/M metagenome (GOLD analysis project Ga0137375, IMG submission 104936) | Vadose zone soil microbial communities from Sagehorn Ranch, Mendocino, California, USA - Sage1_R_113_16 metaG | ecosystem: Environmental > Terrestrial > Soil > Vadose zone | place: USA... | reverse complement strand
TTTCGGAGTCAGCACATCCCGATCCCGGTGGTGGGGTTGAGTCCGGGGCAGCGGGGGCTGACGGGGCTGGAGACCTGGTACTGGTACCCCGGGACCTCCGACGTGTCGGTTGGCTTTGGCATCAGAGGATTCGCCATCACAGCGGCCGCGCGGGCAACCACCTTTCGCTGGTCGACCGGGGACGGCGTCGTGCTGCGGAGCAGCAGGCCCGGGAGCTCCGGCGCGCCCTCAGCAGAGCATACCTACAGGACCAAGAGCAGTGGCTACCCGGTCAGCCTCTCCATGGTCTGGGCCGGGACCTATACCTGGAGCGGCTTTGGAGACAGCGGGAGCGGGTCGCTCGGGCCGGTCACAGTGACCGGGGAAACCCATCCCTACCCAGTGGCTGAGGTTCGCAGTGTCCTCCAATAGATTCGATCCCCTCGACGAGAACGAGCGCGAGTGGTTGCGCTCCTCACGCCGCGCCCGGGCGCGGCGTGCATGGGTCACGATTGCCGGCATCGGGATCGCCCTGGCGTTGCTGGTGTGGCTCATCATCATCCTTCTGCCGGGAGGTGGGGGCGGCAACGCTCCCGTGAGCACCACGGTCGAGGACCGGGTGGTCGCCGATTCCCGAACCGCTCTGCAGGACTGGGGCAGGTTCGGCGTGAGCGGCGACCTCAATGCGGTCAAGGCCTCCTTCTGGCCGCAGGGGCCGCAGTACAAGGAGCTGACGCGAGAGTCGCCACAGCTCAGGCAGCACCCGCTCGGCCCGCCTGCCTACCAGTTCGCCCTCACGGGGGCCCCGCAGGTCCTGCCGGCAGGCGGCAACCAGCGGATCGTGCGAGGTGTGGTGACCACGAGCCGGCCCGGGAAGCCGACGCGGTCCTTCCGTTGGGACATCTACCTGCGTCCTGACACCAGTGCCGGTGGCCGCTGGCGCGTCTGGACGGTGGCCAACACGCCGAAGGGCTGAGCCGCTGGGCGGGCAGCGTTCCGGAGATCCGCGCTCTACGACCCCGCGACCGGTGGGAGCTGGACCTTCTCGCCAGGGAAGATCAGGTCCGGGTCGCCGGAGCGCAGCGAGCTTCGGTTCGCGGCGACGACCCGTAGCCAGTAAGAGGCGATCTCGTGGTCGGAGAGCTCGCTCGCATGCCGCTCGGTGACCTGCGCCAAACGGTTCCGGGAGATCGTCCACAGGTTGTCGCCCTGCTTCACCTCGTGGACGGCTTCCCCGTGCCGCTCGGGTGGTGGTGCCGGCGGCGTGGGGGTGGTGGTCGGGGGGGGCGGGACGGGGGTGGGCACCGCGTTGGGCGTGGTCGTGGACGGCCCGCCGCCGGACGAGCGCGTGCTGCCCGGCGCCCTGCTGGTGGTGGTCGGGTGGCTGGTCGTGGTGGTGGGCGCGGCGGTGGTGGGCGACGGTGGGCCGGCCGGGTGCGGCTCGTAGCCGCGGTTGGTCGGCGGCGGCGCGGTGGTCGGGACGCTCGTGGGCGTGGACGTCGTTGAGGTGGAGCTGGTCGTCGAGCGCGGCTGGGGGGCCGACGGGTGGCCGGCGGGCCGCGGGACGTAGTCAGACCGCCCGGGCTCGGGTTGCCGCTGCTGGGCGCGCGGCACCCCGGCGTCCCCGGCGCCCGCGGCGTTGACGTCTGCCTCGCGCGGGGCGCCGGCCGGCTGCGGGAGGTAGCTCACGGGCCCGCTGCCGGGCCCGGCCACGCCGGCTCGGGCATCGGCGCGCGGCTCGCCCTGGCCGGTGGTCATCTGGCCGGACCGATGCGGCGCTGCAGCCACTGCCGGGGTGGCGGCTGCGATCGTTGCGCCGGTGCCACCGCCCACGAGCGACGTGGCCAACGTGAGCGCGACCGCGTGGTCGGTGACGCTGCGCACCACCGGGAGGGTGCACCAGCGCACCGCCCGGATCGCGCCGGGGACCCTGGTGAAGCTGGCGACCAGGTAGAGCAGGTTGCTGCCGAGCAGCCACCAGGCGATCAGCAGCGCGATCATGCGCAGAATCGCGGCGAGCACGTCCTCGACCGGGCTGTTCAGCAGCCACGGCGTCAGGCTGTGCCAGGGGATCCGCAGTGCCGGGACGCGCCCGAGCTTACCCAGCAGCACGACCGCCCCGACCTCGAACACAAGCAACGCAAGAAAGGACCCCGCCCGCCGTAGCGGAGTGGATCGACCGGCCGCCATCGCCTTCGCCTGCCTTCGTGCGGCTTGATTTGGACAATATGTACAAGTGAGCCATGAGTGTGGACCACGTAACATGTAGTGTCAATGTCGCGGCCAATGGAACGCCAATGCCAATGCAACGCCGATGCCAAACGGCGTGACTGGCGCGACGACCTCCCAGCTTGCCCTTGGGCGGGCGGCGCGAGAACCTACGGCGCTGCGACCCGCGCCCAGCGGGTCGCTCGCCGGGCCACGGTCCTTACCCGAGCCCGAGCCGAGCCGTCATCCAGAGAACGTGTCAGACGAAAGGAGCCAGTGTGCGGGTCGCCCTGCTGAGTCGCGAGTACCCTCCTGAGGTTTACGGCGGTGCCGGGGTCCACGTCGAATATCTGACCCGGGAGCTCGCCCGCCTGGTCGACCTGGAGGTGCACTGCTTCGGCAGTCCGCGCGAGCGCGGGCCGCGCGAAGGCGGGCCCACCGAGGTCGTCGCCTATCAGCCATGGGAGCGCCTGGCCGGCTCGGCCAAGCACCTCGCCGCGCTGCGCACGGTCTCGACCGACCTGGCGATCGCCGCCGGGATCGAGGGTGTCGACCTGGCGCACAGCCACACCTGGTATGCCAACCTCGCCGGGCACCTCGCCAAGCTGCTCTACGGCTTCCCCCACGTGGTGACCGTCCACAGCCTCGAGCCGCTGCGACCGTGGAAAGCGGAGCAGCTCGGCGGCGGCTACGAGCTGTCGAAGCTGTGCGAGCGGATCTCGCTGGAGTCAGCCGACCGCATCGTGGCGGTCTCGGCCGGCATGGCCGACGACGTGCTGACCTGCTACCCGACCATCCCGGCCAGCCGGATGCGGGTGATCCACAACGGCATCGACACCAACCAGTACCGGCCCGACCCCGGCACCGAGGTGCTGCGCCGCTACGGCATCGACCCGGCCCGTCCCTCGGTGATCTTCGTCGGCAGGATCACCCGGCAGAAGGGCGTCCCGTACCTGCTCGACGCGGCCCACGAGATCGACTCCCGAGCCCAGCTCGTGCTCTGCGCCGGCGCGCCAGACACCGCGGAGCTGGGCGCCGAGGTCACCGAGAAGGTCGCCAAGCTCCAGGCTGAGCGCGGGAACGTGGTCTGGATCGAGAAGATGCTCGAGCGCGAGGAGGTCATCCAGCTCCTCACGCACGCCACCGTGTTCGTATGCCCGTCGGTCTACGAGCCCCTCGGGATCGTGAACCTGGAGGCGATGGCCTGCGAGACGGCGGTGGTGGCGACCGCGACCGGCGGCATCCCCGAGGTCGTCGCCGACGGCGTCACCGGACTGCTGGTGCCGTTCTCTGGCGACGGGTCAGGGGCGCCGCTCGACCCGCGGGGCTTCGCCCACGACATCGCCCTCCGCGTCAACCGGCTGCTGGCCGACCCGTCTCTGGCCGAGCGGTTCGGCAGGGCCGGCCGCCGCCGGGCGGTGGAGGAGTTCGGCTGGGACGCGATCGCGGCGCAGACCGCCGCGCTCTACCGCGAGCTCGTCCCGGAGTAGAGGCGCCCGCGGCGGCTCACGAGGCTCAGGTGCCAGCCCAGGCGCGTCCGGCTCAGGATCGGTCCGTGACCTGCTTGGCGTAGCAGTTGGCGAGATCGGGGTGGGTCCCGCGGAGCTGGTCGCGGTGGTCGAGTGCCTCCTGCCAGGTCGAGAACACGCCGCTGTAGACGACCCAGTAGTCGGCGGCGAGCGAGTTGTAGCCCGAGGAGTCGAGCACGCCCACGTTCTTGACGCCCGAGTTGCGATAGGCGTCGGCACGCGCCTCCGCCGCCGACCGGCCCTCAGAGGTGCCGATGCTCGCCAGGATCACTGTGAAGAAATTGTCAGGCAGCGCGGCGACCGTGCTCGACGGCGCCCCGCTGGTCCGATCGCTGACGTTCTGATCCGGTCGCTGCACTCCAGAGGGATTGAACAGGCCAACCAGGATACCGCCAATCAGCCCGATGAGCGCGAACACGGCGACCATCCCGGGCCCGGGTCGAGGCCAGCGGTCTTCGTACATGCCGGTGACGCTATCGTCCAGTTGGCGGAAGGCTCAAATAGTGCACGACCGGTTAGGACGCAATGGTTGGCTTCGGGCGAAAGTGACGGGGATTCCATAACTCGATAGTGTTCACCGGCCCAATGAACCACCGGAGGTCCTGTGTGTCCCCAGACGTGACCAGCTCAGCCACCAGTCCGCCCCGTGACCGCACCCTGAGGGGTGCGCAGTCGTGAATTTCTCCGGCGTCGCCCGCTACAACCACGAGCGTCCCGACCTGGAGGAGATGGCCCGCGCAAGAGACTCCGCCCGGCGTGACGCCGTTGCCCGTCTGAAAGACTTCGAGATGATCGCCGGCACGACCTGCGTCGAGCGATCCGCCAGCGACTACATCATCTACGGTCCCACTGGCACGCTCCACGTCTACCGCATCACCGCTGAGCTGGCCTAGGGAGCCCGGCTCATACCAGCAAACGGCACTGCCCGCCTGCGACGGCCAGTACCATGTCATCCTCGCGTTGGGCGCCAGCGGCCGCTGGCGCCCAACGCGAGGGAACCGTACGGCCAGCGTGGCCCTGACCTCTGAACAGTTGCTCCGTCCTTCCTTCCTGGAGGCTGCCTTTATGACGCGCATCGGCGTGCTCACCGGCGGGGGTGACGTTCCCGGCCTGAACCCCTGCATCAAGACACTGGTCTACGGGGCCATCGACCGCGGCTACGAGGTCCTCGGCATCCGCCGTGGCTGGGCCGGACTGCTCGACTACGACCTCAACGCCGGCGAGCCGCAGGAGGAGTGCGCCCGACCCCTTGGCAAGAAGGACGTTCGCACCATCGACCGCACCGGCGGGACCTTCCTGCACACCAGCCGCACCAACCCGGGCAAGGTCAAGCCGCGCGACGTGCCCCAGTTCCTCGAGGCCCAGGCGCAGGGGGACGCGCCCTTCGACTTCACCCCCCACGTCCTCCAGGTCATCGACCGGCTCGGGCTGGACTGGCTGGTGCCGATCGGCGGTGACGACACCCTCTCCTACGCCGAGCGGCTGAGCCGCGAGGGGATGCGCGTGGTGGCGGTGCCGAAGACCATGGACAACGACGTCCATGGCACCGACTACTGCATCGGCTTCTCCACCGCGGTCACCCGCAGCGTGCAGTTCATCCACCAGCTCCGCACCTCCACCGGCTCGCACGAGCGCATCGCCGTGATCGAGCTGTTCGGCCGCAACTGCGGTGAGACCTCGCTGCTGTCGGCGTACCTGTCCGGGGTGGACCGGGCGCTCATCTGCGAAGTGCCGTTCGACCCCGAGCTACTGGCCAACTACCTGCTCCAGGACAAGGCAAGCAACTCCTCCAATTACGCCATGGTGACCGTGAGCGAGGGCGCCCGCATGGTCGGCGGCGAGCTGCTCGAGCGTGGCGAGGCGGACGCCTATGGCCACCGGAAGCTGGGCGGCATCGGCCTGGTGACCGGCGACATCCTCAAGCGGCTCACCGGTCAGGACATCGTCTACCAGCAGGTCGGCTACCTGATGCGCTCGGGCGCTCCGGACGCGCTCGACCTGATGGTGGCGGTGAACTACGCCAACATGGCCCTCAACCTGATCGACCGGGACGAGGCCGGCAGCATGGTGGTGCTGCGCCGGGGCACGTACACCTCGGTGCCGCTGGAGACCATCATGCAGGGCGTCAAGCGCGTCGACGTCGAGGCGCTCTACGACGAGAAGCGCTATCGCCCGCTCGTCCGCCAGGTCGACGGCAAGCCCATGTTCCTGTATTAGCTCACAGCGGAGCTGCGGATCGGGACCTTGCTGAAGGTGCCGACGGCTCCGGTCTGCTCCAACTCCAGAAAGGCCTCGACGACCCTGCCATCGAACTGGCTGCCTGACCAGATCCGCAGCTGCTCGCGGGCCTCCTCCAGCGAGCGCGCCTCGTTGTAGGGACGGGTTGCCCGCATCGCGGCCCAGGCGTCGCACACGGCGACGATGCGGGCCTCGATGCGGATGTCCTCCCCGGCCCGGTGGTCGGGATAGCCGCTGCCGTCGAAGCGCTCGTGGTGCTGGCGGACCACGAGCGCGATCTGGTGGAAGCCGGTCGCCATGCCGATGAGCCGTGCGCCCTGCACCGGATGGCGGCGCAGGACGGCCCACTCGCGGTTGGTGAGCGGGCCCGGCTTGAGCAGGATCTCATCGGGGACGACGATCTTTCCGATGTCGTGGAAGCGGCCGGCCAGCTCACAGGATCGGCGGATGTCAGGCCCGAGCTCGAGATGGCTGGCGATCGCTCCGGCCCAGCGGGAGATCGCGGCGCTGTGCTCCTCGGCCGCCTGCCGAGCATCGATCTCGTCGGCGAGGCGCTCGAGATATGCGATCACGGCGTCCTGGTTGTGCTCCTCGGCCGGGACAGGCGCGGTGGTCGGCGGGCCGATCTGGATGCGGCCACGGCCGAGCCGCTTGGCGGCGTCGAGGGCGTTACCGGCCGCCCGCGCCAGTTCGTCGGCCGAGTCGGCGTGAACGGGCCGGGTCGCACCGCCGATCGAGACGGTGAGCGAGACCAAGGTGCCGTCGGCCAGGACCACCGGCTCGCCGGCGACCGCGTGGCGCAGCCGCTCGGCGGTCTCCGGGAGCGCGTCGATGCTGGTGTCCCGCAGCAGCACGGCAAACTCCTCGCCGCCATAGTGGGCGACCACGTCCCCGCCGCGGATGGCGGCGGTGAGCCGCGCGGCGATCTCGCGCAGCACCTGGTCGCCGGCCTGGTTGCCGTGGGAGTCGTTGATCTGTTTGAAGTGGTCGACGTCGAGGACGAGAAGGCCGAGATCCTGCCTCGATCTGGCTGCCTGCTCGACCTCCAGCCTGACCGTCGCCTCGAAGAAGCGGCGGTTGTACAGGCGGGTCAGCCCGTCGGTGACGGCGGCCCGCCGCTGCTCGTCGACCAGGCCGCCCAGGCGGGCGACGACGAGCAGGAAGAGTGTCGCCGACGCGCCCGCGATCACCGCGACGTCGATCTTCCTGCCCAGGAGGGCCTGGATCACGAGGGCTGCGGGCACCGTGAGCGAGGCGGCGGCGAGCAGGGCCAGCCGCAGCGGGCTGGCCTGGACTCCGGTGGCGGCGGTCGGCTCGGCCAGCACGCGCATGGAGGGGTGCAGCGCGGCGGCGCCGAGCAGGAGGTAGGACCCGAGCCAGGTGGCGTCCAGGACGCTACCGGTCGCGTAGCTGCCGGTCAGCTGCATGAGCACGTACGCGTTGCCGGTCGCGAGCACCGCCAGCAGGCTCGCGGTCAGCAGGTGACAGGAGACCGGCTGGCTGCCCGGGCCCACGAGCAGGCGCACCGCGATCGCGAAGACCAGCAGGTCGGCCACGGGGTAGGCGATGGAGGCCGCCCTGACCAGCGCCGGGAGCTGCGCGTCGTTGGCGTACGGCTCGATGAGGAGCACCCAGCTCAGCAGCCCGGCGCCAAGGGCGATGACCGAGGCGTCGATCAGGCTGGCGCGGTCTCCTCCAGGGGTCCGTTGCCGCACCAGCATCAGCAGGCCCACCATGAGGACCGGGTAGCGGGACAGGTAGAGCACGTCCGCGACGGCCGGGAACCGGTCCTGGTGCAGCACGTCGTGCGCGATGGAGAAGGTGGCGTCGGCGCTCGCGTCGACGAACTGGCTCGCCGCCAGCAGGTACCACGGCATCCGCCGCTGAGGCTGGTGGCGATGGACGCCGATCAGGATCGCGGCCGCGGCCGAGTAGCTCAACCCGTTGTACAGCACCAGCTTCGGCGCCCAGCGTGGCAGCGACCCGACTGCCAGTACCAGGAAGTAGGCGGCGATGACCGCGGCGCCCACAGCGAGATAGATCGCCCATCCGGGCCGCCGCACCGTGACTGTCGCACTTGCTCGTTCCATGCTCTCTCCCCCGGGCGCCGTCGCTTCTCCCATCGGCCGTGAGAGCTAGCCCTGCATAGTCTATTAAGATCAATTGTCTTTATCACGACGACTCGGAGATGGAGGCAGAGGTCCTCTAACTCAATATTGAGTCGCTACCTGCCGATGGTCTCCAGAATGGGCAGCCTCGGAAGGGTAGCCGGGATTTGGATGGGCAAAATGAGCTCGAGCAGGGATTTCCTGTCTTCCCGGGCGGTGCGGCCCACCGGGAGTCACGAGCGTGGAGGACCATCATCCGCGCCGTCGGCCTGCTGGCGCTCATCCTCACCTCGGCCTACCTGACGTGGCGGGCGGCCTTCACGCTCAACCCGTCGGCCTGGTGGCTCTCGGTGCTCCTGCTGCTGATGGAGGTGCACGCCGCGTTCGGCCTCGGCCTCTACGTCTTCTCGCTCTGGGACGTCGATGCCGCCCCGCCGCCACCCGTGCAGGACACTCCATGGCGGATCGCGGTGCTCATCCCGACCTACAACGAGCCCGAGGAGATCCTCACCCCCACCATCGCCGCGGCGGTCGCGCTGAAGCCCGCCCACGAGACCTGGGTGCTCGACGACGGCGACCGGCCGGCCATCGCCCGCCTGGCAGCCGAACTGGACGCACGCTGCCTCGCCCGCTCGGACCGCACCGATGCCAAGGCCGGCAACCTCAACCATGGTCTCAGCATGATCGACGCAGACCTGGTCGCCATCTTCGACGCCGACCACGTCGCTACCCCGGACTTCCTGACGCATACGCTCGGCTACTTCGACGACCCGCGGATCGCTCTGGTGCAGACCCCTCAGGACTTCTACAACCTCGCTTCGTTCGAGCACAGCCGGACGGCCCACAATGACGGGCTCAACGAGCAGTCGTTGTTCTACCGGGTCATTCAGGCCGGCAAGAACCGCTGGCAGGCAGCCTTCTGGTGCGGGACGAACGCGCTCGTCCGGGTGACCGCGCTGCGCTCCATCGGAGGGCTGGCCACCGAGACCATCACCGAGGACATCCATACCACCATCCGCCTGCACCGGACCGGCTGGCACACCGTCTACCACAACGAGGTGCTCGCCCGCGGCCTGGCCGCCGGCAGCGCCACCCCGTACCTCGCCCAGCGGCGGCGCTGGGGCACCGGCGCCATGCAGGTGCTGCGCAGCTCCGACAACCCGCTGCGCGTCCCGGGACTCAGCCCCGCTCAGCGCCTCGCCTATATGTTCACACTGTTCGGCTGGTTCGACGCCTGGCGCACCCTCGGCTACCTGCTCGTGCCACTCGCCGTGCTGTTCACCGGAGCAGTGCCGATCTCGGCCTCGCTCGCCGTGTTCATACCGCTGTTCGTGGTGGTTCTCGCCCTCCAGCAGCTGGCACTGTGGCTGCTCGGCCGCGGCTACTACCGTCCCGGGCTGGGCATCCTCTTCGACCTGGTGCGCCTGCCCGCCAACCTGGCCGCCACCCTGACGCTGTTCCGGCGCCGGAAACGGACGTTCCAGGTGACCGCCAAGGGGCGGACCGCAGCGGCCCATCGGCGCACCCGCGTTCCGGTCGTGATGTGGATGATCCTTGCCGGCTCGGTGGTGGCCGCCGGCTGGTTCGCCGCCACGCTGGCCGGGCGCACACCGCTGCACTATGGGACACGGGCGGTGGCGGTCGGTGCCTTCATCTGGCTCGCGTTCAATACCTCATTCGTCGCTGTGGCGATCGCGCGCATCCGGGCGCTGCGCTACGGGCCCGAGCGGCGGGCCAGCGTGCGCTTCGCCGTGTCGCTGACCGGCCGGTTGGACGGACGCCGCTGCGTCATCGACGACCTCTCACTGACCGGAGCCCGGGTCAGGGCCACAACGGCGCTGTCGGTGGAGCCCACGACGCTGGCGGTCGACACGCTCGGCCGCGGGCTGACGCTCGAGTGCGCGATCCGAGGCCGCAGCGCCACCGAGCACGGCGAGGTCATCGCGCTCGCCTTCCGGCCCGGCCAGTCGCTGGAGCTCGGCCGTCTGACCGCGCTGCTCTTCAACGCCGGCGTGGGCCTGGAGGCCGCCCCTGCCGACGTACTCGTCGGCAGGGGCGGGGCCAGCAGCGAGGGATCGCTGGCGCAGGCCTGATCCCTGACGGAGCGGGTGAGAACCGCCGCTGGGCCACCTGCGCCGGTGGGGCTACCTGCTCAGGCTGGTGACCCGGGCGAGCAGGCTCTCGAACAGCGCCCGGCCGCCGCGCGGGCCGAGCAGGGGGTCGACCGCGTGCTCGGGGTGCGGCATCAGGCCGACCACGTTGCCGCGCCGGTTCGAGACCCCGGCGATGTCCGCCAGGGAGCCGTTCGGGTTCTGCCCCGCCGCATACCGGAAGACCACCTGGCCCTCGGTGGCCAGGCGATCCGGGTCCGCGTGCACGTAGCGGCCCTCGCCGTGCTTGACCGGGATCACCAGGCGCTGGCCGGGCAGGCAGCGGCCGGTCCACGGGGTGGCGGTCGAGCACACCTCGACCTCGACCTCACGGCAGACGAAGCGCAGGCCGGCGTTGCGCAGCAGCGCGCCGGGCAGCAGACCGGCCTCGCACAGCACCTGGAAGCCGTTGCAGATGCCAAGCACCGGGCCGCCGGCGCGGGCGAAGCCGGCCACCGCCGCCAGCAGCGGCGAGAAGCGGGCGATCGCGCCGCAGCGCAGGTAGTCGCCGTAGGAGAAGCCGCCGGGCAGGATCATCGCCTCGACCCCGCCGAGGTCGTCGTCACCATGCCACAGCGCCACCGGCTCCGCGCCCATGAGCGCCACCGCGGCGCGGGCGTCCCGGTCGTCACACGAGCCAGGAAAGGTCACGACGCCCACCCGCACCCGGGAACCTCCTTGGGGAAACCGACTCGTAGCGATATCGCCGCCAGCTTACCAACCCGCGATCCTCGATCCATGTGGGGGGGAGCTCGCTCCGGCGATTGTCAAGTTGCTGACCAGGGAGTATGGGCATACAGGCTCTCTCATCAGCGGTTCCGACATGGCGAGACTGTAGACCATAGCGTAGCAGCGTGAGCAGGTCAGCCGTCCGGCTGAGGACTACGCCTCGGGCGCGTCCGGATGCACGTCTGCGACGCGCTGGAGCGCGATCCGGACCTCGGAGACTCCGAGACGATCGGCAAGGCGGTTGAAGAGATCGTCAGAGACTTCCGTGCCCGAGCGCTTCTCAACGTGCTTGACCGCGCCCGCAAGGTACGGCTCCAGTTCCCGGAAGTGCTTCAGCTCTGGTTCCAGCAGGCCAGCGTATCGGCAGATACGCTCGCTGTTGCGGCGCAGGGCCGGCAGGAGACTTGGCTCCTCAAGCGCGATCTCAGCGGCGAGTTGCGCTGTATCCGCGTCTTGTCCAGAAGTCTGATCGATGGTCATGTCGTCCGCTCCTGCTTGGGTTGGTGCAGCCCGGAGACTGCTTGCCCAGGCTCCGGGCCGTCGCACCGTCCGACGACCTTCCTGGTCTGCGGCGCGAGCCCCGGACGCTTGGGGCGGGAGTGCCGGCGGCTCGCGCTGTCCTGTGCCAGCGCGAGCCGCCGAACGCTGCCCGTGTTTCGCCGTGGTCCCGGCCGGGAGGGTTGGTCGGGTTCTGGTTGGCTCCGCGAGCATGGCGGGTTACGCTCGGTGCCCGGTAGAGGATGGTTCGGACAGTAGGGACAGGTCCGGGAGAGACGGCCACGATGGGATCTTGGAGCCAAGCCGGATACGCGCTGCGCCGACTCCGCGAGGCGCGCAGGTGGAGCCTGGTTCGCTTGGCCGTTGAGCTGGAGACGCAGGCGAACCGTGCTGGCCGGTCGGTTCCGTCTCGGGAATCGCTTGTGCGCATGGTGCGCTCGTGGGAGGCTGGAAACCGACCGCGCGACTACTACGAGCTGTTCATCCTGATCTATGCGACCGACGACGAGCTTGCATCACGCGCCGCCACTCCTGGTTCAGAGCTTGACCGACTCATGGCAGCGTTTGACGCGATGGGGATTGCGATGGATCGACGAAAGTTCCTGTTGAATTCGGCGGCCCTGACCGTTGGAGTGGCAGCGAACGCGTCGCTTCTTGACCTATTTGACGATGACCCCATGCAGGCCGCACTCGGACGGCTGAGATACCTGGAGAGCTTGTCATATTCTGGTGAGTCGGCCGGACGTGTCTATAGACTGCTCGTCCGGCATGCGGGAGACCTTGGCAGGCTGGCGTCCCGTTTCAAGGATTCGGACGCTGGGACCGGCTTGCGTGCCGTACAGGCGCGGACGTTCAGCAAGGCAGGGCACCTCGCGTTCTATGACCTCGGTCGTCATACGGCAGCGCAGGAGCACCTCCGCGCGGGAATGGAGGCTGCGAGGCAGTCAGGTGAGCCTCGGTTGCGTGCCAAGTTGTGTGTGAATCTGGCGCATCGGCTTGTGTACGACCCGGCCGGGGATGCGCGGACCAACCTCCATGATGCACTGTGGCTTACCGATAGCGGGCTTCGGTATGCGGAGGGCAATCCCTTTGCCTTGACCGAAATCTACGACATGCAAGCGTTCATCTATGCATCACTTGGGAACGAGCACAGTATGAAAGAAGCGCTCGATCGGGCCGCCGCCACGATTGAGCACGCGAAGGCGAGCAACAAGCCGGAATGGCTTTCGGGCGTCAGCATCATGCATGTTCAGGAAACCGCCGGATGCTCCTACATCCGTTTGGGCAAGGCGAGGCTTGCCGCCGACGAGATATCAAGAGCGCTGCGGCCCGATAGCAGTGAGGCAGATCGTCTGCACCGGTCCCTCGTTCTCGCGTGGGGTGCGCAGGCGTCCGCGAAGCTCAAAGAGCCTGAGCACGCGGTGAGCCTTCTCGGCGAAGCGATTCCGACCGTGAGCAAGTCGAAGAGTGTGGTACGCGCCAAGGAGATCCGCACCGCTCGGGCAGAGCTTCAACCGTGGGACCGAGAGCCGTTCATCCGCCAGCTTGACGATCAGCTCGCCTTGGCTGGACTCACAGCGGAGGCACCGGAGGCGTTGATCCTGCCGACGCTGACGTGAGGGGTCTGGCTGGCGCAGTAGCCGACTCCCGGTCTTGGGTGTTCCTGCCGTGTCTCTCTAGTGTCCCTCGGCTGTGCGCCGCCGTTCCCCTGATGTGCCCCAGCCCAGATCCCCGGGCTGCTTGCGCGCCTGCCTGCCACCGCAAGCCGGAGCCCAGGGCCTCGGCTTGATCGTGTTTGGGGTGTTCGCGGGAGTTCATGGAAGGCCGAGGAACGCCAGCGCGCGGGCAGGATCACGACCGATGTGGCGCAACCCGGCAGCGATCCGGGTCTGTCC
>Ga0137375_10007029_pt1 | contig 13355 bp, 10 predicted proteins | sample SagtaG_24_FD_104936 | JGI IMG/M metagenome (GOLD analysis project Ga0137375, IMG submission 104936) | Vadose zone soil microbial communities from Sagehorn Ranch, Mendocino, California, USA - Sage1_R_113_16 metaG | ecosystem: Environmental > Terrestrial > Soil > Vadose zone | place: USA... | reverse complement strand
CGAGCCCCTCGTACTCGACCCAGTTCCAGCCGATGCCGATGCCCATGCGGAACTTGCCGCCGGTGAGCACATCGACTTCGGCGGCTTGCTTCGCGGCGAGAGCGGTCTGGCGCTGCGGAAGGATGATCACTGCCGTGACCAACTCCAACCGCGGCGCGATCGCGGCGAGGTAGCCGAAGAGCACCATCGGCTCGTGGAACATGCTGTGGCACGTGTACGGGCCCGACCAGTCGGGGTACGCCGCCGGATCGGCGCCCAGGACGTGGTCATAGACCAGCAGGTGCTCGAAGCCGAGGTCCTGGACGGCCTGGGCATAGTCGCGGACGCCGGCGCGGTCGGCGCCGATCTCGGTCTGGGGGAAGACTACGCCGAGGTGCATGGTCAGTCGGGTGGCAGGGCGAGCGTGGACAGGATGTCGGCCGGGACCACTTGCGCGAGCGCTGTCTGCTGCGCCGCGAATAGCTGCTTGTTGCCGACGTTCGCCAGATCGAGCAGCCGATCCAGTTGCTCGCGGGGGAACGCGGCGCCCTCCGCGGTGCCCTGAACCTCCACCAGGTGGCCGCTGGCGGTCTGGATGACGTTCACGTCGGCGTCCGCGACCGAGTCCTCGACGTACGCCAGATCGAGCAGCGCCTCGCCGTGCACCAGCCCAACGCTGACCGCGGCGACCGGGTTGGTGAGTGGAGTCAGCGCCAGCTTGCCCGCCGACAGGAGGTCGAAGACCGCCAGCGCCAGCGCCACGTAGGCGCCGGTGACCGAGGCTGTGCGAGTGCCGCCGTCGGCCTGCAGCACGGTGCAGTCGAGCATGATCTGCCGCTCACCCAGCCGCTTCAGGTCGATGGCCGCGCGCAGTCCGCGACCAATCAACCGACTGATCTCCTGCTGTCGACCGCCGCTGATGCCGCGGTTCCAGGGGATGCGCTGCGGACTGGACGGCGGGATCATCGCGTATTCGCTGGTGACCCAGCCCTGGCCGCGACCGGTCAGGAACCCGGGCACCTGCTCCTCAACCGCCGCGCTACACAACACCCACGTGTCGCCCATGCGCATCAGACACGACGCCGGCGTCGACGTCAGGAAGCGTGGCTCGATACTGACTGGCCGCAACTGGTCCGGGGCGCGACCGTCGGCCCGGCGAACGGGCGCGGCCTGATCGTGAGTCGAGGGCACCGGCTGATTCTAGGTGTCCAGGCTGTCCCCGAGCGCCAGCAGCAGCGCGTATTCGCTGACCTGCTGATACATGTTTTCCATCGCCTGCGCGAACGCCGCTTGATCGCGCACAAACGGCGCCGGGCCGAGGCGCTTGACCGGCAGCGCGTGCGACTCGGGCAGGGCGAAGTGGAGCGCGACTTCCTCGGTGTTTTCGGGCGTACGCCAGAACGACAGCAGGTCCGCCGCTGGCGCGGACTCCGCGGCTGCGGCTTCGCCATCGTCTTCGGTCGTGCCTGCGCGGCGGGCGCGAAGCGCGGCGATGATGTCGGACTGGGAGCGGCCGCGTAGCAGAAACATCAGGAACGGGTCCTCGTCGAAGCGCTCACCGAGCAGGTAATGCACCGCGGCGATGTGTTTGCACGGGTTGGCCCAGTCGGGGCAGGAGCAGCGAGTCTGCATGTCTTCCTGCTCGCGCGGGAGCAGGCTCGAGCCGACAGCCGAGAACACCTCCTCGATCTGTTCGGGCATCTCGCCGCTGAGGAGCCGCGCCGCGTACAGCGCTTCAGCCGACATCGCGTCGATGACACGCTCCCAGTCGGCGTCGCTGAGCTTGGCGAAGCGGATGGTGACCCGATACGGGTCCTTCCGACTCCCCTGCACGATGGCCTGCACGCCATCAGCGCGCACATCGAGGGAGATCACCTGGCCGACGCGGGCGTAGGTTCGGCCACGGGCGAGTCTGCCCGGATTGACCAGTCGCTCCAGCGCTGCAACCCAGCGACTCGCCCACCACGAGGTGCCGAAGGCGCCGCGGCGCGTGTGCGCTTTGATGCCGTGCGACGGCAATCGTGGTCCGTGGCGCTCCCACCACGCTTCGCGCTCGGCCATCAGTCCTTCTTCGGCGCCCCAACGCCCCAGTACATCACGACTCCTCGGAGACGACGGCTTCGTCGCGCCGCAGACGGAACAGCGCCCGCAGATCGTCGGTGCTCATCTCGGTAATCCAGGCCTCGCTGGTGCCGACAATCGACTCGGCGAGTGCGACCTTGCGCTCGATCAGGTCATCGAGGGTCTCCTCGAACGTGCCCGCGCACACGTACTTGTGGACCTGCACGTTGCGGGTCTGGCCGATGCGAAACGCGCGGTCGGTGGCCTGGTTCTCGACGGCAGGATTCCACCACCGATCGAAGTGGAAGACGTGGTTGGCGCGGGTCAGGTTCAGTCCCGTGCCGCCCGCCTTTAAAGAAAGGATGAAGATGGGTGGTCCGTTGGCATCGGTCTGAAATTCGGAGACGAAGCGGTCGCGCTCGGCCATCGGCGTGCCGCCGTGCAGGTAGAGCACCTCGCGGTCGAGCGTGGTGCGCAGGTAGTCGAGCAGCAGACGGCCCATCTCCGCGTACTGAGTGAAGACCAGCGCGCGCTCATCGCTGGCGATGACCTCCTCGAGCATCTCGCCCAGTCGGGCCAGTTTGCCCGAGCGACCGGGCAGCGGACTCCCGTCGTGCATGAGCAATGCGGGGTGATTGCACACCTGCTTCAGCCGGGTGAGTAGCGCCAGGACGAGGCCGCGGCGCTGCATACCCTCGCTCTCGGCGATCTGCCGCATGGTGTCCTGGAGGACGGCTTCGTAGAGCGTGGCCTGCTCCTTGGTAAGCGAGCAGTACACCTTCATCTCGTGCTTGTCTGGCAAGTCGGCGATGACGTTGCGATCGGTCTTGAGGCGGCGGAGGATGAATGGCGCCGTCAGCGACTTCAGGCGCGCGATGGCATCCGCATCGGAGGCACGTTCGATGGGCATGGCGAACTCACGGCGGAACTCTTCGGCCGAGCCCAGGTAGCCAGGGTTGATGACCTGGAAGATGCTCCACAGATCGGCCAGGCGGTTCTCGACCGGCGTGCCCGTGAGGGCGACTTTCCATCGAGCGGAGATTGCCCTGGCGGCTTGAGCGGCGCGGGTCGAAGCGTTCTTGACGTTCTGCGCCTCGTCGAGCACCAGGCCGTTCCATCGCACGCGAGTCAGGCTTGCTTCATCGCGATGCAAGAGCGAATAGGTACTCAGCACCACATCGTGCTGCACGGCCGCGACATGGAGCTCATCCTTCGACGCGCGGTCTGGGCCATGGTGTACGAGCACTTGCAGATCGGGCGCGAAGCGGGCGAGCTCGTGGCGCCAGTTCCCGACTACAGAAGTGGGGCATATCACGAGTGTTGGTCGGGATGGCTCGCGAAGCATTAACGCGATCAATTGCGCTGTGTTGTGCGTTACGATGCACTGATCAACGACATAGAGCCCATCAGCCGAGTCAACTGTGATGCATTGCGCCTGGTTCTTGCCGATGGGGATAACGTCGACGATGGCTCGTGAAGGCTGATACTTCGGTCGCGGCTTGTAGACCGCTACTTTACGCGGCAACTTGAATGGCTGTATCTCGCTCGGGAGGATCACGCTCATTCGATACGCCAGCTGGCCCTGACGTCGCTCGCCACGGTAAACATACCTCGGCTGCTTCGTCCTGATGCGGGCCGTGCCGCCCAGCGACTGGACCAGGAAGGCAACGTCCTCTGCGAGCTGCGCTGACACGGTTGTGTACTCGATGTTGTTGTCTGCTGGCCGAACGTGGCCGTCGGTATCGAGGAGGCCCTGCAGCAACGCAACCCTGGCAGCCACTGGCGCGAACTTGTACTGGTCCGGGATGAACTTCTCCGCCGAGCGACGCTCCATCAGGCCCAAGATACGCAGCAGGTGAATCATCGGGTTCGCTGACCGCCCGCGCGGGCCCGAGAGCCGCCAATCGATTCCGCGCGCACTGGGGCCCACGACCGCGATACCCGCCGGCACTCGCACGCGAACTTCTGAGACCAGATCCGCGTCCGCTGTAGTGAAAGCAACTGGCCGTGAGGACAAGCTGCCATCGCCGAGGAGCAGCCCGAGCAGGTACGGGTCGATCGGCAAGTCAACCTCGTCGAACTCGATCGGCTGCACCATCGGGATGTAGTGCTTGGCGTTACCTGCTGCATCGCGCAGGTCGTGCATGAATTCGCCTAGCGGGCGCACTCGACCAGATTGGCTGCGGAACTTGCGAACTGCGCTGCGGACGTACCACAAATGCTCGGCACAACATTCCACAGATGTGTTATCGCTAAAAACTACGCGGAAGAGCTGCTTTTCTCCTTGCGGGTAGACAGCTGTTACGCGCGAGTTGCCACCCTGTGCGTTGACAACGCGGTCACCAACGCGGACATCGCCCATGCGTTTCCAGCCAGTTGGCGTCAGGATACGGGTGTCAACTGAAACCGCTTTGCCGAGTCCCATATCGTCGGCGAGCAACGAGCCAAGGTTGTAGCGTTGCAGCGTAGCGAGCCAGGCGACGCCGCGCTTTTGATACGCGCGGAGCTGGCCTTGGAAGCCGCTGGGTTCCTCGGCGAGCTCCACTTTCGATCCCGCGGTGACGTCTTGCAGCAGGGATTCGAGCCAGCCGGTGGCTTCGACCTCGGACACTTCGACGCCGTCCAACGTGGCCGGAGCGAGGGCGGTCGAGACGGCTTCGGCGAGCTGCATCTGACCGCTCTGATGCTTCTGGATGAAGGCCAGGGCGCGCTCGATCTGGTCGGGTCGGACATCGACCCAGCGGCCGCGCAGCTGGACGAGCGGCTCCTTCAACTGGGCCAGCATCTCGAATTCTTCGCGCGACAGCGGCTGGTCCCCGAGCGCCAATTGCCAGTCGTAGCTGACCAGGCTGTTGAACGAGAGCATGCTCGGGCCATCGACCTTCGATGGATCCGGGTCGCGCGTACCGCGCAGCCGCAAGCGCACATTCAGGCGGGTATCCAGCCCGGGCAGCAGCACGCCGAAGCCGCTGGCCTTGAGCAGCAGCGCCTTGTCGCGTACGAGATCGGCGGCTTCGCGGGTCGAGAGTGCGCATGACTCGGGTCGGGCGGTGCGCAGGCTGGCCTCGATCGGTTGAAAGACCCGCGAAGCGCGTCCAAGACCCGCCAGCACGCGCTCCTGCGGCTGGTCGAAGCGGCGGGTCAAGAAGCGCGCGGTCTGGCCACGGTGCCGCCACACCTCGCCGACTGGCACGAGCAGACTCGGATCGTCAGTCGCCTGGAGCATGTAGTCGAGGCGCCACGGCTTTTCCTGGTCGGGCGCGGTAGGCGGGTCGAGGCGAAAGCACAGGCGGAACGCATCGTCACCGGTCGTGGAGTCGGAGGTGAGGTCGGTCCAGCCGGCGACCTGGCGCCGTAGTCCGCGGGCCGCGTCGTCCGGCAAGTACACCAGTGGCTCTTCGCGGCTCAGCGCCGACAGCCACGCGCCCACGGTCGCGGGGACGTGGGTGAGCTTGCCAGCCTCGGGCCTCGCCGCGCGCGCAACGCCATCGATGACCGCGGCGAGGTAATCGGCCAGCGCATCGTGCGCGGACGGGGTCGTGCCGTTCGGCTCCCACGTGAGCGAGACCGATGCCGACGGCATGCCACGCTCGATCGCGTGCAAATTGCTGCGATCGGCCGGCTCGTCGATCACGGCTGACCAGCGACTGAGCAGGTGCTCCTCGCGCACCTGCATACGCGGCAGGAAGTGTTGCCGTGCCAGCAGCGACAGGGCGAAGCGGGCGGCGACGATCCACGCGCGGAGGTCATCGCCGAGCAAGCCCGGATTGGCGGCTGAGGCGGCCGCGATGCGCGGTAGCAGGCTGACACTCTCAACCTCGTCCAGGATGACCGCCGGTACGGCCCACGAGCCAAGGCGCGGACTGGCTTCGGGATCGATCGGCTCGCTCGACCGATGGGGACCTGCTTCGGAGGACGGTAGGCAGGCGAAGACCTGTCGAATGTGGGTTTGCGTTGCCCAGCGGGTCAGGCCGAGGACCGAGAGGGCATGGCGCACGCCGTCGTCGGTCAGGGCGAAGGGATGCGGCGGGGGCGGCGGAGGCGGAGGCGGCCCGCTCCTGACGGTGCCCGGGCGCGGTTCGGTGCCGACTTTGCGGCGCGGCAGGCGCGGGCGAATGCGGACGTTTGGCGACTGCTCACCCCAGATGGCGAACCCCGCGGGCACATCGGCATTGGCCAGCACCCAGCCGCCGTGCAGGACCGCCGCCCAGCTACGCGCGCGAGGCACTTAGTAGGTATGCCATGCGATGGCACGCTGCGTGCCTTTTATCGCTGACTTGGAGGGGACAAAAAATCTCAATCGGGAGGGCATTGACAATGGAAGAAGATCGCACCGAGATTATCGAAACGACTCCGCGACGGGAGGTTATCGAGCCGACGCCGCGACGGACCGAGGTGGTCAACACTACTCCGAGAGTCACCGAGGTGACGAGCACTGCTCGGCCGTCCTCTGCTGTCGATCGGACCGAGTCGGTTGCCTATGACCCGTACGAGAATCGGCGGCTGATGGTGCACCGCGCGCAGCAGCTGATCTACTGGGTGTTTGGGCTCGTCGAGGGTTTGGTCGCCATTCGCTTCGTTTTGAAGGCGCTGGGCGCCAATCCTTCGGCGGGCTTCGCGGAGTTCATCTACGGCATCACCGGTGTCCTCGTGGCGCCGTTCGTGGGCCTGTTCGGCACTCCGCAAGCGCAGGGTAGTGTGCTCGAGCTGAACTCGATCGTGGCGCTGGTCGTGTACGCGCTGATCGCCATGCTACTGGCACGGCTGGCGTGGATCCTGGCCGGTGACACACGGTCGGCGGTGACAACGCGGTCATCCTCGTTCGACTCGCGCTCGTAAGCTGAAGTCGGCGCCGCTCGGGCACATCGCCCGGGCGGCGACCGTCCCTTTGTTGGGCGTGGCTGCGTTTGTCTTCCTACACGCCGTGTTTTTGGGAGACAATTGATGGCCGTTATTACTTCGCGCCAGCCAGGGCTGCGGCCCGAGACGATTCGGACTCGACTTGCCCGCTTCATGCCTAGCCGCACTTCTTCGGGGTGGTCGGTGTCGTGGTCGGCCCACAACGAGCACGCCGACGACATTGCCGATGAGCACGAGCTGCAGGCGGCCGAGCACCTGGGCTGCTATGGCGTTGCCGTCGCACACTCGCTCGCGCAAGCGGAGCTGACGCCGCAGCGGCTGCGGGTCAACGCCGACTCGACCATCAACGACGATGGCATGACGGTGATGACGATCGAGGTGCGTGCGCAGATCATCGGCCCAGCGGTCGATCAGGACCTGTTCGACGCGATCATCCGCCGCGCCGAGCCGAGCTGCCCGGTGATCAAGGGGCTCGCAACGCAGGTGAGCGTGCGATTGATCGCGATCCTCGACGACACGCTGGCAGCGCCCGCCGCGCCCGCGGCTGACTCGAAAGCCGCCGCTACAACCCCTCCCGACAAGAATGCCGCGGCGCCCAAGGCGAAGATGGCGATGCAGCCAGTGGCGGCGGCGGCTGAGACGCGCTCGGCGCCGATGGCCAGCGCCAAGACCAGGCCCGCGGTGAAGAGCACCGCGGTGTCGGCCGAGGCACGGGCGATCGGCGCGCAGGCCATGCACGCGATGACCGCGATGCGTGGCACGGGCATGACCGCCCCCAAGTGGCTGACCACGCGCATGGCGGTGCTGCTGGTGATCGCGTTCGGCGCGCTGGCCGCGGTGCCGGTGATGTGGAGCGTGCCCGCCTAGACGGCTGATGAAAAAATCCTTCGACAGGCTCAGGACGAGCGGTCCCCGCTCATGGTGAGCTTGTCGAATCCAGAGCGGGGACCGCTTTTTCATCAGCCTCTAGACGGTAGCGAACGTTCGCTCGAGCGCCTCGACGACGGCCAGGTCGAGGCGCATGCGGTCGGTAACCATCGCGCGCAAGATGGCGCCGCACACGGGTGGCAGGCGCGGAGGCACGCTCTGCGCCGCGGGCATGGCTGCGCGAAGGGCGGCTTCGAAGGGCTCAACCAACGGCGGACCAGCGGACCAGACGCCGCCACAGCGGGCGACCAGCAGCGCGTCGGGTAGCGACTCGGGCCAGGCTTTGCGGGTGACGGCGACCGCGAGCTCCGCCAGGTGCCCGGCGGCCTGTTGCAGCAGGGCGGTGGCCACGGAGTCGCCATCGGACGCGGCGCGGGCCACCAGCGGGGCAAGCGAAGCCAGGCGGGGCGCGGGCTGACGGGCGCGGTAGACCCACGGGACGAGATCGGCGACTGACTCAAGCCCGAGCGCCGCGCACAGCAGCTCACCGAGCATGGTCGGCGGGCCGTTCTGCTCGAAGCTGCGCAGGCTGGCGGCGACCGCCTTGCGACCCAGCCAGAAACCGCTGCCCTCGTCGCCGACCAGGTAGCCGAAGCCGCCGCTGCGCACCTCGACGCCGTCGGCGCGGCGGGCGAGCGCTATCGAGCCGGTGCCCGCCAGGACCGCGACGCCTGGCTGACTGGCGAGCGCTCCTTCGAGGGCGATCAGCGCATCGTTGCTGACACTGACCTCGGCCGGCGGCAAGCGCTCCGCGAGCAACGCAAGGGCAGCTTCGCGGCGACCGGCGATGCTCAGGCCGCGCAGACCGAGGTGCACCGCGCACGGCAGAGACCCGATCGCGGGCAGCAACGGAGTCAACACGGAGTCGAGCGCACGACGGAGCACGCGCTGCCCTGTCGAGCCGCCCGCGGAGCCTGAAGGGCCAGCCTTTGAGAAGCCCAGCAGCGTGCCGTCTGCACGCGCGACGGCAGCGCGGGTACCCGTGCCGCCCGCATCGATGCCGACGTACACGCGGTGTGTCATGCTGAGCCGAGTATGGCGCACAGTAGCGGCAAGACCGTGGTGGTGGTTGGCGGTGGCTTCGCCGGACTCTACGCCGCGCGCACCCTGGCCAGGCATCCACTCGACGTCCTGCTGGTCGACCGCGTCAATTACCACCTCTTCCAGCCGCTGCTGTACCAGGTGGCATCGGCGGCGCTGTCACCCGGTGAGATTGCCGAGCCGCTGCGGGCGGTGCTGCGCCGCTACAACAACGTGCACGTCCTGCTCGGCGAGGTCGACAAGCTCAATCTCGACCAGGGATGCATCCACCTGTTGGATGGCGCCGAGCTGCGCTACGACTACCTCGTCCTGGCGACCGGCGCGCGGCACTCGTACTTCGGCCATCCCGAGTGGGAGCCCCTCGCACCGGGGCTCAAGTCGCTCGCGGACGCGCTCGAGATGCGGCGGCGCATTCTGCTGGCGTTCGAGATGGCCGAACGTGAGACCGACCCCGCTCGACGGCGCACCCTGTTGACCTTCGTGATCGTGGGCGGTGGACCGACCGGAGTCGAGCTCGCGGGAGCAATTGCCGAGATCGCTCGACACACCATGAGCCGCGACTTTCGCACGTTCGACCCGCGCGATACGCGCGTGATCCTCATCGAGGGCGGCGACCGCGTGCTCGGCACCTACCCGCCAGACCTGTCGGCCAGAGCACAGCGGTCCCTGGAGCGGCTCGGGGTCGAAGTTCGGACGAACTGCATCGCGACGGAGATCACGCCCGAGCACGTGAAAGTCGGCGACAACGTGATCCCGACGCACACGGCCCTGTGGGCGGCAGGTGTAGCCGCTTCGCCGCTGGGGCGGCAGCTTGGCGTGGCGGTCGACCGCAGTGGGCGGGTGCCGGTCGAGCCAGATCTGACCGTGTCTGGTCATCCGCAGGTGTACGTGCTCGGAGACCTCGCGGCGTACAAGCTCAGCGATGGCAGCTACTTACCGGGCATCGCGCCCGTGGCGATCCAGCAGGGTCGACACGCCGCGAAGAACATCTGGCGCGACATCCAGGGGCAGCCGCGTAAGTCGTTCCAGTACTGGGACCGCGGCACCATGGCCACGATCGGTCGCGCGGCGGCTGTTGCCGATATCCGCGGTCTGCACCTGTCGGGGTTCCTGGCGTGGATGGCCTGGCTGGTGGTGCACATCTTCTACCTGATCGGGTTCGAGAACCGCATGCTGGTGCTCATTGAGTGGGCATGGTCGTACCTGAGCTACGAGCGCGGGGCGCGGCTGATCACCGGCCCGTGGTCGGTTGGCGAGCCGCCTCGCTCGTAACACCCCCGCGCACCTGCCCTTAAATGAATGCCCATGGCCAGGGAGCGATGCTGGCCGCGCATTGCGTTGTCGGCCGCGGGCGCCGTGTACTGGGATCTGGATGCTACTGCTGCGTGCGCTGGGCGGAGCATTCCTGGTGCTTAGCCTTTACTACGCGCGCTTCTTCGCGTTGCGCCAGGAGCCGACCACCCTGCTGCAGATGGTGACGCTCTGGTGCGCCGCGGGCTGGCTCCTGCTGGCCGTGGAGCCAAGCGTTCGAGGCGGGGTGTGGTTCCACGGCTGGCTGCCCGTCAACTGGCGAGGCTGGGCCGTTTTTCTCGGCGCCGCGGTCGTGGCTGCACTGGTCTTTGTCGTGCTGGACCGTGACTCGCACTCGGTCAGCGACACACTCAACCGCATCGCGCCTACGTACGCATTGGTGGTGGCCCTGGTGCTGCGGCTGCGCTACGAACGCACCGTGATCACAATGCTGTAAGTGCCCGTCCCGAGGGCAGATGCGCGTGCGTTTTGCAGGACACAATGCCCTGGAAGCTGTTTTTCGTGGGCGTGCTGCTTGGCTCGCTCGCGTTCCAATCCTTCATTTCACACGCCGAGCAGCCTGATGCGCTGTCGGTAGCGTTTCTTCCCCAATTCGATGGTTCGCCCTACGCGGCGACCGACTGCGGCCCGGCCTCTGTGGCTATGGCCATCAACTTTGCAACGGGCGAGCATCTGAAGCCGCTCGAGGTACGCCAGGCAATCACCAAGCTGCCCGGGGGTGGCTACGCCGCCAACCCCAGCTCGGGCACGGCGATCGGCGACCTGGCACGGATTGCGCGCGCGCACGGCGTCGAGGTGTTTTCCGGTGACGGCGGGGGTTCCGTTGGCTGGGGACCCGAGCGGATCCGCAAGCACCTGAACGACGGTCACCCGGTGATCGTGCTGGTGCGCCTCGCATACTTGCCTGGCTACAGTCCGACCTCCCAGCTCGACCACTACGTCGTGCTGATCGGCGCCAACGCGACGGGCTATGTCTATAACGACCCTGGGTTGAGCGTCGGGGCGAAGCGGACGATCGGCGAACGGCAGCTGCAGCTCGCGCAGCGGGCGACCAGCGTGCCTGGGCAGGGCATCGCACTGGCCGGTCCCGCGAAGGCTGCCAAGGCTCCTGCTCCTGCTCCTGCGCAATCGTTCACGATCAAGGTCGAGCAGGGTGACACGCTCAGCCAGATCGCGGAGCGGTTCAGCGTGCCGCAGAAGGACCTGGTGGTGCTGAACAAGCTGGCGAACGTGAATCACATCGAGGTGGGGCAGGTGCTGACGGTGCCAGGCGACGAGCCGAAGCCGGCTGAGACGCCCAAATCGGCCGAGGCACCAAAGCAGCCAGAGGCGCCCAAGCCAGCCGAGGCACCGAAGCAGCCCGAGCCGCCTAAACAGACCGAGGCGCCCAACCTGTCCGGCTCGGCCACGCCCGCGCCCACCCAGAAGCCCGCCGCCACCCCGACGTCGACCTCAAAGCAAGCTCAGGTTCGCAGCGGCCTCGGGACCCTGGGCGTCGGCTCGCCTGGCTGACCCTCCGACCGGTTTGACCGCCGCTCCGCGGCGTCCGCGCTACGCTCCTTGGAGGCGGCGGCAGCGATGCAAGTCGAGGAGGCGCGGCAGGTGCTGGACCGCTTCGCGGTGGCGGAGCGGTTGCAGCATATTCGGCGGTTTGTCTGGCGCGCGGGCGCACTGCGGTACTTCGCCCAGGCTGACTGCGCGTACTACGAGCTCTTCGCGGAGCACGACGTGCGAGTGCTCGAACCCACCTCGGCTGCGCAGGCTGGCCTCGAGCGCAACAGCACACCCGTGGTCGAAGGACGGTGGGTGCAGCGCACGACCAGCCACGTGCTGCGCATTGGCATCGACCTGGCCGTGCCATCGGCGATCTTCATCCGCGGCGAGCAGCTGCACGCGCTGATCCCGTACCTTGGCCGACCCGACGCGCAGGTCGAGCGGGTGATCCACGCCGAGCTGGCCGCCTACGTCAACCGCTCGACCGGCTAGCGCCCCACCCGCGTTTGGAGCCGTTCCCGGCACACGCTAGCGGACGTGCATCCAGCGGTAGTCGTAGCCGTCGAGGTCGATCACGCCCGAGTCGCCGGGGAGCGGCTCGTGGACGTCGCGGCCGAAGATGTGGTGCAGCTCGCGTGTGCCTTTCGGCCACTTCACGTGGACGCTGACGGTCGAGCGCGAGAAGTTGTGCACCGCCGCGACGCTGTGTCCGCGCCAGGTGGTCATGTGCGCGAGCACGGCGGGGTGATCGGTCTCTAGGAACTCCATCTCGCCCCAGCCCAGCTCAGGACACTCTTTCCGCGTACGCACGGCTCGTTCCGTCCAGTTCAACAGCGAGTCGTAGTCCAGCCGCTGCTTCGCCACGTTCACGGTCTCGTAGCGGTACGCGCCTTCGGAGATCACCGGCCGCGGTAGCTTCTTGGGTGGGGCTTTGGAGAAGCCACCATTCGAGTCGGCTGACCATTGCATCGGCGTACGTATGCTCTGGCGCTCGGGCAGCCGCAGGTTGTCGCCCATGCCGATCTCCTCGCCGTAGCGGATCACAGGCGTGCCCGGGAGCGTAAACATGAGGCTGTTCATCAGCTCGAGCCGCCGGCGGTCGCCCTGCAGCATCGGCGTCAGCCGACGGCGGATGCCACGTTCGTAGAGCTGCATCTCTTTGTGCGGCCCGAACGCTTCGAAGCAGCGTTGGCGTTGTTCCTCCGTGAGCCGACCGAGATCGATCTCGTCGTTGTTGCGAAGGAAATTTGCCCACTGCGCGGTGGGTGGGAGGTCGGGCAGTTTCTTGTAGGCCTCGACCAGCGGCGTGGCGTCCTCACCCGCCATCGCTAGAAACAGGTGCTGATTGGCCCAGAAGTTGAACATCAGGTTCATCCGATTGCCATCGCCGATGAAGTTCAGCGTCTCCTTGGGCGCTACGTTGGCTTCGGCCAGCATCATCGCGTCGCCACGGCGCCACGACAGGAAGCGACGGAAGTCGGTCAGGTAGCCGTACTGCTCGGGGCCGATGGGCGTGTCACCGGCCTTGTCTTCAATCAGGAACGGCACGGCATCGATGCGGAATCCCGTTACGCCTAATTGCAGCCAGAAGCCCATGATGCGCTCGATCTCGTCGCGCACCGCCGGGTTCCCGACGTTCAGGTCGGGCTGGAAGTCGTAGAAGCGGTGGAAGTAGTAGGCCT
>Ga0137375_10007027_pt1 | contig 13356 bp, 6 predicted proteins | sample SagtaG_24_FD_104936 | JGI IMG/M metagenome (GOLD analysis project Ga0137375, IMG submission 104936) | Vadose zone soil microbial communities from Sagehorn Ranch, Mendocino, California, USA - Sage1_R_113_16 metaG | ecosystem: Environmental > Terrestrial > Soil > Vadose zone | place: USA... | reverse complement strand
TGGGGAATGGAAGGGGAGGAAATCGCCCTTGCCTGGCCGTAGCCACTTCCCGCCAAGTGGAGAACAGGAGCGAGAACGTGTTCCGAAGATCGGGAGCGTTGCTTGCTTCGGTCAGATTGACCGAAGTGGCCAGGTCAAAGTCCGTTGCGCGCGTCGGTCCGCCCCACCGCGGGCGATGAGACCGACGCGCGCAAGATTCCTTCACGCAGCTGAAATCGTGGCGAACGCCTCGTGACTGCGCTGTTCGAGGGATGGGTATGCCTGTCTGCTTCCAGCCACAGCAACGCGCTGCTCAGTGCATCAGCATTTTCAGCCTGGCAGGACACTACCGCTTGCCGGCCTGTTCGTCTACAACAGCCAGCACGTGTCATTCTGAAGCCACCACTGCTCGTCAGAGGGGCGTCTGCCAGCTCTCTTGTGCTCCTCCAATTGTCGTCAGCAATGCTCGGTTTACTCGTCGTCAGTTGCGGTCAACTACTTGTTTGCAGTCCAAGCCTCAAGGAGGAATCTCTGCCATGAAGACCCGCCTGCTGTCGTGCTGGGTGGTGTGTTTCGCAGTGGACTTGACCCCGGCACAGGCGCGAGACGCCGACGTCGTCAAGGAGCTTCAGGCGTACTACGAGAAAGGCAAGGCGCCGCCCTGGGCCGAAGGGATCAAGCAGTTGAGCGCCGACAAGCCGGAGCAGCGCATCGGGGCGGCCCGGTATCTGGTGGCGCTGCTTGAGCAGGCGCAAACGGACGAGTTTTCCGGCAAGGCGCCGTGGCGGGCGACGCCGTTCTGGGGCAGCAGCGGTGAGAATCCGGCGCGGAATCTCCGCCAGCACATCGCCGAGGAACTGGGCAGGGCAAAGGCATCCCCTGCGACCCTGACGGTACTTCGCTGGTACCTGCATCACGAGCAGGTGCCCCGCTTCCAGGAGGCCATCTTGCCGGCGCTCGACAAGGTGACTGGCAAGGAAGCGGGCGCGTTCTGTTTGGGCTTGCTGCAACCGCCTCATGAGAACGCCGTCGTCGTCCTGGCGGCCTTGCAACAGGTTGGCAAACGCAAGACGGAGCTGCCCGACGCCGTGCTGAAGGCGTTGTGCGATCACCACCGCCCGGGTCTGCGGGAAGCAGCCCGCAAAATCAACAAGGAACGTGTCGGCGCCGACCCAGGCCCGTTCGATCACGTCAAGACCGTGCAACGACCGGCGCTCGCCGCGCTCATGACCAGCATCGGCGCCTTGCTCGATCAGTCGGCGTCGCCCGAGGCGGAATTCGTGAAGGTGACAACGACCTGGACCGCTGGCAAAGACACTGGAACGTCCACGACACTCGGCTGGCTCGTCAAGAACGACGGCGATGCCTGGGTGGTGCTCACACCGTTCGGCCACCGAGACACGTTCCACAAGCAACAGACGATCAAGAACCGCCGCGGCGGCGAAACGGTCACGCAGAGCAAGTGGGAGAAGTATCCCATCGCCGCTGAGGTCAAGCGCGTCGTTGCGGTGCGCAGCAAGGGGGATCCCGAGTTTGAGCTTTCGGAACGCGGCGGCCTGACCGGCCAGTTCCAGGGCCGTGGCGCGAGCGTCTATGAAGTGACGCTGGCCCACTGGCTCTACACCGCCAAACAGTTCGATCTCTCGGCCCAGCTGCTCCTCCCCGCGCTCGACAGTCTGTACATGGACCGGCACCTCGTGGACATGATGCGTCATCGTGTCGGCGAGGCGGCTGGCTACCGCATGCTGGTGGCCTTCGCTGGCGATCGCGATTTCGCGGAAACGCAGCGACTGGCCGAGGCGCTCGTCCAGCGTTATCCCGGCACGCGCTTCCACGACTATGCGGTCAAGCTCGCCAGGGAGATGCCGAGGCGGCAGGGCGATTTCAAGACGCTCAAACTCCCCACGCCAGAAGAGTGGGCGAAACTGAAGCAGAAGTTGGCCCGAGCCGAGCAAATCGCCTACCTTGGCGAGCGCCTGCGCTTGCTCAATTGCTTCCAGTGGGGGCAGCCTGGCAGCTACTCCATTACCGACGTGCAGTACGCCGAACCGGGCGGCATGGCGCGCGATGCCTCCTGGGGAGGAGGGGGCGGCGAGACCAAAGTCATCAATCCTTACGTTGAACTGGTCGGTGGCCGCGAGGGCATTTTTGGCGAGGACGAGAAGAAGCCATTCAAGGGATTGCAACTGACGGTCGCCGATATCCCGCACCTGGCGCCCTTCTTGCGCGATGATTGGCACATCCTCTGCGTTTCCTTTTGGCGCAGCTTTCATCCCGACCGGCACCTGGGAACGACGCGGCCCTTGTTTGCTGGGATCATCAACAGTCTGGCGAAACGCGATCTGGCGCAGGCGAACGCCATGGGCCAGATGACCGCCCCCGAGATTGACAAACACATTGAAACCATCATTCGCTGGGCGAAGGAGAATGCCTCGAAAAGCGAGCAGCAGTTGTTGTGGGAAACCCTGGAGGAGGAAGTCAAGGCAGGGACGCCCTGGGGTCGATTGTCAAACTTCTACCGGCTGATTGAACTCAAGGACAAACGCGTCTTGCCCGTCTTGCTCAAATACCTCGACAGCACCCCATCCGAATACGATTTGCATAGCCTTCTCTACTGGTGCCTCGCTTACGACCCGTCTGCGTTTCAGGCAGCGGCCAGGAAGTTCGCCAAGCACAAGAGCGTTGACCTCCGCCTGGCCGCGGGTCGGCTTCTCTTTGCGGGTGGAGCCCGCGAGGAGGGCACCAGAGTTTTCGCCGACATTCTCGAACACGGCAGCCCGTGGCAGCTCGAAGAAAACGCTCTTCCCACGCTGGTCAAGACGCTGCTCAAGGAAGGTTCGCAGGAATCGAAGCAAGCCGCCCGCCTGATCTTCAAGAACAAGCGCTACACCGAAATCCGCGCCGAGTGGGTTCGTGCCTCGCTCGTCAATCAGTGCGCCGAGGCGGGCATCGGCGACGGCTACCTCAGTTATCTCCCATTCCTCGACATCAAAGGGCCGTCGATCGGCAATATCTCGTACGCCGAAGGAACCGTTGTCGGTGAGGTCATCGCCCGGGAAATCATCGAGGTGTTGGCCCCGAAGGATCCAGAGATCCTTCGCATCAAAAAGCAGTTCCCCAGGGCGAGCGACCAGATTGATCCGCTAAAGGAGTGGCTCCGGGCCAGGGCCAAAGTTGTTGCAGCGAAGACAGCCGCCAAGTAGACCTCGGAGATCAAGATGAAATCCATCCACCCCGTCGTTGTGAACCTCCTGCTTGCCGCGACGCTGCTGTTGGTAGGTGAGCCGGTGTGGGCCCAGGACAAGGAGAAAGTGGTGCGCACGGATCGCTATGGCGACCCGTTGCCTTCAGGCGCCCTTGCCAGGCTGGGCACCACGCGCCTGCGCCACACGGGGAACTGGCGGCTTGAGGATGCGGCCTTCTCCCCGGACGGTACCATGCTCGCCTCCATCGGCGGGGACAGTTGTCTGCGCTTGTGGGACACCACCACCGGCAAGGAACTGCAGAACACGCCGCTCAAGTCCTTTCCCCTCTTCTCGCCCACGGTCGCATTTTCTCCTGACGGCAAGACGGTGGTGGTGAGTGCGAGCCGGCACATCGCGTTTTGCGACATCGGCAAGACGGAGCCCCGGCTTCTCCTCGAACATCCCGATTCCATCTCCGGGCTCGCGTTTGCGCCCGATGGCAAGCTCCTTGCCGTTTGCGGGTCGGCAACAACGGTCTCGCTCCTCAACCCGGCCACGGGCAAGGAAGTGCGCCGGTTGCAGGGCCATACGAAGGCGGTCCTCGCCGCCGCGTTTTCACCCGACGGCAAGCGTCTTGCAACGACCAGCGAGGACTTCACCTGTCGGATGTGGAACGTCGCGGACGGCAAGCAAAGAGGTCAGATGAACACGAACAAGCTCCGGGCACCCCTCCTGGCCTGGTCGCCGAACGGAAAGTGGCTCGCGTGGTGGGACGAGGAACCGAAGATCCGTGTGCGCGACGTCGTCACCGGAGCGGAACAGGCCTCGTTCGCGGCCGGGGGTGCTCTTTTCATTCTGGATTGGCGGCAAAGTGCCCTGCGGTTCGCTCCCGACGGTACGCTGCAGGCCCTGTACTGGAGCAGTCACTTGTTCCAGTGGCATCCGGACAAAGGCTGGAAGACGCGCGATTATCAGCCGGTCTCTGGAAAGACCGCCTATGGTCGCATCGCGCCCGATGGCAAGCACGCCGCTCTCTGGGACTGGGACCACGGCACTGCCCTCCACCTGTTTGACCTGGAAACCGGCAAGGAGAAAGAAGTGGCCGTGGGGCACCTGAAGTGGGTGTCCACCGTTCTCGCACAGCCGGGGGGCAAGTTGGTTGTCTCTGGTAGCTCCGACGGGACGATCCGACTCTGGGATCCGGCCACTTCCCGGGAGTTGCGCCGCTGGCGACCGCAAAGCGCATGGCACCCCGCGGTGTTCACAGCGGACGGCAAGACGCTTGCTTTCGGCGACTACGACACCACCGCTTTCATTCGCGTCTGTGGGCTCGAAGACGGCAAGGAGGTCCGCCGCCTGGACACGGAAGCCACGAAAAGGCTGGCAATCTCAAGCGATGGCAGGCTGCTCCTGGCGGCCGATTTCACCCGGATCGAGGTCTGGGATTTCGTGAGGGGGAAACGGCTGCGCGAACTGGAGGACGTGCCGGAAACGAAGTTGCCAGTCTTGAAGACCTCATCGCGAGGGCCCTGGCTGTCCTATACGATTCACGACCTGATTGTATCACCGAACGGCAGGATGGCCGCCGCGGCCTACACCCGCCTGAACTCAGAATGCAGTATCTACTTGTGGGAGACGGCAACCGGGAAGAAGATCGCAGGTTGGCCAGCAGCGAAAGACCTCAGTAACCCGATTGCCTTTTCCCCTGACGGCAGGTTCTTTGCCGCGGTGAAGAATCGCAACCAATCCGAACGAGACCTCGTGCTGTGGGACTTTGCGAAAGAAGAGGTCGTCAAGCGTTTTCCCCTCGCGGACAGCGGGTGCCATTGCGTCGCGTTCTCCAGGGACGGCAAGCTCCTGGCACTGGGCGGTTATTATCAGGGCATCGTCCAGGTGTATGACGTCGCCACCGGCAAAGAAATCGCTCGGTTCCAGGCTCATGAGAGGGCTGTGACGCTGACATTTGCCGACGATGGTGCGACCTTGATTACCGGCAGTGACGATTCGACGCTGCTGATCTGGGATGTGCAGCGCAAGGAATTGCGGCAGGGAAACTGACCGAACTGGTGGCGCTCCGTTATCTGGAGGTGGACGATGGCATCAAGAATCTGCTGCTTGCTTGGCGCTCTGTTGCTTCTGCCCACGGCCGCGGATGCCCAGGAAAAGAAGCCGCAGGGTACCGGGACCAAGGTGAATATCCCTGCGCTCATCGACCGGTTGACGGAGATCGGCGACAGCGACGTCGGCTACAGTCCGTACGTCACCGGCTCCGCCTTCACGCCACTCGATTCGGAAGGGGCATTTCATACTGGCCTGCTCTTCCAAAAACCCTCGGTGCAATCGGACGTGGTCCGCGAACTCGTCAAGCAAGGGACGGCCGCGCTGCCACATCTGCTGGCGCACCTGGGCGACAACCGCAAGACGAAAATCCGCATATCTCACGAAGGCGGTTTTGGCGGACTGTGGATCACGGAGGACGACAAGAAAGACCGTGGCTTCGGCGGCCGCGGGCTTACCGTGCGCGTCGGTGACCTTTGCTACGTCGCGGTCGGGCAGATCGTCAACCGGCGTTACAATGCGGTTCGCTACCAGCCGACCGCCATTATTATCGTCGAGTCGCCGGTGCGCTCCACTGCGCTGCGCAAGGAGATCCAGAAAGAATGGAGCAGGGTGACTCCGGAGAAACACAAGGCTTCCCTGGTGAAAGACCTGGAAGCTCCCGAACGCCTGGATAGCGGCGCCTGCAAACGGCTGGCGTTTTACTACCCGGAGGCGCTGGAAGGTCCGGTGCTGAAGATCCTCGCCGAACCGACCTACGATGTCTTCATCACCGAGAGCCTGGTGCGCGAAAAGCTCTACAAGGCGAAGACACCCGCGGAAGCGAAAGATCTATTCGACGCCTTCCTCAAGAAGCACGGAGAGGCCTATCGCTATGGGATCATGGTGCAACTTTTTTCCGACCTCGGGATGTTGGAAGCGAACGAAGAAAAGCGGCTGTCTTCCCCGCTGAAGGAATTCGGCGAACAGCCACGCCATCTCCTGGTGCAGCTCTTCGCGAAGGACAGGAAGGTCCGCAGCAAAGACCAGCCGAAGAAGACGACAACCGGATCGGCCTGGACCAACGGCGAGTTTTCGAGGTTCATCGAAGAAGCACTGATTTACGACGATAGCGCGAAAATCGACGAGGCGATTCGACAGCTTCTGGCCACGACGCAGGATCAGGGCATCGCGCTGGCGTGCATGAAACGCCTCGTGGGTCGCGGCTTCGACGCCGACCTCGAAGCCTACCTCCGCAAGCGCGCGCCAGACAAGTATTACGACGAATCGTTCCGGGAGATGGCGAGCCGGTTAGGTTGGTCTCGGCTGCACGTCGCGGTCGAGCGAAAAATGACCGATCGGGTACGGAGTTGGATCGCGCAAGGTAAAGACGTCAACGTGAGCGGGGCTACGGGCGATACGCCATTGCACGTCGCGGCAAAGGGTGGCAATGTCAGGGCCGCTGATTTGCTCATCGCCGCCAGGGCCAAGCTGGACGCCAAAAATCGAGCAGGCCAAAACCCCGTGCAACTGGCTGTCGCCGAGGATCATCTGGAGGTTGCGAAACAGTTGCTCGATCATGGCTGCGCGGTTCCGGATGCTGCCGTCGCCGCTTACTCCGGCCGTGTCGATCTTCTGGAATCCTTCCTCAAAGCCGACAAGGCGACTCTTCAACAGACGACGCGCTCCAAATGGACGCTGTTGCACCTGGCGGCCTGGGCCGGACACACGAAGGCGGTGACGTTGCTCCTCAAACATGGCGCCAGGGTGGACGCAACGGACGACAACGGCTACACGCCGCTGCATCTCGCCTCCAGCCAGGGAAACGAGGAAACCGTCCGCGAATTGCTTGCCAACAAGGCCGACCCACGGGCGAAGACGAAAGATGGTGAGCTACAGCCGCTGCACCTCGCAACGTTGACGGGCAAACTTGGCGTCGCCAAGGTGCTGCTCGCCCAGAAGGCTCCGCTCAGGTCAACGGTTGGCGACTCCGAGCTTTCCGTGATGCACCTTGCAGCTCGCGCCGGCTACCCGGAACTGCTGGCGTTCTTTCAGCCCAGGGGCCTGCCCATTGACCAGAGCGACAAGCAGGGGATGACCCCGCTTCATCACGCAGCACAGCTTGGGCAAAAAGGCTGCGTCGAGTTCCTGATCGAGAAAAACGCGAAGGTGAGCGGACGGTCCCGGAGCGGGGAGACGCCCTTGCATCTGGCCGTGAAGGGGGCCCATCTCGAGATCGTCGCCCTGCTATTGAACCACAAGGCAGAGGTAAGTCCCGACAACTCGTTCTTCGGTGGCACGCCGCTGCAGATCGCCAATAGTCACGAAGAACCGGAGATTGCGGCATTATTGAAGAAGCATGGGGCAAAAGAATAAGTGCAACCGGTTGATTGGGAGGCAGTCATGGCGCGTTCTCAAAGAGGCTCTCAGGCCGAAGTCGGCCCCGACGGCGCGATCACCTACGGCGTCATTGGCCCGCACGAGGTCCGCGTGATTCCCGGCAAGGACGTGGAAAAAACGAAGTCGATCCGCGACTGGAAACGGGAGACAGACAAGGACAATCAAGGAGGTAGCGGTGAGTGAAGAGACCGGGTTCCTTCAGGCGATTCAGGAGGGTCCAGAAGACGACGCGCTGCGCCTCATCTATGCCGACTGGCTCGAAGAACGCGGCGACCCCCGCGGCGAATTCCTCCGGCTGCAGATGGAGTCGGAACGGATGCGCGGCCGCCTGCACGAACTGCGGCGACAACTCGATCCGCAGTGGCTGGCAACTGTGGCTCCGTGGGAACTTCATTACAACGTCGCCTATCACATGGAGTGCGAGCTGCGCCTGCGGTCCGGCCGCGCGATCACGTTGAAGCACTTCGATCAGGTGATGACCTACGCCGGATTGCTGGAAGGCACGCCGGATCATGAATTGAACGACCGCCACATCGAGTCCGCTCTCGAGGAAGCGGGTAGGCGGGGCGTCGCCGGAGTTCGCCCGCACCTGATTGTGCCGCCGCGCCGGGACCACTTCCGGAAACCCGGCGACATGCGGCGGATCACCGAATACTCCCCGCACTGGATTCCAGAGTGGCTGCCGGTGGTCCAGTGTATCGGGCAATTCAGCAGCGGGGTGACGGCCCGGAATCCCGAGATGCATCTTTCCGTGCTGACCGTCGTCTGGTTCCAGGATGAGTATGCCCCGCCGATCCAGGAACCGGCGCTTGGCGAGTTGCTGGACCTGGATTGGGAAGCGCTGGCGCTGGACATCGAACTTTGATGACTCTGGGGCCCCTGGGTGCATCCCTGGTTTCCACGCGTGCGGTTCCCTCGGTTGTGTTGCGGGGATCTATCTGCCATGAAGGAGTTGCCGATGCAGACTGCCAACATCCGCCGGGTCTTCATTTACCGGAGCTGGATCGGGGCTGCTACTCACCACCCCGTCACCGTGTGCTCCACCTGCTCAACCAAGGCCAGCACTTCCTCACCAACACACGGGCTTTTCCTGTCCGCCGCCGCGGTACTGCTCGGGATGCTCACCTGCAGCGCACACGTGCGGGCGGACGACGCGCCGCGGCCCGCCGTCAAGTCAACGGCCGCCGAGCGAACCAAGGCGTTCGAGTGGTTCAGCGGGCTCGGCTATCCGGATGTCAAGGGTCGCAAATATGTCCGTGTCGCCACCGGGGACTGGTTTCAGGCCGGCAACGCTCCGCCGACAAACACCCATCAACGTGGCTTCGTCCTGGCGGAGGAAGGCGAGCGCTTCACCGTCTTGACGCTGTCGCTGGCGGAGCCGAAGTACAAGAGAACCCCTGCGGACACGCCGAGCTACAAGCAGGTCGGTTACACGGCGACCGAGTTGAAAACCGGCGCCACCGCCTACCTGGAGAATCTCCGCAAGCCCCCGAAGGAGCAACAATGGGACGCGCAAGGCTTTGGTGGGGTTGGCTTGCACCTGCGTACCCAGACCTTTGTGCTGGCATGGGCCTGCTGGCGGCACGGGCTGAATGAGTTGGCCGCCGGCTTGTTCGACGAAGCTGCGCGGACGCCAACCGGCTACGGCTATAACCCCGACACACCACCCAAAGAGCCGTTGCTCGATCTCGTCGCTGCGGATCTGGCCCACACGGAAATGTGGCGCGCTGTGCTGGCGTGCGGCGAGGCGGAGATTCCGCGCCTCGAGCTGCTCAAGCGCTTCGAGCACATTACCAAGCACTATCCGGCCAGCGCACATCTCAAGGACGCGAAAGCCGCGGCGGCCGTGCTGCGGCGCATGATCCACGAAGATGCGGAGCACGCGAAAGCCGCCAAGCCGTTCGCGAAACTCCGCAAGCAAGAGCAGATCGCGGAATTGATCTTCCAGCTGCGCGAGCAGAACGGGCACCAGTTCATGCAGCCGGGGGCCTGTGACATCTTCGACAGAATCGCCGGCAAGGAAGATACGCCGGCGCACAAACTGGTGAAGTTCGGCTACGACGCGGTGCCGCAGCTCATTGAGCATCTGGACGATGATCGCTTCACGCGCTCGATCGGCTTCCACCGGAATTTCTACTTCTCGCACCATGTGCTGCGTGTCAGCGATTGTGCCCTGGTGATCCTCGAGCGCATCGCGAGCCGTACCTTCTGGCGCGCGACATCTACCTTCTCCTATATGAGCATGGATCAAAAGAACGCCGAGACGAAAAAGGCCGTGCAGCAGTGGTACGAGGAGCTCAAGCAGAAGGGCGAAAAGCAGCTCTTGATCGAGGCGGTTGCGCGCGGCAATCGCGATTCCTACGATCAAGCGACCCGGCTCGTCGAGCGCTATCCCAAGGACGCGCTGCCCGCTCTGCTGGCCGGTGTCAAAGCCGCGAAGGACCGCTGGACGCGCGACCTGCTCGTGGCGACCATTGCCGAACTACAACAGGACGCCGTGCTCCCGTTCCTGTTCCGCGAACTCAAGGAAGGGCCTTCCGCGTACGGTCGCTTGCTGGCGGCCCGCAGCCTCCACAAGCGCGGCCGGCCCGAAGGTTTGAAGGCCATGATTGCCGAATGGCAGGGCAAATGGGTCCGCCCGAAACCAGCGCCGGGGACCACGGAGAATGAGATCGAAGGGCCCGAGGGCAACCTCGTGTCCATCGCGCATTTCCTCGCTGGCTGCGGCGACGTCGAGGCGATCGCGGCGCTCGCCAAGGATCTGCGCCAGCGCCCGGTCCCTATCCGCATGGCGGTTGTGTCGTGCTTCGGCACAGCCGGCAACATGCACATGGCCGGCGCCGGGGGCATGCTCACATTCGGGGAGGGGAAGACCGCGGAGTTGCCGCGGGAGGTCCGGGCGACGATCGAGAAACTGCTCGTTGCGGAGCTAGATGACACCGCGGAGCAAATCGGTGTTTCAGGCAACTGGAACGGCAAGTCGTTCACCGACCCGCGCATCTGCGATGTGGCCGCCAATGTGCTCAGCGACCTCAAGCCCAAGAAATATCGCTTCGACCTGGGTGCCCCACTGATGCAGCGAGACCGCACAATCGTCGAACTCAAGAATGTGTGGCGCACAGCCCAGGGAATGCCGCCGTTGCCGTTGCCCAAGTTCCGGCAAGTTGCCCGCGCCCCCGACGACCAGTTGCGCGCATTGCTTGACAGGCTGCTGCAAGCTGCTGACGGCGACCGGCGCAGGGTCGAGGTGGAGATCGAGGCGCTCGGTCTCGGTGCGTTGCCCGGCACCCTGGAGCAGATCACACGCACAAGCAAGAAAGAGGACCAGGCTGTTCTGGGGCAATTAGCGCGCCGCCTGGCAACCATCGTGGACGGCGTGCATTTTGCCGATGGCCCGGTGAAGGTCGATACGCAGGTTGCATCCAGGTTCACGGCACTGAAGGGCAAGCCGTTCGATCCCGAGAGGTTCGTGAGCGCCGTTCGCGCCTCGCTCAATCGTTTACCAAAGGGGGCAGCAGCGCTGCGGATCGCGGTTGACCGCGCTGAAGACGGCACGGGCATCACGGTGACAGTCTCCCTGTTCGATGCCGCCCGCGCGAGCGAGGTGGGGAACGCCGGTTCGATTACCCCTGCGAAACCGCCAGCGCCGGGCGAGCGGTTAGGCTGGAATTTCACCGAGCACGTCGCTACCGGCACCAAGGGCCTTCATGGCGCCAGCGGAGTTACGAGCCGGGGCCAGTGGCAGGACGCGGACCAGAGCAGTCTACGGCAGGCGCTTGTTGACGCGTGCGCGGCGGATCCGCAAGAGCCGATCAGCGTTCGCTTGCTCTACGCGGTCGTCTTGAGCAAATGATGCGGAACTGGATGCGGCTGTTGTCAGAGTGAGGAATCGACTCGCGCGCACCGGTTCGCCCCAACGCGGTCGACGTGACCGACGCACCCGGCGATGGCGGCGTAGGACTCGCCACTTTCAGGAGGCCGCGCGAACCACCACACAATGACAACCCCCGGTACGGCATTTGCAGCACAGGGGGTTGTCAGGACAAAGGGCGGGATTTGTAACCGTCCACGGGTCGAGGGTGACGCCCGTGTAAATAAGGGGCAGAATACCGGGCGGCAGGCATCGCTGCCCGAGCGGCCTCCCCCCGGCCCCCGGCCACCCAGGGGATGGGGAGCGAGCCTACCGCCGCCCAGCCGGGCGCAGTAGCATATCGCCTGGCGGCGTCGGGGTGCTTGAGCGAGCGCGCAGGCGGGGCGCAGAAAATGGCGTGTAAACCCGCTGTCCAGTCCGTCCGTAACCGGCGAGCAGCGCGTCGGCAGTTGCGGCCTCTGAACAGGCCGCTCCCGGCGTGCGCGAGCACGGACCCAACTTGAGCACGCCGTCGCGCAGGCACCGCGTGTCCTTTCGCTCATTCACAGGAGCATCATGGCGACGCCACACCGGGTCACCCCGAAGAAGATCTACCTCATCCAGCCCCAGTTCCCCCCTTCCTACTGGGGGCAGGAGCACTTCATCAAGATGACCCCCTACGGGGCGGTCTACCCGCCGCTGGGCCTGATCACCCTGGCCGCCCTGACGCCCCCCGAGTATGACGTGACCCTTTGCGATGAGAGCGCCGGCGAAAAGATCGACCACGACACGGACGCCGAGATCGTCGGGGTCACCGGCTACCTGTTCCAGCGCGAGCACGTGTTCGCGGTCGCCGACCGCCTCCGGCGGCCGGGCCGGACCGTGGTCCTGGGTGGGCCGATGGCCACCCTGGTGCCCGAGGACTGCCGGCCCCACTGCGACATCCTCTTCGAGGGCGAGGCCGAGTACACCTGGCCGCGCTTCCTGCGCGAGCACGCCGCCGGCCGCCACGCCGATCACTACCAGCAGCAAGACAAAATTCACCTGCCGGACTCGCCCCGGCCGCGCCTCGACGTCCTGAAGAAGGCCTACGCCCAGGGCATCGTGCAGTGTACGCGCGGCTGCCCGTTCACCTGCGAGTTCTGCGACATCATCGTCATGTACGGCCGCAAGATGCGGTTCAAGCCGATCGCACAGGTGATCCAGGAGATCGAGGCCTGGCAGGCCCGGGGCGCCGGCAAGGTGTTCTTCGCCGACGACAACTTCATCGGCAACCGCGCCTACGCCAAGGAGTTGCTGCGGGCGGTGGCCCGCTGGAACGCCCGGCAGCGGCGGCCGGTGGGCTTCTACACCCAGGCGAGCATCGACATGGTCCGGGACGAGGAGTTGCTCGGGCTGCTCCGCGACGCCAACTTCTTCGCCGTCTTCCTCGGCATCGAGACGCCCCGCAAGGCCAGCCTGAGCGAGGCCCAGAAGACGCAGAATGCGAAGCTCGATCTGGTACAGGCGGTCCACAAAATCCAGTCGTATAACCTGTTCGTCACCGCCGGCATGATCGTGGGCTTCGACCACGACGACCCGAGCATCTTCGAGGAGCAGTACGAGTTTTTGCAGGAGGCGCAAATCCCGATCGTCCTGGTCAACGCCCTGGAGGCGGTCCCCAAAACCCCCCTGCACAACCGCCTCAAGGCGGAGGGCCGGCTCCTGACCGGCCACGCGGACGCCGACGACACCACGCGCTACAAGAGTGGGGTCGGGATGACGAACTTCCGGCCGCGACACATGACCGGGGAAGCGCTGAAGAGGGGGCTGGAACGGCTCTTCCAAAGGCTGTACGCGCCCGAGGCGTTCACGGCCAGGCTCCTGGGCAACCTGTCCCGCTTCAAGGACGTGACCTTCCGGCCC
>Ga0137375_10007022_pt1 | contig 13360 bp, 6 predicted proteins | sample SagtaG_24_FD_104936 | JGI IMG/M metagenome (GOLD analysis project Ga0137375, IMG submission 104936) | Vadose zone soil microbial communities from Sagehorn Ranch, Mendocino, California, USA - Sage1_R_113_16 metaG | ecosystem: Environmental > Terrestrial > Soil > Vadose zone | place: USA... | reverse complement strand
GGCTACTACACCGACCGCATCGACACGGCCCGCAAGGCCCGCAACCACATCCGCCAACTGGAGGCCCTGGGGTTCACCGTCACCCTCGCCCCCGCAGCCTGACCCGCCCCGCACCACCACATCCCGCAACACAGGAGCCGGCTTCGCCGGCTGCTGCCGCCTGCCCGGCTCAGGTAGCTATTTTCGGTTCAGGTATGATCCTGCCCCCCTGCACGCCCCCCGATGACGGCAAGCCCGACCTCGGCCTGACCGTGCATCGACGAGGAAGGAACCTGCATGCGTCGCCTTGCACTCCTGCTGGCTGTGATCGTGTCCACTGTCGCCGTTGCGGTCGCCGGCCTCGCCTGGGCGGGCTCGGCGTTTGCCGCTCCCGCGCGGCCTGACCTCGTCGTGGACGTAACCGTCAGCCCGGTGGAGGTCCCCGCGGCCGGCGGGGACGTCCAGGTGGCGGTCGTGGTGCGCAACGTCGGCTCCGGGGCCGCCAACGACGTGAAGGTGAAGGTCCGCCCGCCGGCCGGGAGCAGCCTCGCCGGCGACGCCAGCTCGAGCTGGCAGTGCGACTACGGCACGTGGAAATGCGCATACGGGACGCTGGCCGCCGGGGACGAGGCCGAGGTCCTTACCGTGCCGTTGCGGCTCCCGCCAGCGAGCCTTGGCGACGTGGTGACCGTGAGCGCAACCGTGTCGACATCGAGCCTCGAGACCGCCACCGACAACAACACCGACAAGGCCAAGATCGCCTATACCGCGGTCGCCGACCTTGCCGTGGAGCTGACCGGGGACGGCACCGACGTGTCGAACCTGGGCGGCCGCGAGTACGCCGTTGTGCGGGTGACCAATGTGGGCACGGTGTCGGTGTCCGATGTCCGCGTGACGATGGACCCGCCCGCTGGCGCGTGGGTGCAGCTGGAGAACTTCACGCCCGACGACTGGCAGTGCGACGTCAGCGGGGCGCCGTGGGTCTGCAACCACGCGCAGCTCGCTCCGGGCCTCAGCAGCGTCATCGACATCCCGGTGATGTTTCCTGGCGGCACGACCGGCGACACCTTGACGATGACCGCCACCGCGTCGACCACCACCCCCGAGAAGTCGCTGGCCAACAACAGCGCCGAGGTGACCTTCCGCTACATCACACCCACGCCGGCCGACGTCACTATCACGGGCATGGATGCCTATCCGCAGCAGCTGGTGGCAGACGACCAGGTCAACCTGTATATCGCCGTGGACAACATCGGCGGCAGCCCAGCCGACAACGTGACCGTGCGGCTGCCGCTGCCCGACACTGTCCAGCCGGTGTCCGCCGACGGCGGCGACGACTGGACCTGCACGGTGGACAACGACGCGCAGACTGGGCAGCGGGTCTGGGACTGCGTGCAGCCACGGTACGAGCCAGCGGGGCTGGAGCTGGTCAGCCCGATCCAGCTGGTCGCCACGGTGGGGGCCGGCACCCCTGACGGCACCCTGACCTTCACCGCCACTGTCAGCACCGACAGCCCCGAGCAGTCCACCGACAACAACACCGCGCAGGCCACGACCAGCTACCTGGCGCAGGGCTTCATCAGCGGCCGGGTCTGGCTGGACCAGGACCGCGACGGGCAGCGCGACGCCGACGAGCCGGCGGTCCAGAGCGGCTGGGACGGGGTCCGGCTGCTGCAGTTCCTCAAGGAGGGCATGACCGATCCCGCCTGGGATACGCCCAGCGCCTTCGTCGGCGGCGACGGCACCTACACCCAGCGGCTCGCGCCCGGTCGGTACTTCGTCCGGGTCCAGGTCAGCCCAACGCTGGACTTCACGACTCCCAACGTCGGCGACGAGGCGACCGACTCCGACGTCGTCCTCACGGCTCGCGCCTACGACGGTGTGACCGCCGAAAGCGCGGTGGTCAACGTGATCGACGGCCAGCACACCGTCATCGACATCGGATTGGTCCCCGCCCAGTCCTGACAGCAAGCGCCAGCCCTGCCGACCGGCGCTCTCCGCGCAGCTCGCCGGCCTCGGCGTCCACACCACGCCGGGCCGGCCGCCCAAGTCCACGTGGTAATTCCCGAGAGGTGCGGAAGTGATCTAGAGAAGACGCAGGTCACATCCTTGACCCATAGGCCACGGGCCCGTTTCTGCAACAGGCTGTTACCAGGCGGAGTCGAGAAGCAGGGCGTCCATGTGGGCCAGTATCCGGGAGAGGAAGGGTCCTCTCCCCGGGACCTTGCTCCACAGCGGCTACCGGGAGGAGACGTTAGCTCCTCCCGGTAGCCGCTGACCTGTGTGGCGTACGTCCGATCCTCACGCGCTGCGCATGGGCCACCAGCCCAAAGGAGCGCGAATCGAGCGCCAGCGCTACTTGGCGGGCCGGAACGCGACCTGGATCTGCGCAGCCAGACCGGGTGCAGTGAAGCCGAAGATGTCACTGCTGCTGTAGTGGCCCGGCGTTGCCGGAATCCCGGTGTCCTCGTGGGTGAAGTCCGTGGTCGTGGGGGTGCCGTGGCCGGTGTCGGTCTCCTCCCCGCTGGCGAAGAAGGTCTGTGGCCCTGCCGACCCGGGCTCGATCGTCCAGCTCTCGATCTCGAACGAGGTGTGCCCGGCACCAGCGCCGCCACCACCGACGGTGTGGAAGCAGAACGCGAACTCGGCATCGCCCCAGGTTTGCGTGCCGTCGGCGGAGCGGTCGAACTCGGCCCAGCCCCAGAGGCCGCCGGTGCCGCCGAATTCCGGGGTGTTGCAGATCGACGGGTTGTTGCAGTTGAACGACAGCCCGACCTGCCACATGTCGTGGTTGGCGCCACCGCCGTACGCGCCGGCAGGCAGGGCGGTCCAGGTGACGGCCGCCAAGGCCATCGTGGCGATCAGGGACACGAGGACGATCAGTCGCCGCATGACGCTCCCCCTTTGGTGGGCCGCCCCTTCTCTCGGGCAACCCTAGCTCGATAAACCCGCTGACCCTACGCAGGCTGGATAGTCCCGTCAATCGTGCAAGACCCGTACGCTCGGCTCATGCGCACAGGATCTGCCCTCGTGGTGACGCCCGTCGGTGCACACGGCCAGCTGAGGAGCGGCCGACCTGGCAGGTGGGCCGAGGTTGCGGCTGCTCGGCCCGCTCGCCTGCCCATGCCCACCAGCTCGCCACAACACGGCTGCCGTGAGCGTGCGATCCTCGCCATGACGCTGCGCCCCAGCCGGAACAGGCGCTTTGGGCAACACCCTGGTACGAGTCAAGAGCACCTGTGCCACGGCAGTGTGCTGATGGTCGCTGGTCGCATCAACGCGGCCGTGGGCCGGTCGCAGCGACCGCCTGCTACATGGCGCGCTCGTGGCCGTGGCTGTGGTCGCGTTCGCGGTCGAGTAGTCGCTGCCTACGGTCGCGCCATTGGTCGCCACGGTGGTCGCCTTGGCGGTCGCTGCGGCTGGTCGCCCCCTCATGGTCGCTGCGACCGGTCGCCGTCCCGTGGTCGCCTTTCTGGTCGCTGCGACCGGTCGCTTCCCGATGGTCGCCCCGCTCGACACGGTCGCTCCGGTCGTCGGCGAGGTCGCGCAGGCGACCAACCGCCCTGGTCGCGTGCTGCCACGCCTGCCGCTGCTCAAGCGAAGCATTCAGGGCGTGCGGCTCCCGCCCCAACGGATGCTCAGCATCCTCCACGCCCCAGCGCTGCCGGTACTCGATGGTCTGCTCCACCGCCCGATCCCAGGTACGGCCACCCTTGACGCTGACGGGTCGCTCGCCCAGCTCCCGCGACCACTCCGGCCGCAACAGCTCGACCGCGCGGGCGTCGGCGCGCTTGCGCCACGCCTGCACCCGAAGCAACTCGCGGCGACGCTCCTCCAGGTCGGGGTTGGCCTCCCGGTGGGCCTGGTACTGCTGCTGTTGCTGGCGGGCGTCGCGTTCGCGGTCGGCGGCACGGTCGGCAGCTTGCCGGGCGACCAGTTCGGCCTGCGCTGCCAGGTCGGCTTGCTCTCTGGCGCGGGCGAGGTCGCCTCGGCGCAGCCACCGGGCCGGACCATGCTCCATGAGCGCGACCAGGTCGCGGGCCTGCTGGTGCCGGGTGGTCGCCTCGGCCAACCGCTGGTCGTGCTGTTCGCGCCGGCTGGTCGCAAGGGCGACCAACCGGGACTGGTCGCGTGGTCCCTTGTCGATGACCTCCTCCAGCCGGTGCAGCTCGGCGCGCAGGTCGTGCTTGCTCATCCGGCGCCCGTCCACCGGGGCCGAGGTGTCGGCGGCCAGGCGCTTGCTGCCGTCGCGGCGGGCGACCGCGGCGAACTGGTCGGCCTGTTGCTTGGGGGTGCGGTCGGCGGCGGGCACGTCCACCTGCTCCCGCTCCCGGTCTTGGCGGATGGCGGGCTCGGGGCTGATGACGCTGTAGTAGCGGGTGCGCCCGATCGCCCGCGACCCGGCGACGTGCAGCCACTGGCGGTCCTCGGCGCTGGTCACCCTGACCAGCACCTCGTCGCGGGTGATCCCTTGCGACTTGTGCCCGGTGGTCGCATACGCAAGGTCCACGGTGCGCCGGTCGGGGTTGTTGCCAAGCCAGCGGGCCGGCCGCTTGTCCAGGTACGCCCTGGGCAGGGTCACCTCGCGGCCGTTGTCCAGCTTGAGCGTCATCGAGCGCTGCTCGGGGTCGAGCGCGACGACCTGGCCGCGAGTGGCGTTGGCGACCCCAAACTGCTTGATGGCGTTCTTACCGCACACCACCTGGTCGCCCACCGCGAAGCTGCGATCCCGGACCTGGAGCCGCTCGGCGCCGAGGTGGCCTTCGGCGTCGCGGAGCTGCTGGCAGGCGGTGTTGAACTGGTCCACCTCATCACGCCGGTAGGCCAGGATGACCACACGGTTGCCCTGCTGGAACGACTGCCACCAGTCCGACAGCATCGTCTCCTTGAGCTGCCCGGGCGTCTCGGTCGCCACCAGCCGCTCATGCTCCCGATACGCATGCAGCGCGGCGTCGATGTTGCCGTCGCGCAGGTGCTCGACCGCCTCGCGCTCCCACGGCTCGGCCTGCCGGCGGTTCTCGGTCAACTCACTGGCGCCAAGCCGCAGCCGCAGTCCCCGAAAGCCGCCACCGGCCTCGATCGCGGCGAGCTGCTTGTCGTCGCCCACCAGCACGATCTTGCAGCGCGCCTCGGCGGCGTAGTCCAGCAGGCGCGCGAGCTTGCGGGAACCGAGCATCCCCGCCTCGTCCACCACCAGGACCGTCCGCTCGTCCAACACGCGCTCGTCCTGGTGCTCGTCGCGGTTGATACGAGTCGTATCACGGTCCCGACCCGGTGGTGGTTGACGCTTAAGCGACAACTTTGGTTGTCGCTCCCCGGGTCTTCCGGTTTTTCGACCACTTCTGAGGCTTGCGGCGCGCTCCTGGTCCAGCTCGGCAAGCAGCGCGTCCACCGTGCGGGACCGCTCGAACCCCTCGGCGTCCAAGCAGACCGTGGCGATCCCGGTCGGCGCCGCGCCGAGGACCCCGTAGCCGTCGAGCTGCCAGGCGTGCCGGGCGACCCCGAGGGCGTAGGTCTTGCCGGCGCCGGCCTTGCCGACCACCACACTCACGCCCTGGCCGCCCTGGGTGATGTCCCGCACCATCGCCGCCTGGTCCTCACCGATGGTCGGATGCGCCGCCAGGGTCGCCCGCAGGGTGTCGTGCGAGCACACCCCGGTCTGCTCGTCCCCCCGGCTCACCGCGGCATCGATCAGCCGTTGCTCGACCTGGAGCAGCTCCGGGGTGGCGTAGTGGCGCTCCCCGATGGCGTGCTCACTGACCACGCTGACGGCACGCTCGGCGAGGAACCGATCGGCCAGCGCCTCCAGGTCGGCGGGGCCGACCGTGCCGGCCGCCTCGACGGGCAGCTCGCGGCCGACCGCGCACAGCACTTGGGGGCGGGTGAAGGTGGATGCCTGCGCGGTGAGCCCTTCCGGGCTGGCCAGCCGGTCAAACATCGTCGTAACCGTCCGCTCGGGCAGTCCTGCCGTGGTGGTCAGCGTCCCGGCCAGTCCTGCCGGCGTCCCGCCCGGCGTGCTGTCGTGTTCTCCGGTCTTGGCCGGGTCCTGCTCGCGGGACCGCTCTCGCCCAGTCACCTGGCGCACCAGCCGCCCCGGCTCAAAGCCGAGGTCGCGGGCCTCCTGCTGCCAGCGGCCGTACAGCGTCTCGGGGGTCTCGTGGGACTTGGCCGGCCGGGTCTCATGCACCACCTTCTGCACGAGCTTCGGCGTGCGGTGCTTGCCCTGCGCCTCCTGCCGCTCCAGCTCGGCGCTGATCTGCTCATGGCGCTTGGAGAACACCCGGCGCAGCTCCTCGGGCATCCCCTGGACGGCGCGGTTGCCCCACCGATCCGGCGCCTCCCAGCGGACTCCGAGGGTCCGAGTCAGCTCCTGCTGGTAGGCCGCCTGGTACATCGCGTCCGCGGTCGCCCGATGGGCCAGCAGGTCGCGGGAGTCCAACGTCCGCCACACGCCGTCCGGACCCTGGGTGCGGTTGGTGACGATCAGGTGCGTGTGCAGCAGCGGATCGCCCGCGCGGCTGGTCCGGTGGGTGAACCCCACCGCCAGCAGGCCCGACCCCTGCACATGCCCGGCCCCATGCCGGCCGGTGCGGGTGCCAACCTGCCCGTCCAGATAGGCCACAGCGGCGCGTACGCCGGCCTGATGCGCCGCGGCCACCCGTCGGCCGGTTGCCTCATCGCCCAGGGCGTACAGGATCGACACGTCCTTGTGCGGCCGCAGCACCAGGTCCCAGGCGGGCATGGCGTCCTGCCGGGGCGCGCGGCCAAGCTGCTCGCCGGTCCTGGGGTCCTGCCAGGCGAACAGCCGCTTGAACGCCTCCGGGGAACACTCCCCTCCAGGCCGAGCGCGCGGGCGCTGCCACCGTGGAAGATGCCGGGGGACTCGCCCTTGCCGGACAGGTACTCCTCGCGGTTCTTGGCGATCTCGCGGGTGTAGTAGTCCTCTCGCCCCACCGCCAGCTTGTGCAGGTCCGCGACCACAGGCGCCTCTCGCTACTCGACCTGGCAGGCGTGGATCTCGCCAAGCGGGCGGACCGGTTGGCTGACACAGGCCAGCATCGGCGCCGTCAGGCCCCACACCTCGCAGGAGCCGTCCAGTGCCATCTGCTGCCAGTTCAACCCCAGCTCCCGCAGCGTCGGCGAGACGGTGCGGCGCACCAGCAGGTGGTAGCCGAAGACAAGCCGCTCGGCCATCCCCGCCACCGTGGTGGCGTTGAGCGGCGCCCACACCTCGCGCTGGCGCTGCGGGCCGGTCCAGCCGGGCCGCTCGGGCCGGGCGAGCGCGCCCACGATGACATGGGTGTGTAGCCAGGGCTGCCCAGCCGAGTCGAACTGGTGGGCCACCAGCACGGGCACTTCTGACCCGATCGTGACGGAGAACTCAACCGCGACATCCTGCACGGCCCGGTGGTCGGCGCGCATGATCTCGTCCGCCACGCCCCGGTCGGTGTCAAAGAAGCACCAGCCAAGCGCGCTCAGCGTCCGCGGGGTCGCCAAGACCAGGTCGTAGCCTGCTGGGGCGCCGTGCTCGCCGGCCGGGTTCCAGCCGCGCACCGCGGGCGGCTGGTCGGGCTGGTAGGCGGTGGCGATCGCGTGCTCCCAGGCGCGGGCCTGCCAGCGGTTGATCCTCACCAGCTCCGAGCCGGCCTGCATCGCCGGCGCCGGCGTCTCCGGGTCGCGGGTTCCAAGGGCCACGATGCTTCGCCTCCCGGTGCGCACCGGAGGGCCTGGCGGCATCCCCGATGCATATCTGTCGTGCTGAAAAGTATAGCGCTGAGAGGATGACCGGAAAGGAAAATGCCAGTGCACGCAAGGTCGAGCTGTGAGGCTGCTGCCGTGAGTAGCGATCAGACTGTCGATGCAGGTAGAGAGGCTGACGTAGGTAGTTGAGCGACTGTGGCTGGGAAGCTGGAGGCTGATAGAGCAACGAGTCTGACGAGGTTTCAGAGAGCCCAATACGATGCTATTAGATCGTTGCTAGATGAGTCTAAAGCATTCTCGTTTAACAAGCAGTCTGTCAATCTTTGGTCGTGCCTACACTCGCTTTCCTGATTGGCCTCACTCCCCTGGCTCGCGTCCGACTCCTGCTGTCAAACGGCTCTCCCATGTGCCGAGCGGCCTACCGGTCGGCCTCGCTGATGCGGTGGACGTATCGCCCGAACCCAAGGCGTACGAGATCAGCCGCCGCCTGGCGCTTCGCGCTAGGCGCGTTCGACCTCGAACTGCGTGACCAGGTGCTCAACGTCACGGACGCGAGCGGCCAGTAGGCGATCGATGACGTCGAGACAGCGAGTTCGGAACCCGGTCGACTCCGCGGAGGCATAAGCGCGGAACGCCAGCTTGCTCACCGTCGACGCGTCGAAAGCGGCGGGGCGCCTGATGTCGGTGATCTCGCCGCCGTGCTGCTCCACAAACACCTCAGCGGCCCGCAAGGCAAGGTCAGCGATCGGTACACCGGCCGCCTCATCGAGCGCGCGCAGCAGGGCGTGCTCGTGCTCGGCGTGCGCGGGCGTCTCAACGTAGGCGCGCGCGAGGTCCAGCAACGTGTTGAGGTCGCCGCCTTCGAGCTGCGTGCACCAACCCGTCGTCATCTCGCGCACGCTTGGATCAGGATCGGAGAACAGCGCCTCAAGCCAGCGTGCGCACTGGTTGCCGACATCTGGGTTCGTGATGTTGTGCGCCGCAACCTCCGCCACTCCAACCCGGGCACTCGCCGGGCCGTGAAGGGCAAGCTCGGCAAGATCTGCCGCCTCATTGGCTGCGAGGTGCGCGAGAGCCGCCTGCCTCCCGCCCGCCTGCTGAACCCCACCAACCGACGACCGCAACATCCGCACAAGGGTTGGGCGCACGGCGTCGAGTCGCCTTTGTGCCAGCGCGCGAAGAAGTTCTTCGACTGGTTGTGCCGCAAGAATCTCGTCATCTGCATCGACCAGCGCGCTGAAGAGCGCGAGCCCGAGGTCGACATCGTGACGAGTGACGGCTGCCACCGTCCACGCAGCACACGCGCGAACAGCTAAGACGGGATCTCGAACAAGCGTCTCCAGCGAGGACTCCAAGCGCGGCAGGGAATCCGGCTTTCGCGAGAGGACATACGCAAGTGCCTGTGCAGCGGAGCCGCGAACGCTGTTGATGCCCGCCGTGAGGAGGTCGCCGCCGTAGTAGGGACCCGACGAGCCAGCCTCGACTCTCGCGAGCTCCTGCTCCGGGTCAGGGTGCTCCGTGGCGTACCACACGACAATGTCCACAACGTCGCCCGGCACCTCAACGGCCTCGGCAACGCGCGCGAGCGGTCGGCCAATCCATCGCCCGCCCAGCTTGGCGGGAATGGAGAATACTCGGCGAATGACCTCGAAGACGTCTTGAGGTGCGACGTCGCGCTCGGAGTCCGCAAGCCCCCTCAGCACGGCGTCGAAGTAGTTCTCGTTTGCGCCGTCAGGGAACTGGAGCGCCAGCGCTGCGAAGCGGTGTGGATCTTCCTGCGTGCGGCCTTCTAGGACCCTGGATAGCTCGACCGCGCCACCCGTAAGAAACTCCCGCGACTCGTCACGGCCGTACTTGTTGATCGCGTTGAGCCACTGCCTGTCTGACATCTTTGCCGCTGCCGCGTCTGAGATCGGCGACCCTACCCAGCCGACGGTGATCCCCTGTGGCTTTTCAATGTCTTCTCGGAACTTGTCCTGGAGTTCGCGCAGCCGCTTCTTGCCGCGATTGGTGAGCCGACCTGGGTCGAACGCGGATAGGAGCACGTACTGGGCGTGGCCAGAGGCGGCATGCCCATCGTGCGACTTCTCCCAGGCGGGGTAGAACGAGAGCAGGGCTCTTTCGAGCCGAGTGAGGGAGGATGCGTCCGCATATCGCTGGATTGCGACGATCAGCTCCCGCGTCACCCAATAAGGACTGTCGATGTAGCCGCACCGCCGAGACGTCGCATTCTCTGTCAGCAGGGAAATTGCCTGTCGCCAGAACCTTCGTGGATTGGCGGACCATGCTCGGAACAGGAGGAAGGTCGCGCTGTGGTAATTCGCAAGCGGGACGAGTGTGGCCTCAAATCGCGCAAACGATCGCGGGCTCCTTCTTGCGATCGACTGAAGAGCCAAGTCAAGCCCGTAGTAGATGCCGTCGACGAATCCCGCGTCGCGTTCGTTCACTGTTTGGTGTGCCCATAGCGGATCGCGCCGTACGCGGTCGGCATCTGGCTCGCTGGCGGTCCCGGTGACGACGTCGAGAACGACCGGCAGGACAACCTTGGCGAACGCGCGGGGCGCTCCCCTGGCTGCTTGCGGGGCGAAGTCGGCGCTCCAGTAGTCGCGATCCCCGATACGGAAGCGGCCCTCTGCTGCGGCAAACAGTCTCTGTCGGCCGTGGCGCTGAAGATAGACGTCGAGAAGTTCGACCGCCCATTGGGGCCTAGCAGTAGGGAGTTCATGGACCGCCAGCCAAAGTTGGGACTGGGCGTGATCCTCGTCCTCGTCAAAGGCCCCTTCGCGGAGTGCACGCAGGATCAGGTCGAAGTACGCGCGCTCGTAGTTGGCGTCACTGAAACGGATGAGCCAGCGCAGGCGGGCGTCCCAATCAAGCAGCCCGATGAAGGGAGTCAGGAGGCGGGCGGCGCGTTCGCTGTCGTGAGACTGCATCGTCCTGAGCAGCCCGACCGCCGCGTCGCGCTCGCGCTCATCCTCACTCGCCATCCATCGCAAGATCTCGCCGGACGCGTCAAGTGAGCGGCTCCAGCCTGGTTGGGCTACGACCTGCCACGCGGCTTCGTGGCCGACAGCCCTCGGATCGAGCACGAGCCTCCTAAGAATCGGCCAAACGCTCGGTGCTGGCTGGTCATCCTGCTGCAACAGGCTGAAGACCACATCCTTGATGAAGAACCTGATGTCAGCCGAGAGGAGTTGCTCCGCGGAGGCGATGAAGTCGTCATGGTCTTCGGCGCGCTGATAGTCAAGGACCCGGCGCACAGTCGCTCGCAGGCGCAGGTCTTGCTGGCCCTGCCGCACATACTCAACTAGCGATGAGCCGCGCTCAGCGAAGTCGCGCGCGACCACGTAGTCAAGGAAGTTTTGGTGGAAGAACCTTATCTTTCCGCGCTCTTCGAGCAGCACGCCGCGTTCGACGAGTTCGCTGATGTGCGGCTGGAGGTCATCCAGCTCAGTTGCCGGCATCTCCAACGAACCCGACTTAACGAGCCGTTGAGCGAGCGCTTTCGCCGCATCCCAGCGAGCGCCTGGTTCCATCACGGCCATCATTGCTTCACTAGCTCCTCAGCGTACGCCGCTTCAAGATCCTGCCGAGACACGAACGACGCAGGCACACGGCCCCCAAGTTCGACGTAAAGGCGCAAGTTGTACGCGTTGCGCAAGAGCTCGGTCTGGGGCTCCGTTCGCGTCGCAGTAATCCCTGCAGCCGCGATGGCACCTTCGACGTCTTCGACCGTCAACCGCGGCACCTCCAAGCGCTCACCCGGCTCTTCGCCGTACACGAGGCCGCGGAGCCGATCGTCGTTCTCCAGGTCGAATGACCTGCACGCGAGCAGCAGTACGACATTCGGATGTGCCCGTGCCTGTTGAATGACCTCGCCGACCGCGCGCAGCAACATGATCGGGCGGTCGTTCAACGAGCTTGCCGAGTCCAGCGCGTCAACCACGAGGACGGCGTGACGGTCTGCGAAGGCTGCGGCGAGCGACCGCGCTGGCGCTGCGGGGAGCCCGAGAAGGTGCCCGACGCTCTCTGCGTCGCCTTGGGTGCCAAGCTCGGACACGTCGAGCGTCAGCACAGGAAGGCCGAGGGCCAAGAGCTCGTCGACTATCTCCCCGAGCACCTGGCTCTTTCCACTGCCACCTTCTCCGGTCAACAGCACCGACCGAGGCGGCCGGGCGCGATTCAGCATCCCGAGCGCCTCGGCGACCTGCGGCCGCCCGATGAAGCTCCCATTGATCAGGCCCCGACGGCGCGAGTCGCGGAAAGCAAGCGCGCGCTCGCGGATAGCGCCTGACAGCGTACCGCCGGGGACGCTCAAGGCTCGCCGCGGGCACGCCTGTTCCTCCATCAGCCGCCGCAGCTCGTCGGTCGTGACCGGGTTGTGGAGCGTCGCCTCCATCACGCGCTCAAGGATCACGCGCGCGGTAGCCGGCTCAGCATCCACCAGGGCAGCCAGCCGCTCATCGACGAACTGCCGTAGCAGCTGGTGGTCGATCGTCCGGACGAGGATGCGGCGCAGCCAACGCCATGTCATCTCATCGTCGCCGAGCTGCCAGTACGTGTCACGCAGCTTCTCAAATGCCTGTTGCATTTCCGCAGTGGGCATGTAGGTCGCGAGCATTGCCGCCAAGTCGGGCGCGTGCGAGGCGTGGGCACACAGCCTGCTAAAGGGAGCCGCCGAATGGGCCGAGACGAAGACGCAGAGGTCGTCGTGATCGGCCGACAGCTTGTCGCCGAAGTTCTGCAGGACCTCTGCCTTCCGAAGCTCAGTAAGTGTCCAGCGGGACCGGTTGCTGTTCTGCGCCTTCACCTGGTGCCACTCGCGAGCGGACGGGCGCCGAATCCAGAACTCGAATCCCACCCCGGCAGGGCCAGGGACTTCGATGAGCATCGAGTTCGCAAGACCCGCCAGCACATCGAGCATGCAGAACAGGTTCCACTCCTCCTCGTAGGCGCCGCTAACTTTGGCGGCGCCACCCCCGTGCAGAATCAGACCAGACACGACGAAGAGTCATTCTCGCGTCCCCGACCGCCGAACACTCGACAGGGAGACAGCCCTCCGGCCTCTCGGCGGTCAACTGCTTCTTCACGCCGCCAGGCCCTCTCCGGTGTGTGGACGATCAGGTGCGGCTCTCGTGCCGTCGAGGGCGCCGAGCGAGAGCAGCCGTTTGGTCTCAATGGCAAGCCGAGGGTCCCCTCCTTCGAGCGGTCGGTGAGTCCCTCTGTTGTGAGCTGGTCGTGCGCCTCGCCTGTGATCCAGAACGGCAGCTCAGGGCTGCTTATCCAACGGGTCAGGCCAAGCTGTCGCATAGTCGAGGTTAGCGCCTCAGCAGCAAGTAGCGCCCACAGCTGACGGGGTGCGAGTTGCCGCTCCTAGAGGTACCAGGCGGGGAGCGAGAACGCGAAGTCGAAGCCGACGATGAGGTGGGGTTGCGATCTGCCTCAGCGCTCAGCAACTCGATGAGCTCGGTGCGGGTCCGGCCGTCTTCGAGCCGAACCAGCGCACCGTCGACGGCCTCGGTCAGCCAGAGCGCTCGGCGCCGGTGGGCCACTTACCCCCAGGGTCCCGGCATGATCGTGTGTGCGTGATGTTGCGGTGCTGACGGGTTGAGGGCGAGTCTGCCCGGCAGGCATGGGTGCCCGGTGGCGGCTGTGGCGCGGCAGGCCGCTGGTCCGGGGT
>Ga0137375_10007020_pt1 | contig 13361 bp, 18 predicted proteins | sample SagtaG_24_FD_104936 | JGI IMG/M metagenome (GOLD analysis project Ga0137375, IMG submission 104936) | Vadose zone soil microbial communities from Sagehorn Ranch, Mendocino, California, USA - Sage1_R_113_16 metaG | ecosystem: Environmental > Terrestrial > Soil > Vadose zone | place: USA... | reverse complement strand
GCGCACGCTCCGTCCGCTCCTCCACCTGAACGAGCGACGCGTCCACCAGTCGGGTCAGGCAGGCAAGCACGTCGTGCCGCTCGACCGTACCGCCCGAGCAACCGCTCTCGGCAGCTTCGAGACTCCAGCCACCGACGAAGACCGCCAGCCGCTGAAAAACGACACGCTCGGCTTCGGCCAGCAAACCGTAGCTCCAGTCCATGGTGGCCCGCATGGTCTGTTGGCGACCAGGCGCGGACCGGCTGCCGCCCACGAGCAAGTCGAACGTGTCGTCCAGCCGCTCCAGAATCTGGTCCACGCCGAGCGCGCGCACCCATGCCGCGGCCAGTTCGATCGCCAGAGGCAGACCCTCGACCCGGGCACAAATGGCCGCGACCACCGCGGCATTGCGCGGCGTTACGCCGAAGTCCGACTGGACCGCCTGTGCGCGCTGGACGAACAGCTGTGACGAAGGAGACTGTGCGACCTGATCGGGAAGGAGCATTGAACGCTGCTCGGGGATTTCCAGCGACGGGACGCGCCAGACGCGTTCGCCCGAAATGCGTAACGGCTCACGGCTCGTCGTCAGCAACCGCAGGTTTGGGCACGCGTCGAGGAGTGCCGTAGCGAGCTGGGCGCAGGCATCAAGCAGGTGCTCGCAGTTGTCGAGTACGAGTAGCAGGCTGCGCCCGTCGATCCAGCCGATCAAGGTTTGTGAAGGGGCCTCGTTGGGTCGCTCGCGCACGCCGAGTGCCGAGATCACGGTTTGTGGTACCAGGAGAGCTGCCTGCACCGGAGCCAGATCCACCAGCCACACGCCGTCGGCGAACGAATCGAGCAGGCTTGTCGCGACCAGGAGCGCGAGCTGCGTCTTGCCGCAGCCACCGGTGCCGGTCAGCGTCACGAGCCGCCCAGGCGTCTGCACAGTCAGATCGCACACCGTCGACTTGTCCTGCTCGCGTCCGAAAAGTTGGGTATGCGATGCGGGCAGGTTATGGTGCCGTCCGGGGGCCCGAAGGCTAACTCGTCGAGGTCCTCGGATCGACGCGGTCACCTACGTATACGCTGGGCGCGTCGCACGCCTGGAGTCGCCGAGCATCAGGTTTCGTCCCGTTGCAAGAGTCGGGGCGTCACGGCGCGGCTGCAGCCGCGCCAATGAGGTCACGCTACTACTCACCCGAGCGAACGACACCGGTTATCGCAGTAAATGCGGGCAAGTGGCGTTGAAAGGAAGTTGGCCATTGTCGAAAGACCGAGCCGCGGCACCCCCCCACGGTCCGCTAAATTTAGCGCCCTAGAGTGCGTGCGTACTCTAGCACGCCGTGCCCACCGCCAGGACGCTCATCCACAGATCCTGGCCGTGCTTGCCAGTCAGCTCGGCGTCGACCCGACCTCGGTTCTAGCCACACGCGAATGCCCAAATTTCACGAGACTGTGGGTCACACCAATGGCGCTCGTTAGCGTTGTTCTGGCTGACGGGTGTCCACCTAAACGGCGTACAGGACCTGGCCCGACATCGCGTCGGGAACGGCAGCCATGGACGGATGCAAGTACGCAGGTTCCTCTCGCGCCGCGATGCGCGCATAGAGGGACGCCTACTCGCGTTCCTCGCTGTCGACGCCGGGCTTCCAGAGTGCGAGCAGCTGTGCCAGATCCTCGACTGATCTGACCACGTGGCCCGGCTGCGCCTGGAGCGTCGCCAGCTCGCCCGCCCGGTTCAGGAGCATCCGAAATCCGAGGCCTTCCACATGGCCGATGCACAGCGTGTCGCCGGCCTCCAGAAGGCGCCAGGCGGCTGCCATGGTCGCGCGTCCGGGTCCTGGGCGCCCGAGGAGGTGGCCGCGTGCGGCATGGCCGGCGTAGGGCTGACGTCGACTCGCACCGGGCCGACCGCCTCGAGATCGTTCTTTGTCCACTGCAGCGCGATCACAGGCCGACGTCCTGCGGGTAGCTTTCAGGCCCCGTATCGATGCCCTCACCCGGGGCATCCAGATGGACAAGGCGGTCGAGGAGGCGGCGCTCGTTTTTTCGGACCCGCAATCCCACGCCGACCAACTGCTGCCGCCGTAGGGTCAGGTCGCGGACGCCTTCACCAACAAAGTTGCAGCTCAGGACCGCAAGGAAGATGCACGCGCCAGGCACGAACGTTTGCCAGGGATTGATTCCCGTTACGGCTCGGCGCCGCGCAGGATGCCTCCTACCTGGGCGTCGCGGCGGCGCGTGAGCCATCCACCCGCCCGATGCACGCGAGGCTACTCAGCGCGCGGGAGTGGGAGGTCGCAACGTTGATCGCCCGCGGCCTGACCAACCCTCAGATCGCGGAGTTGCTAGTGATCTCGCATCGCACCGTGGATCGGCACGTGAGCAATGTCCTTGATAAACTCGGCTTCAGAACACGTGGACAGATCGGCGCTTGGGTTGCTGAGCACTCCAGGCCAGCGGCGGGTGCTGGTTGAAGCTGAAGATGACAAGGATCGAGCAGACGGAGCGCGCTACGACCGTTGGTCTGACTAATCTGCCTGCGCATCGCCCCTCGCTCATTGGGCGTGACGAGGAGGCGATAGCGGTTCGCCAACGGCTGATGGAGGCTGAAACGGGACTGCTCACGCTCACGGGCGCGGGAGGTTGCGGAAAAACGAGCCTGGCAATCCACGTCGCGCGTGGCTTGCTGGCCGAGTTCGCCGATGGCGTCTGGCTGGTGGAGCTCGCTCCGCTATTCGATGCGGCACTGATCTACAACGCGGTCGCGTCTGTGCTCGGCGTGCGTGAGCGGCGTGGGCAGTCTCTGCGCGTCGCAGTGCTGAGCTTTCTACGGACGCGCCAAGCGCTGCTGGTTCTCGACAACTGCGAGCACCTTGTGGAGTCGTGCGCTGATCTGTCGGAAGCGCTGCTTGGGGGCTGTCCAGAGCTACGGATCCTGGCTACCAGCCGTGAGCCGCTGCGCACATCAAGCGAGTTCACCTGGCGCGTGCCGTCGCTGCCCGCGCCCGACCCTCAGCAGGTACTACGCCACGATCAAATGGCGAATTACGCCGCCGTACGTCTCTTCGTCAAGCGAGCGCAGGCGGTCAAGCCTGGGTTTGCACTGCTACCCGAGAACGCTTTGGCGATCGGGCGCGTGTGCGCTCGGCTCGAGGGCATGCCGCTCGCGGTAGAGCTTGCCGCTGCTCGTACGCGAGCGCTTTCAGCGAATCAGATTGCAGCGCGTTTGGATAAGAGCTTTCGCATCCTCGTGGGCGGCAGTCGGACCGCGCCTTCGCGGCAGCGAACGCTGGAGGCGACACTCGATTGGTCGTACAACCTGCTGACCGAACCTGAGCAGATTCTGCTCGCACGACTCTCCGTCTTTGCCGGCGGATTCGAGCTTGGAGGCGCGGAGGCAGTGTGCGGTGGGCAATGGATCGATCCCTCAGACGTGCTGGACGTGCTCACCCGACTCGTGGACAAGTCGCTGGTGGTGTCCGAGGAGCGCACGGCGGAAGTGCGCTTTCGCTTGTTGGAACCCATCCGCCAGTACGCAAGCGAGCGGTTGGCGGCCCGCAGCGAGAGTGCAACGATCCGAGACCGCCATGCTTTGTTCTTTCAGACAGTGGCGGCGCAAGCGGAGCCGGAGCTTTGGGGGCCAGACCAGGCGAGCTGGCTCACGCGGCTGGAGCGTGATCATGCAAATCTCCGCGCCGCGCTCGCCTGGATCCACAAGGGCGCGGTGGATGCGGAGGTGGAGCTGCGCTTCGCTGTTTCTCTTGCTCGGTTCTGGCACACACGCGGCGAGCTGAGCGAAGCGCGGACGTGGCTTGGGCGTGCCCTGGAGGCTTCGGCAGAAACGCCGACACCGGGTTTGGCCCTCGCGCTGATGTGGGAGGCGACGATCGCTCACCATCAGGGCGACCACGACGTCGCGGTGCGTGTTGCAAAGCGTGCGGTCGAAGTCGGTCGCCAGGTAGGCGACCCTGTAGTTCTTGGACGTACGTTGACGACTTATGGCGACAACATCTCGATGCCGGGCACCCTCGACCAGGCGATCTCTGCGCTGGAGGAGTCGCAGGCGCTTCTGCTTATGGGTGGCGAACGCCAAGGTGCCGCCGTATGTCTGGGCCTCCTCGGTACGGCATTGCGGTTCAAAGGTGATCTCGCCGCCGCCGCCACAGTCCTGGAGGAGGGCGTTGCTTTGAACAGGTCGGGCGGAAACGCGTGGGGGATCGGCATTTGCCTCCAGGATCTCGCTCACGTGCTGCGCGAGCAGGGCGATGCCGGCCGAGCAGCAGCGCTGTTCTCCGAATGCATGGCGCTGGCGCAGGAGATAAAAGACAGCCGTCGGGTGGCCGAGTGTTTGGAAGGTTTCGCCGCATTGGCAATCGACTCCGGAAGGGCCGAGGGCGCCGCGCGGTGGCTGGGCGCTGCGCAGGCCCTGCGCGAAATGAATGGGTCGGCAGTGGAGCCGGTGGATTTTGCCATTCACGCCAGTAGCGTCGCGGCCGCGCGGAAGGCGCTGGGTGAGGCTGGTTTCGGTCGCGCGTGGGACGCCGGGCGCGCCATGCCGCTACAGGATGCAATCGATGAAGCGGTGGCGTTAGGTGCCTCCTCTGGACGGGACAAACGAGCGGACCAGTCCGGTCCGAAGGGATTGTTAACGGCGCGAGAGCAAGAGGTTGCGGCACTGCTGGCGCAGGGGCTCAGCAATCCGCAGATCGCGGACAAGCTGGTGATCTCGCGGCGTACCGCGGATCGACACGTCAGCAACATCCTGGACAAGCTCGGTTTCGCTTCGCGAGGGCAGATCACCGCTTGGGCCGTGGAGCAGGAGGTCTCGGCGACTCTCGGCTGACGGCTTCGGGTCACACCCACGCGCTCACCGCCGCGCAAATGGGTGGGTACCTGGGTGTGTTCGCTGATGCCTGTGAACCAGGCGACGTCGCAGGCTAGGGCCATTCCACTCCACAAGGAGGCCCTTAATGCGACCAGGGGCGACATTTGGCCGTACACTGCGGTTCCCTCAGGTCAGCAGCACAACCTGGTTGACCGGGGGCACTCTGGTGCTCGTTCTCGCTATCTCGTTTTCCGTTGCTCTTGCATTCGGGACGACAGTTAAGGTCTCGCCAGCGGTGGAACGGGCGTCAGCGCACTGAGCGCTGATGGGCTTGACGGCCGGCCGATCGTGCAGATAAGCGCACCTGATAACGGTCGCAAAGGGGACGTGACCAGTCCGTATCTGCCGCACGTCGTCGACGGCTGGTTTGATGAACCAGAGGATATTGACTCCGCGGCCAGCGCAAGGTCGTTGTCGACCGATGGTCGCTCGTTGGGGCCCGTACGGCGGGCGCCGGCCGAGTAGCTCTTCCAATCGGGTTGAGAGAGAAGGTGAAGCCCATGCGGAATGAATTCTTTGTCGAGCGGTACGCCCACGAGAAGCACCAGGCGCATCTGGTCGAAGCAGCCCATGACCGACTGCTGCGTACGACTCGGACGGGAGAGCAGCGGCAAATACGTCGAACCTTGCGCGCGCAAGCTCCACGTATCCTGGCCGCGATCGCCGCGCTGATCGCGTTTGCTCGCGGGCGGTTCCCAGGCAGGCGGCACATGGCCCTATTCGACAGAGGCGAGCTACGCCCATGACTCAGCTGGGCCGCAGGAACCAGCAATCGGTACACACACGGATGCCGGCCCCGACAGACATGTCGGCGCATTCTGCCTGCATGGGGCAGTCAGGCGTCTCCGCTGCAGCTCGCTACCGATAACGACTCCGTCGCTGACGCGATGTCGTCGCCCCTTGCTCGGAGTACCCGCCGAACCGGCCGCTCGGCAGGTGACCAACCACGGACTGGAGCAGATAGATGCAACTTATGACTTCTACGCTCGCCACCGACGCGTCGTCCACCATCACTGGCGCAGCCGGCGCCTTCGACGTGCAAATGCGCCACATCGATACGTCCTATCGGGACGGACGCTTAGAGCGTCGGGCGGCGACACTGATCCACCACACAGCGGAGTTGGGCGAGCTCAGTATTCGAGTCCGGGAACAGACCGCGCGTTGGTTCATGCGGAGCCGAGTCCATGCCCGGGCCTACTCCGAGCCGCGCCGCTATGCGGGCGACTACTACACGATGGAACTCCTGTACAAGGGCTTTCCGCGGCCCGACAGGGATCTGACGACGAACTCACCAGAGCGTCGATCTGGCTCATACCTTTATCCCTGGGCACATGGACGGACTCACCCAGACCGTTCCCGGAAATTGGACCCCACGCAAGGAAACCGCTATTTGTGTTGGCCGTAGGTGGCCGCCGGCAGCCGGCGGCGCCCTGGTGATTCTGGCCCTCACAAGCGCGCAGGCGCTCGGAGAGTGCGCAGTCGTTGATCGTCTGACAATGCCTGACGAAGAGGCTCGCGTGCTCTCAGCTGCAGCGGCGCACGACTCTACGATCGCATCGGCCGAAGATCAGGCGGGTCGCTTGAACAAGGAACTCCCGGCCACGGCGCGTGTGTCGATGTCGATCGCTCAGGTGGTGGACCGGCGCTCTGTCGAGCCGGCCGGTGACACGGGCTGGAGTGTGCTCGCGATCAGTACCAATTTCGGCGACGGTGGAATCCAAAGATCGTGATGACCCGCCTTGAGTGGAGTCGAGCTGTCGCGCCCGGCCGGAGTCCCGGCCACACGAACATGCATCAGAGGGCGAAATGCTTCCCCCATCGCCAGCAAGGCTAGCCAGCGCCAGGCTACCCAAAGGAACAACCGCCAGCGTTAGACGGCGCAACGAGCGAGCATCGCAAGAAGCAACGCGCGACCGGCGATAGACGCCTGGCGTACCATGTGGCCTTCGCGAACTCAGTGCGGAGATGGAATGGTCGACGCGCTTGATCCCGAGGGGACCGAAATTGGTGTTCTCAACAGCTTGTGCAGGTTGCGGGGGCGCGACGTCCTGGAGATCGGCGCAGGAAACGGCCGCCTTACCTGGCGCTATGCCGAACGCGCCGCCTCTGTCCTCGGTTTGGAGCCGGACGAGGGTCGCGTCGGGCGGGCGATCGCCGCCACACCCAACGCATTGCGAGCTCGCGTGGAGTTCCTCCATGCGGACGTGGCCGCGGTCGATTTGCCTGCTGCACGATTTGATGTGGTGTTGTTTTCCTGGTCCATATGATGAATAACGGCAGAGGACGTCGTGCACGTCCTGCACAGAGTTCATCGCTGGTTGCGACCTGGCGGGCGGGTACTCGACATCCATCCAGAGCCCGAAGATGCAAGGGTCGAGGTTAGGGATGGAAACCGCGTGACATTCGTTGGTCCGTACGCGCGGCCCGCGATCTACGACAACATTCACAGAGCCCGCGACACGCTGGCCGGACTTGTTGGCGAAGGATTGTTCGCACGCGAGCGTTCGACGGTGTTTGAGGTTCTGTACCACTTCCACAGCGTTGACGCGTGGCTCGCGTATCGAGTCGAGCGCGGGACTTCTACGGAGGTTGACGCAGCGCTGCGGGCGCGCGCCCGTCGGGAGCTGGCCGACACATCTGGCGAGCTACTTATCCGCGAACAGATGCGCGCCACGCGCTATCGCCAGCGCCACCCCGCGCCACATTGAACGTCGGGGCAGACTTCGGATGCAACGACGGATTATTGCGAGCCCTCCGGTGTGCCTCAGCGGTGAATCGGGGAGGTTGAGTGTGTCGGCATCTCGCACTGGAGGGCGGCCAGGTCCAGAGGTCGATCTGCTGCCGTGCGCTGTCCGGCACCGGATGTTGGATCAGAATGTCGCCGATCTGCAGACGGCCCCCGGGCTTGAAGCGGGTCCTGGGCGTGGCGCCCGCGCATCCCTTCGACCGGTTCGTTGATAACGCTCATCCGAGTGCGGCGGCCTTGTGTTCGCGCTATCTCACAGAGTCGATTGTGGTTAGGTCACGTGCCTGCGTCCAGTTCTCACGGGCGCAGTGCTCCCCCTTGACCGCGAGACGCCCGCATTGGTTAAATTCCCGACCCAAGGCCAATGGTAGACGCTCGAGGTCGAGTGTTTCTGTCACGGGCGCTGGCTGGTGAGCCGTGTGCGATACGCCGCCGGATACTTCTTCACGCGTTACGATGGCGGCTGGCATGGGACGGACTCTCGCGGCGATGCTGCACAACCCTAGGGACGGGCGTGCGGGTGCACCCGGGAGTGCCGGTGCCGGCGAACAGCCTGGGGCAGGCTGCTGCGCTGGTACCTGCCGAATCCGCATCACACTGCCATGCCACGTGATTGGAAGCGGTTCAAGCAGCTAACCGGTGCATAGCCCCTGGCCCGTTCGGTCTTACAACCGCGTGACTGGCCAAATCAGGCGATAGGAATCTGCCCGTTCAGCCTGCCGAACACTCAATCTGGCGCGGGCAAATCTGGATGCACGGCTGGCAGTTGCCCGGCTCGCCACAACCAGACCGCGGGCTCGACAGCGTACCAGCGAAATGGGTTCTGAATGGCGAGCTCGAACGCTGGGCGGGCTTCGTCAGCAGCACGCACAAGGTCGTGTGCGAGCCACGCGACTTCGGCGCGGGCCGTGCGGACAGGTACCACGCGGTGCGGTTCGCCAATGCGATCAGCGAGCTCCAGCGCGGTATCCAGTGGTTGCCAAGCTCCAGGCTCACCCCGCCGCCCGCGTACCAGCCCAATCACCGTAAGGGCACTAATCCGATGGACTGCCGCGTACTCCGGACTTGCGTCGATAAGATTCGCCAGCTCCAGGGCCTCGGTCCACCGGCCACGGCGCAGCAATAGGCTGCACTTCGAACTGATGAGAGTGTGCCGATACAGATCGAGGTCATGCTCTTGCAGGTACGCCAGACCTTGCTCGATGGACTTTTCGGCACTTTGCAGCACGTAGCGACCCGACCACGCCCCGGTGAGAAGTGAGAATGCGCGCGCAGAGGGCTCGTGCAAGCCACGCGATAGACATGCTTGCAGCGTGGCCTCCAGTTGCGACCGACCCGCGTCATCGTCCATGGCCCAGCGCGACGCATCACGCGAGAGCGCGGCATGCAGCATCACATCGGAAGCGTTGTGCTCGGTCGAGGTGCCTGCAATAGTGATCGCGCGCTCCGCCGCGGCTATAGCCTTCTCATAGTCACAGCTCAGGAATCGCAGTTGGGCGTAGGTGCTGAGCGCGCGCGCGAGGGGCAGACCCGGCCTTCCGTGTTCCAAAAGCTGCAAAGCGCGTTCGATAGCGTGTTCGGTTTCTGCGTTGTTACCTGCCAACCAGTAGGCGCGAGACAACCAGCAAAGGTCATCGCCTTCCTGCTCCCGGTCGCCGAGCTCGTGCCAGATGCCAATGGCCGCACGCCGCGCTTCACTTGCCTCAGGCGCTTGATCGATAAGGAAGCACTCCGCACTGCGCGCTCGGAGCAACAGGGCTCGTTGCCGCGCGTCCAGCTGATGAGCCCACTGCAGCGCACGGGCATATTGCGCCGCGGCCTCACGGTGGGCGCCAAGCTGCGACGCGTACCTGGCAGCCGCGGAAGCGTACTTGAGAACAGCCGCGGCATCACGCGCCCCCTCAGCGTGATGGGCAAATCGCGCCAGCCGATCGTCAGGCGCATCCGTCTGAACCAGTGCGGCCAGGATCACGCGATGCAGCGCCACCTGCCGATGTGCAGGCACCGTATCCAGAACAGCCTCCCTCCACAGCTCGTGGCGGAACGTCAGCTGGTCGCGTTCGCTCACGAGCAATCTAGCTTCAACGCACGCGTCGAGACTCTGCTGGGTCTGCGATGTGACCTGCTCGAGTAGCCGCGGGTCGATGCGCGGTCCGCTGATCGCCGCGGCCTCCAGCACGACGCGGACGGTCGGTGCAAGGCGAGCGAGGCGTGCCAGTAACGCGTCGCGAACCGTGACCGGTACTCCAGCGCTTAGCGATGCAAGGACCTCGCGGACGAAGAATGGATTGCCGCCAGTGCGCCGATGTAGCTCGTGGACGTCCACCTCGCTACCGGCCGAGAGCCGGCGAACGGCGTCGATGGTCAGCGGCGCCAGAATGATGCGCACGACGCCAGCGTTCGCGACATCGCCCAGAGCAATGCGAAGCGGGTGACGAGGACCGACCTCATCGTCGCGGTACGTCGCGATCAGCAGGTCCCGAGTGGCGATCAATCGCCTCGAGAGGAAACGCAACAGGTCAAGCGTGGCGTCATCTGCCCAATGCATGTCTTCGAAGACGAGCACTCGCGGTCGCACGCCGCGCCGTGCAAGCAGTGCGTTGCCAAGCCGGCGTACAGGACTTGGCTCACGCAGGAGGTCCTCGAAGTCTCCCCCCAGTTTCTGGAGCAATGTCTAAAACGGGACCAAAGGGCGTGGGCGACGAGAGCGGATCGCAGGAGCCGATAAAGACATCTGCTCGATTGCTAACCGACTCGCAGAAATGTCTGATCAGAACGCTTTTGCCGATGCCTGCCTCGCCCGCGATCGCTACGAGACGACCCCGGCCGCGCTCAGCGTCATTGAGGAGGCTGTGAAGCTGGTCAAGTATCGGGCCGCGCTCGAGAAGCTCCACCGTAGCGCATTATGGCCGGGCCGACTTCGCCGCATGCAAGTGGGCGGCACTGCCAGGATCAGATCCGCCTTGACCTGCCGCTGATGCGATCGCCATCCGCTGTTGGATCGTAGCCTCATGCAGGTGTTGGAGGAGATTTCTGGGTGGCTGGACAGTGATGCGGCCGCGCTTCCGGACACGGCGCAGCAAGAAACACAGGGCTACCGAGAAGCACGAGGCAGGCACCACGACTGCGACGGTTGTTGCAGTTGCAAGAGGAAGGTTCATAGCCAATCGGCCAGGTGCGCCCGCGTGCTGCCCGTCATGATCGACGCTGACTGCGTCGTCAGCCAGCAGCGCCTGACTGCGTTCCACTGACCCCGAATTCACAGACTCAGTGAACGCATCGAGAACCGTCGGGCTGCTAGGCCCCCCGCCTTCATCCATGCCGGCGACGGTTCCGTTGGTTGACACAAGCACAACAACAGCCGCGGCAGTCGCGCCGGCGACCCGCTCGAGACGGTGAATGGAGGCCCAACCAAGGCAGCGAAACACCGCGCCGCCAGCCTACGTGCGTTAGATGCGCCGTTTGGTCGGGGAAGTGCGTATTCAGCGATACGTAGTTTCGCGGCACTCTTCCAATGCGCGCCGGAACCGCTCCTTCCTATTTTCCTGCCGAATGTCGGCACAACCCGTGGTTGGGCCAGAGGGCCTCAGACGCCGGGCGCGGCCATTCAGGCCGCCAGCGTTCCCGCGAGGGACAGGAAGACCAGCTTCGGGCGCTCCTGCGAGTCCACCGCGGGCGAAGAAGAGGCGGCGATCGAACGCGGTGCCATTCGGGCGACAAGCTTTCGCTTTGTCGGCCGGCCACGGACGCAGGTGGGGGGTGGCGCTAAACCCAACGCGCTCGGAGATACGTGCTTTACAGGCACAACGACGTTTGCGCGAGATCACAAGGATTGATCGCGGCCGAACGAAGTACAAGACGCGGCACGTTGCCTCGGAGCAGTGGCTAGGTCCCCCACCACATGATTGCGCTTGGGACCGCATGCACCATGGACGGTAGAGCAACCTCACCGTCGTTTGCTTCATGGTGCGAGCGGACAGTGATCAGTCGGCGGCCGTAATCTCGCCGTCCTCCCAGGTAGGATCCGCCTCCAGATGTTCCCGTAGCTGGCGGTACCATCGATCCTGCTCAGGGTCGTCTGCGTTCGTCCGGTATGTCTCACGAGTTTCGAAAAGCGCGATCAACACGATCTCGCTTGGGTTGCGGTCAGGTCGGAGCATGTAACCGCCAACGGCGCCCTGAACCTTCGGTCTGCGTTCGCGGTTCCACTCGTCCATGAGAGACTGAACCTCTTGTTCGTGACCCGCTTTCGGGCGCATGCGTGCAATGGTGCCGTACATAGAGAATCCTCACCTCCCGTATTGGCGAGCTGCGGGGTGCTGCGAAAGACGGTACATACCGGCGTGATGCGACTCAAGCCTTGCTGCCGGCGCCCTTGACAGCCGCGCGGCCATCTCGTAGTCTGCTCAATAATTCGTTTGATTAGTTGAGAAGGGCATGGCCCACCGCGCGTTCAAAGACCGTCTGTACGCCGAATTCGCCACCATCGGCAAGGCCCTGGCGAGCGCGCATCGACTCGAGTTGCTCGATCTGCTGGGTCAGGGCGAACGCTCGGTCGACGAGTTGGCCCAGGAAATCGGGCAGAGCCTGGCGAATACTTCGGCGCACCTCCAGGTATTGCGGCAGGCGCGCCTGGTCGAGGCCGACAAACGCGGCCTCAGAGTCGTTTACCGACTCGCGGCGCCGGATGTGTTCACGCTATGGCGAACGCTGCGCGACCTGGGCACGACTCGACTGGCCGAGATCGACCGACTGGTCGAGGTCTTTCTGACCGATCGATCGAGTCTGGCCGCGGTCGACATCGCCGAACTGCGAAGGCTGGTGGACGAGGGACAGGTGACGCTGCTGGACGTGCGCCCGGAGCTCGAATACCGCCACGGCCATATCGCCGGCGCCCGCTCGATCCCTGTCGACGAGCTGGAGCGACGGCTGGCCGAGCTGCCACGGGACCGCGAAGTCGTTGCCTATTGTCGCGGGCCCTATTGCGTGTATTCAGATGAGGCCGCCGAGCTTCTGCAACGGAATGGGTTCCAGGTGCGGCGGCTGAATGAGGGGTTTCCGGAGTGGCGCGCAGCCGGGCTGCCCGTGGAGGCCGCTGTCGCGGCTGGCGACTAACGAAGTCTGCTCAAAAGGGGAGAAGCATAATGCAAACGATCGAAACGCCTGCGGTGAACCTCGACGATCTGCGGCGAGCGATCCAGGACGAATACGCACTAGTCGCCGAACAACCTGAGCATGGATTCCACTTTCTCGTAGGCCGTCCGCTGGCTCGGGTGCTCGGATATCAGGACGCCTGGCTCGATGGGATTCCCGAGCCCACGATCGCTTCGTTCGCAGGTACCGGCAACCCTTTCAGTGTGGGCACTTTGCAGCACGCTGAGCATGTCGTGGACGTAGGCTGCGGCGGCGGCATCGACAGCCTGGTCGCTGCGAAGTGGTTGGCGCATCGGGTTATGTGGTCGGCGTCGACATGACACCCGCCATGCTGGAGAAAGCGCGCACGAGCGCCACGGCGGCAGGCACGAACAACGTCGATTTCCGTGAAGGTTTCGGCGAAGCCCTGCCGATCGAGGACCGCTGGGCTGACGTGGTCATCTCGAACGGCGTGTTGAACTTGATGCCGGACAAAGACGCCGCCCTGCGCGACATGGCTCGCGCAAAATGACCTGGCTGATGCCGCGCATCGCGCGTGCGGTCCCCTACCTCGGCTTCATCCTGGTCAGCGGCACCAGGCCCTCGGGAGCGTAGAGATGCGAGTTCGGCAGTTCG
>Ga0137375_10007019_pt1 | contig 13365 bp, 10 predicted proteins | sample SagtaG_24_FD_104936 | JGI IMG/M metagenome (GOLD analysis project Ga0137375, IMG submission 104936) | Vadose zone soil microbial communities from Sagehorn Ranch, Mendocino, California, USA - Sage1_R_113_16 metaG | ecosystem: Environmental > Terrestrial > Soil > Vadose zone | place: USA... | reverse complement strand
GACGATTGACGCGTAGCCGTCTTTTTGCGGGACGAAGCAGATCTCGTACGACTCTTTCTTCCGCGCGACGGGCAGTCCCGCCTCCGCGGCGATTGCCCGCACCTCGGGCTTGGTGAGCTCGCCGAGCGGAAACAGCGCTTCTGCGAGCTGCTCCTGCGAAAGCTCGAAAAGAAAGTACGACTGATCCTTTGCCAGGTCCTTCGCTTTCCGCAGCTCCGGGCCATGATCGCCGGGGGTGATGCGCGCGTAATGGCCGGTTGCAATTTTTTCCACTCCGATTGCCTGCGCTTTCCGATGAAACAGGTCGAATTTGACGTGCGTGTTGCACAGCACGCACGGGCTGGGCGTCGTGCCGCTGAGATAGGACCTCACGAACGGAGTGATGACCTTGTCGTGAAAATTTTGCTCCAGGTTGAGCGTGAAATGAGGGATCTCCAGCTTCCAGGCAACGCGCCGCGCGTCGGCCAGATCGTCGATGGTGCAGCATCCGCCGTACGTCGAGTCCGCGTTGGTGAGGTTGTCGTACATCTGCATGGACAGACCGACCACCTCATGTCCCTGAGACTTGAGAATGTACGCGGCAGTCGAGGAGTCGACCCCGCCGGACATCGCCACCGCGATCTTCATTGCGACCAACTAAACGCCACAAAAGCAGGTAATTGTTCCGTAAGGCACTGATACTGCATGGTTTTCCATCCATTAAGGTCCACGCAGAAGTGAGCGAGCAGGGAGAAAAGAGTATTCGCGTCCTCGTCGTGGACGATGATCCGAGCATTCGACGCATGATGATTGCCGCTTTACGGCGGGAGAAGTACGTCTTCATGGAAGCTGCGAACGGAAAAGAAGCGCTCGATGCGATGCGCCGCGAGCATCCGCGGGTGATGATTCTCGATCTGATGATGCCGATCCTCTCCGGTTGGGACGTTCTACGAGAGCGCTCGAATGATCCGGAGTTGCTGTCCATTGCGGTCATCATCGTCAGCGCAAACCGCGGACCGGAACTGGCAACGGCGATGGACAAAGGGATCTGCGCATTTCTACCGAAGCCCTTCGACATCAACGCACTCAGCTCGCTCGTGCGAAGCTGCATCGCGGCCGATGGGGACATTGCCTGCTAGGCTCGCGCCGATGATCACCCGGCGGCAGGCACTCACGCTGCTTCTGACGTCCGCGGGAACCGTCCTCGTGCGCCGGCGGGCCGAAGGGCAATCGACCCGGCCGATTCCAAGCAACGCTCTCAACATTCTCTTTGTGATGACTGACGATCAGCGCGCCGACGCGCTGAGCATCGCCGGGAACACAATCCTACGCACGCCGAATATCGATCGCATCGGGCTCGACGGAATTCGCTTCACCGAGTTCTTCGTGACCAACTCGTTATGCGCGCCGAGCCGGGCGACGTTTTACACCGGCCTGTACTCGCACGTGCACGGCGTTCTAACGAACGGATCGGGCGAGGTCAATCGCAATCAGAGCGGTCTGCGGCGCGATCAAATGACATTCGTCGACTTGCTGCACCAGGCCGGCTACGAAACGGCACTCGTCGGCAAGTGGCATTTGCGATCGGAGCCGTCCGGCTTCGATCAGTGGATCATCCTCCCCGGCGGTGGAGGGCCGTACATCGATCCTCCAATGACCGCGAACGGGATGAAAGTGAAGTTCCGCGGCTACGCCGACGACGTGGTGGGCGATCAGACACTTTTTTACCTGCAGAACCGGGCGAAGGAGCGCCCGTTCTGCCTGCTCATGAATTTCAAAGCGCCGCATCGCAACTGGATCCCCGCTCCTCGATATGCGCACGAATTCGAAGGCGTCGAGATTCCGCTTCCTCGAACATTCGAGGATAAGTTCGAAGGGCGGCCCGAGGCACTCCGCAAAACGGACATGGCCGTCGCCGACATGCCCGATTTCAAAGATCGCGGCGTGCCGGAGGCCCTCCCGCGCGAAGAGCGCAAGAAACGGAACCTGCAGGAGCTGGTGCGCAACTACTACCGCACGCTGCTCAGCGTGGATGAGAACGTGGGCCGCGTACTCGAGTTCCTCGACAAAAATGATCTGGCGAAGAACACCGTCGTCTTCTTCACCTCCGACAACGGCTTTTTCCTCGGCGAGCACGGTCTGTTCGACAAGCGACTGATGTACGAGCCGTCCATTCGCGTTCCGCTGTTGGTCCGGCATCCCGGACGGATCCCTGCGGGAACGGTCGACGGCAAGGACATGGTGCTGAACATCGACATCGCGCCGACGATCCTGGAGCTCGCAGGAATTCCGATCCTGCCGGCGATGCAGGGCCGCAGCTTCGTTCCGCTTCTGGAGGGAAAGTCGGAGCCGTGGCGCGACGCGTTCCTGTACGAGTACTACGAATTTCCCGACGCCGACCATTGCGTGCGAAAGAATCGCGGCGTCCGCACTGCTCGCTGGAAGTTGATTCAGTTCTGGGAGCAGCCGCAGGAATGGGAACTGTACGATCTGCAGAACGATCCTGACGAAATCCACAATCTCGCCGGCCGCGCCGATCACGCGAAGGTCATGACTGAGCTACGCGCGCGGCTCGAACAGCTCCGCAAGCAGACCGGCGATTCCGATCCGCCCGGCCCCCCGCCCGTTGCCATGCAGTGTCACGGGAAGTGAGGACTGAGGACTGAGAGAGGCTCAGGACTGAGGACTGAGGACTGAGTGAAGGGCGGGTCTCAGTCCTCAGTCCTCAGTCCTCTCTCAGTCCTCAGTCCTCGTCTCGCCTTCCGCAGCAGCGGGCGCTCGGCGACCTGCGCATCGATGACCGCGATCGCCGCCATGTTGACGATGTCGTTCACGTCGACGCCGCGCTGCAGCACGTGCACCGGCTTCGCCAGACCCTGCAGGATCGGGCCGATCACTTCCGCACCGCCGACGCGCCATAGGAGTTTGTACGCGGCGTTCGCGGCGTCGAGATTCGGAAAGATCAGCACGTTTGCGTCGCCCTGAATCGTGCTCCACGGATAGTCCTCATGCGCGATGTACGGCATGACGGCGGTGTCGGCTTGCATTTCGCCATCCACGACGAGCTCGGGGCGGCGCTCGTTCAGCAGCCGTACCGCCTCCTGAACTTTGTCGGATTCCGGATGCTTCGTCGATCCGAAGTTCGAGAATGAGATCATCGCCACGCGCGGCTCGAGATTGAATCTGCGCGCTGTCTCCGCGGTGAGAGCGGCGATTTCGGCCAGCTCTTCCGCGCTGGGATCGATATTCACCGTCGTGTCGGCGAGCACGAGCATCTGATTCTTGAACATCAGCAGGTACGCCCCGGAGACGTTTTTCACGCCCGGCTTCGTTTTGATGATCTGCAGCGCCGGCCGAACGGTCGCCGGGTAGTACGCATGCAGCCCGGCAATGACCCCGTCCGCATCGCCTTGTTCGACCATCATCATCGCGAAGTAGTTGCGGCTATTCAGAATGCGGCGCGCATCAGTGTGGGTGACGCCGCGCCGGCGACGCAGCTGATATAAACGACTGGCGTACTGCTCGATTTTGTCGGACTTGGTGATGTCGATGATGGAGATCTTCGATCGGTCGACGCTGTGCTTCGCCAGAAGCGGCGCGGCGACTTCCTCTTTGACCAGGAGAATCGGCTCGGCGAGACCCTCGTCGATGAGGATCTTCGCTGCGCGGATGATCTTCTCCTGATCGCCTTCGGGAAAAACGATGCGCTTGGGATCGCGTTTCGCGCGGTCGTACATCCCATGCATGATTCCCCGCGAGCGGCCTAACAGCTTCTCGAGACGCCGGCGATACGCGTCGAAGTCGGTGACCGGCTCCTGCGCCACGCCGGTTTCGGCGGCCGCTCGAGCCACCGCCACGGGCACGTTGAGCAGCACGCGATGATCGAACGGCTTGGGAATCAGATAGTCGCGGCCGAACGTGAATCGATCGGTCGAGTACGCGCGCAGCACCGAGTCGGGGACTTCTTCCTTCGCCAGGTCCGCCAGCGCATGCGCGGCCGCGAGCATCATCTCGTCGTTGATCGTCGTCGCCCGACAATCGAGAGCGCCGCGAAAGATGAAAGGAAATCCAAGGACGTTGTTGACCTGATTGGGGTAGTCGGAGCGGCCGGTGGCCATGATCACGTCGTTGCGCGCGGAACGGGCGTCGTCGTAGGTGATCTCCGGGTCGGGATTGGCCATGGCGAACACGATCGGGTTCTTGGCCATCGACTGCACCATCTCTTTGGTGACGATGCCGCCGACGGACAACCCGATGAACACATCCGCGCCTTTGATCGCCTCAGACAGCGTCCGTGCCTTCGTGTCGGCCGCGAATTCTTCCTTGCTCGGCGTCATGTCGGTTGTGCGGCCTTTGAAGATGACGCCGTGGCTATCGACGAGGATCACGTTCTCTTTGCGGAAGCCGAGTTGCAGGTACAGCCGCAGGCAGCCCATCGCCGCGGCGCCTGCGCCGCTGATGACCAGCCTCACCTTCTCGATTTTTTTGCCGGCCACTTCCAACGCGTTCATGAGCGCTGCCGCGGAAATGATTGCCGTTCCGTGCTGGTCATCGTGAAACACGGGGATCTTCATGTCGCGCTTGAGACGCTCTTCGATCTCGAAGCATGCCGGTGCAGCGATGTCTTCGAGGTTGATTCCGCCGAACGTCGGCTCCAGCACCCTCACCGCATTGATGAACGCCTCAGTGTCCCGCGTGTCGACTTCGAGATCGAACACATCGATGTCGGCGAATCGCTTGAAGAGCACCGCTTTCCCTTCCATCACCGGCTTTCCCGCGCCGGGCCCGATGTTGCCGAGACCGAGGACAGCGGTGCCGTTGCTGATGACGGCGACGAGATTCCCGCGGTTCGTGTACTTGTAGATGTCGACCGGATTTTTTGCGATCTCCAGGCAGGGCTTCGCGACACCCGGGGTGTAGGCAAGCGCGAGGTCGCGCTGGGTGGCCGTCGGCTTTGTCGGGATGACTTCAGTCTTTCCCGGCCGACCGCCGGAGTGATATTCGAGTGCTTCGTCGCGATCCGCCATGGGCGCGGATTGTATACGGAGCGGGTAGCGTGGTTTTAAACTGCTTTGCGCTTGCGCGGCGTCTCTTCGCGCGCCGCAGCTTCAACTTTTGGGCGGGCGGCGGGGCCGGCGATATCGTGTTTGCGGCCGGTCATGTTGTTCCACGCGATCGCCACGGCGGGAACGATCGTCACCGTCGAGTACGTACCGGCGATGACGCCGATCAGCAGGATCCATGCGAACTCATGGATGACCTTCCCGCCGAACGCGATCAGTGCGATGAGCACGATCACGACCGAGCCGGACGTCAGCAGCGTTCGCGACAGCGTCTGGTTCATGGCCCGATTGAGCTGCTCCTCGAGCGTGGCGCGCGTCTTCAGCTTGCGGCGATTCTCGCGTACACGGTCATACGTGACCACCGTGTCGTTGATCGAGTAGCCGACGATCAGCAGCAGCGCGGCGACGATGTTCAGCGAGAACTCCCCGTTGAGCATTGCCAGGAACGCGAGTGAAACGGCGACGTCGTGCATGATGCAGATGACCGCAGCGACGCCGAACATCAGATCGAATCGCAGCCACAGATACGCGCCCATCGCCAGCGTGGAAAGCACGACCGCCCAGATGGCTTTCTGCTGCAGGTCATGGCCGACCTGTGGGCCGACGGTCTCCTGGTTGAGGACATTGAAGGCGCCGAGGAACGTGCGCTCGTTGATGACGCGAGCGATGCCGACGGTCACGCCAGGAGCGGACGTCACCTGCTGCATGTTGGTAAAGAGGCCGATCTCCGATCGCTTGCCGATGATGTTCTGCGCCACGTTCGCGTAATACGCACGTGCATCAGGCCGCGTGCCTTTGTTGTCGGGGTCGGTCGTCGCGAGCAGATCCGTGAGCCGGTCGCGGCCCTGGAAATTCAGATCGAGCTTTCCGGTCGCGGACTGCGGGTTCAGATCGCGATTGAGTTTCGCCACGATCAGCCCGGCATAATCGGTCTCTTTGCCTGGATTGGGCAGCCGGATCAGCACCGCGCGCTCGTCAGATTTGCCGTACTGCTGGATCGTTGCGTCTTTGAGATCGGTGCGCAAGCGATCGATGGGCACCGTATCGCGGAACTTCAGAACGACGTTGGCGCCCCCGGCGAAGTCGATGCCCCAGTTGATGCCGTTTTTCATGAACAGACCCAGACCGGCGAGGACCCAGATCAGCGAGAACGTCACCGCGTAGAAGCGGTATTTGACGAAATCGTAATTGGTGTTGACAAAAATCTGCATGTTAAATCCTCGTCATATTAGATGCTGATCGTCTGCGGCCGCTCCTGCGGCTTGTACCAGAAGTCGAAGATCACGCGCGAAACGAAAAACGCGGTGAAGACCGACGCAATGAGGCCGATCAGCAGCGTGACTGCGAATCCTTTGATGGGGCCGGTGCCGAATTGAAACAGGAACAAGGCCGAGATGATGGTGGTCATGTGCGTGTCGATGATGGTGCCGAACGCGCGCGAGAAGCCGTTCTCGATGGCCGCGCGCACCGTCTTACCGTCGCGCAGCTCCTCGCGGATGCGCTCGAAGACCAGCACGTTCGAGTCGATGGCCATACCGAGGGTCAGGATGATTCCGGCGATGCCGGGGAGAGTCAGCGTCGCTTTGAAGATGGACATCATTCCAAGAATGATCACCAGGTTCAGAAGCAGGGCGAGAACGGCGTTGATGCCGGCGCCTTTGTAGTAGAGCAGCACCGCGAGAACCAGCGTGATGAATCCGATCAGCGACGCGAGCACGCCCTTATGGATGGAATCGCGGCCGAGCGACGGGCCGACGGTGCGCTCTTCGAGTGTCGTCAGCGATGCCGGAAGCGATCCGCTGCGCAGCACCAGCGAGAGGTCCGCCGCCTGCTGGGTGGTGAAGTTTCCTTCGATGACGCCCTGATCATCGATTCGATTCTTGATGTTCGGGGCGGACACCACTTTGTTGTCCAGCACGATCGCCAGACGGCGGCCGACGTTCGCGCCAGTGAGATCCCCGAACTTGTGCGCGCCATCGGGAGTCAGCGAGAAGCCGACATTCGGCTGGCCGAGCTGCCCCTTCTGCACGCGCGCGTTCTTGAGGTCCGTTCCGGTGACCGGAATCGTTTTCCGAACTGCGTAGTATTCGAGGCCGGCAGCGCGGCCCAACTCGTCCTCGCGCGTACCCGGCAGCACTTCAACTTCGTTCTTCATGTTCGCGGCAACCGTGTCGAGCGTGCTCTTCACGTCGGGGGCGGGATTGCCTTCCACGAGACGGAACTGCAATTGCGCAGTGGTCTTGATGATGTCCTTCACGCGCGCCGGGTCATCGACGCCGGGAAGCTGAATGACGATGCGATTGCCGCTTTCCGGAGCGATCAGCGGCTCAGTGACGCCGAGCGCGTCCACGCGATTACGGATCGTCTCCACGGCGTGATCGATCGTGTCGCGCTCGATCGCGCTCGCGGAAGCCGGTTTCATTTTGAACTGCATCGCCCCATCGGGCGTGCGGCTCAGATCGAACGACGGCAGGTAATCCTTGGCCAGCCGCTCGTACTCGGCCGTGCTGATGCCCGCCGGCGGAACAGCGACGAACGTCGTGTCGTTCACGCGGCGGGTGGTCGGGACGGGAAGATTGTTTTTCGTCGCCTGCGACTTGAGCGCTTCCGCCGCCTGATCGACTTCGATGCGCGTGGCATCGCCGACGTTGACTCGCATCTCCAGATGCGTTCCGCCCTTCAGATCGAGCCCTCGGCGAATCGGCTCGGGATTGTTGCTCGTCGGAACCACTGCGGCGCTGAACGCGACCAGCACCGCCAGAATCAGGATGACTTTCCACCACAGACTACGGTTCAATGGCTCCTCCAGGTTGCTTGGTTGCTGAGTTGCTTGGTTGCTTGGTGGCAGTGACTCAGCAACCGAGAAACTCAGCAACCCAGCAACTGTTACTCGGTCTCTCCACTCACCACAGTGGTGATTGCCGACCGGGCGACCTTCACCTTGACGTTGTCGGCGATCTTTAGATAGACGACTTCCGGCTCAACACCTTGAATCGTCCCGTAAATCCCGCCCGAAGTGACCACGCGATCGCCTTTTTTCAGCGAGGTCAGCATTTCCTGCGTCTTCCGTTTCTGCTTGTTCGCCGGAGCGATGACCAGAAAGTAAAAGACGAGGAAGATCGCTGCGATCGGCAGGACCTGCACCAGAAAGGCGGCGGGATTGCCGCCGGCCTGAAGAAGCTGAGCAAAGGGAATCATGATTCGTGTTCTCGGGTCAGATGCGAAAGGAAGGTTTCGCGGAACGCCGCGAACGAATGGGACGCGATAGCCTGCCGCACCTTTCGCATCAAGTCAAGGTAGAACCAGACGTTGTGGATCGTGTTGTACACCAGCCCGGCAATTTCGCCGCTGGTGAAGAGGTGTCGAAGATAAGCGCGCGAAACGGTGCGGCAGGTCAGGCAGTCGCACTGCGGATCGAGCGGGCCCTCATCCTCCAGATACTTCGCGTTCTTGATATGGACCTTCCCCCTGCTGGTGAATAGCGTGCCGTTTCGCGCGTTCCGGGTGGGCATGACGCAGTCGAACATGTCGATTCCGGCGGCGACCGCATCGAGGAGATCCTCCGGCGTGCCGACGCCCATCAGATAGCGCGGTTTCCCGGCAGGCATCAGCGACGCCGCGTAATTCACGATGTCGAACATCTCTTCTTTCGACTCACCGACGGCGATCCCGCCGAGTGCGACGCCGTCAAAGTCCATCGCTCCGATTTCTTCGACGCTTCGTTTGCGCAAATCGGCGAAGACTCCTCCTTGCACAACTCCAAACAACGGCGAACGGCGAGCGGCCAGCGACCGCTGCGCCCACCGATGCGTCAGCTCCATCGAGCGCTCCACATCGGCATGAGAGAGTCCATAGGACGGACACTCGTCGAACGCCATGGCGATGTCCACGCCCATCCGCGATTGAATCTCGATCGACTTCTCCGGCGAGAGAAAATGCAGCGAGCCATCGATATGGCTGCGGAACTCGACCCCCTCCTCGCGCACTTTGCGAATCGAAGCGAGCGAGAAAACCTGAAAGCCGCCGGAGTCGGACAGGATGGCGCGGTCCCACGACATGAACTTGTGAACCCCGCCTAACTTCTCGATCCGCTCGATCCCGGGGCGGAGCATCAGGTGGAAGGTGTTGCAGAGGATGACCTCAGGACTGAGGACTATCTCAGGACTGAGGACTATCTCAGGACTGAGGACTGAGGACTGAGGACTGAGTGTCTTTAGTTGTTCGGTTGTTAGGCTCTTCACAGATGCGGCGGTCCCGACCGGCATGAAGACCGGTGTGTGGATGACACCATGTGAGGTTGTGATCTGACCTGCGCGCGCGGGACCGTCAGTGTGCAGGAGCCGAAACTCAGTCCTCAGTCCTCAGTCCTCAGTCCTCAGTCCTACTGAAGTTTCATCAGCTCGACGCGAACGCTCTTCGGCAGGTTCAGCGTAAAGCGTCCCTGCTCGATCGGCTGATTCACGCGTACATTCGTGAATTGGTACCGCGTGATGTCGCCGTCGCCTTCGGTGTACTCGAACTTCGTCGTCAAGTAGCTCTTCTTGTCGATCCAGACGCGGAGGTGACGCACGCGCCTGGCGATGCCCTTGGTCTTCGGTTTCAGATCCAAAAGGTAAAACGGCTCATCGGCTTTGTTGACGAATGTGAAATCGAAATAGGCCGCCAGCTCGTCGATCGCGCCACTCGCGCCCATGTACTTGAAGATGCGGTCCTGATACCGCTTGACCTCGATCTGCTCCGCCCGGTTCAGATCGGGGTAGTACGTCGTGAGCACTCCGTTGGCGATGAGCATTTCCACGCGCTTCGGCGCGTCGTAGCGCCAGAGAACGTTGTTCGGCTTTGAAAACGTGAAATGCCCCGTGGAGACCTCCGGCTTTGCCAGAAGCGCGAGGATTTTCTCCTGGCGGAAGTCGGCTTCCAGCGTCGCCGTCTTCTTCTGCTGCTCCTGAACTTTGCGGATCACCTCGTCGAGCGAGTTGGGATCGACGGCACGGGCAGCAAACGCGGGAACCCCCACGGCGGCGGCGCAAAGCGCGACAGACATCCACCTCGTGAGCGACATGCGAGGCCCAACGTGCCGTTACCGGAGCCTATTTCCGGATCTGCGGTGTATACTCAAGAAAAATCGAGGTTATTGATGAAAAGGGTTGGGTTGGTGATCGCGCTCCTGGCAGCGGTGCACGTTCAAGGTGTCTCCGCGGCCGTTCAATACGAATTCCGCCAAACGACACATTCCGATCTCGACGCCGCTCAAGCCACCGATATCACCGGACGTGGTGTGATCGATGGCGACCGTTCCCGCATCGATTTTCTCACCGGGAACGAGTTTCCGAACGGTACGTACGTCATCACGACGAACGGATCGAAAACGCTGACGTTCGTCGATCCATCGAAAAAGACTTTCGTCGAAGTGAACGCCGCGAGCGTGGCGACGGCGATCGGCTCCGCGCGCATCAGCGTCAACAACAAGAAAATCAACCTGACGCAGCTCGACGATCACCCCGTCATCGCCGGGCTGCCGACGGACCATTACCGGCTCATCCTGCAGTACGACATCACCGTGGCGTTCGGCACCATTCCGCTGACGCAGACCGTCAACGAGATCATCGACAAGTGGGTGACGCAGGCGTTCGGCGACATCGCCGAGACGTTCCTCGCCGGCGGAGGCATCCGCACCGGCAATCCTGATCTCGACGATCTGATCCTGACCGAGAACACGAAGATCAAAGGCTTCGCGCTGAAGCAGACGATGTCCGTCACCACGGTCAACGACCGGGCGCGCGAGTCGCACGCGTTGCCGGGAAATCCGCCGCTGAAACTGAATCGCTCCATCACCCAGACCCGCGAGCTGACGGTGACCCGGATCGAGCCGAAGGCCACCCTTCCGGCGGACTTGTTCGTCATCCCGGCCACTTTCCACAAACCCGATCCATTGCGCGACGACACCCAAAAAGCGCCAATGCAGATTCTGACGTTGCAGCCTTCGAGCGGCGGACAGTAGGTTGCTCGGTTCCTGAGTTGCTCGGTTGCTGAGTACATTCAGCAACCGAGCAACCAAACAACCCAGCAACCGTGAGGGAGGGCGGGAGTGGCTCGTGATAGCATCGGCTTCGGTTCAACCACTCGGAATCGAAAAGTCGCCTTCATGAAGAGATTTCTCGCGGTCGTACCCGCGTCTCTCCTTCTGACGATCATGAACACCGCGGCTCCCGAGGTGGCGAGCCGGCCGCGTCCGCTGTTGAGGGTTGCAGATTTGTCGGCTCCCACTCCTGCGGCATTGCCGCCGCATTCGATCGTGCTGACCGTGGAAGCCGGCGACACGCTCGATTCCGTGCTCGTTGACGGAGGCCTCGATCGTGCGGACGCCACGGCGCTGACTCGCGAGGCCTCCCGCAGCATCGATCTGCGGCGTCTGCGGCCGGGAAATCTCGTGCGCTTTCATTACGAGCCCGACGGTGGCGTCGACAGCGTGCAGATGAAGATCACCGGCTGGGGCGAGCTCGATGCGGTGCGCAACGAAAGCGGATTTCTCGTCGTGCCGCAGCAGGCGTCCATTCGCGAGATCGACAGCGTGATTTCCGCGCGCATCGACAGTTCGCTCTACGAAGCGCTCAAGTCCGCGGGCGAGGGCCCGCAGCTCGCGCATCAGATCGTCGACATTTTCCAATGGGACATCGATTTCTTCGCGCTGCAGCGCGGCGACTCGTTCAGCCTGGTGACGAGAAAACGCTTCAGCGGATCCGACCCGCTTGGCTACGGCCCCGTTCTCGCCGCGAGATTCACGCACAAGGGCCAGACCTACGAGGCGTTCCGGCAGGAGATGCCCGACGGCCGCGCCGGCTACTACGCGCGAAATGGAAGTCCGCTGCGAAAACAGTTTCTTCGCGCGCCGTTGCAGTTCACGCGCATCACGTCGAAATTCTCGAAGAGCCGCTACCATCCGATTCTGCACTGCTTCCGGCCGCACCACGGCGTTGATTACGGCGCACCGGTCGGCACGCCTGTGATGACCACCGCGGACGGCGTGGTCTCCGAAGCGGGTCACAAACGCGGAGAAGGAAATTACATCCGCATCCGCCACACTTCAAGGATCGACACGTACTACCTGCACCTGTCGCGCTTCGCCAAGGGCGTCCGGCCGGGACGCAAAGTCACGCAAGGCGACGTGATCGGCTACGTCGGATCGACCGGCCTCACGACCGGACCGCATCTCGATTACCGGGTCTCCGATCACGGCACGTGGCTCGATCCGCTGAAACTGAAATCGATCACTCCCGATCCTCTCCCGGCATCCCTCGCGCAGCAGTTCCGGAAAAATGTCATCGCTCTTGCGCCTAAGCTCGCTGTCGCGGCCCCGCAAGTGGCAGAATTCGCATCCAGACGCCGGGCGCTCTTCTAGGACCCAGCGCACACTCCGACCATGAACAAGGTGACCGTCCGAGCGCCTGTGCGCGCCGATCTTGCCGGGGGAACTCTCGACCTTTGGCCGCTCTATCTGTTCCATCCGGGTTCGCGCACGGTCAATGTCGCGATCTCCTACTACGCCGAATCCGAAGTCGTGGAGACCGGCGACAGCGGGATCGAAGTGCATCTGACGGATCAGCAGTATGAGCAGCGATACGAGTCGCTGCATGAAATCGCCGCCGATCCGAAGGCAGCGCTGGTGCATCGAGTTCTGGAGCACTTTCACCTCACCGGCATTCGGATCACCACACGCACCGACGCCCCGCGCGGATCCGGGCTAGGCGGCTCTTCCGCGCTGACGGTGACGCTCGTCCGCGCGTTGTGCGAGCTCTCCGGAACCCCGATCGAAGGCGATGAGCTCGTCGCGCTCGTGCGCGATCTCGAGACGCGCCTCATCGGAGTCCCCGCGGGCATTCAGGATTACTACCCGCCCGTCTACGGCGGTCTCGCCGCACTCCATCTGAATCCGGGCGCCGTCGTGCGGCACGAGATTCCGCTGCCGATCGAACGGCTCGCCGAGCACATGCTGCTGCACTACACCGGCGTGGCGCACTTCTCCGGAACGAACAATTGGGAGATGTACAAGCGCCAGATTGATGGCAAGCGAAAAGTACAAAAAGGCTTTTCGCGAATCGTGCAGAGTGCCATCGAGATGGAGAAGGCGCTGATGAACGGAGATTTTCGCGCGGCCGGGGAAGCCCTCGGGCACGAATGGGTCAATCGAAAAACGCTCATCCAAGGCATCTCCACGCCGGAAATCGATACCGCGATTGCCGCCGCGACGGCAGCCGGCGCATGGGCGGGCAAAGTCTGCGGGGCGGGTGGCGGCGGATGCATCGTCTTTTTACTGCCGCCGGAG
>Ga0137375_10007015_pt1 | contig 13368 bp, 11 predicted proteins | sample SagtaG_24_FD_104936 | JGI IMG/M metagenome (GOLD analysis project Ga0137375, IMG submission 104936) | Vadose zone soil microbial communities from Sagehorn Ranch, Mendocino, California, USA - Sage1_R_113_16 metaG | ecosystem: Environmental > Terrestrial > Soil > Vadose zone | place: USA... | reverse complement strand
CCGGCGCGTACTCGCAGTCCTGCGCTTCCTCGAGGCGCGCTGACCCCTACGCGGCGCGCCGCGTGTGCTCGGCGAGGCCGTTGACGAAGCCTTTGCGCCAGCTCGGATACAGCAGCTGCCAGCCGAGCTCCCGCTTCGCTTTCGCGTTCGACGCGCCGCGACCCTCGGTCATCATCGTCGCCAGCGCTTCGCCGGCCATGAGCCGGCCGAGCCACAGCGGCACGTGATGCGGCGGCTTCGCGCCGGCCGCGTCGGCGAGATACGGCAGCCACTCCGACGCCGGCGCTGGCTCGTCGTCGACGATGTTGTAGAGGCCGGGCTCTCCGCGCTCGATCGCCGCGAGCGTCGCCCGCGCGGCGTCTTCGATGTGGATGAAGGACGCCATCCCGGCGCCGCTCCCGACGACCGGGAACATGCGCTTGCGGATCGCCTCGAGCATTTCGCCGCCGACGGCGAGGGACGTCCCAGGCCCGTAGAACCCGCCGTACCGCAGGACGATGCCGTCCGCGGCGACGACCCGCTCCTCGAGATGCCGGATGGCAGCGATCGTCTCCTTCGCGTTCCCCACCGGGTTGTCATCGAGTGGCGCCTCTTCGTCCTTCACCGCCGCGCCCTCGCGTGCGTACGGCCAGCCGGCATAGCTCTGGGCGATGAATTTCCGAACGCCCACGGTCCTCGCAGCGCCGATGAGGTTGTCCGTGCCCTCGGTCCGCAACCTGTTCGTCTGCGCGAACGCTTCGTCGAACTTCCTCAGGTTCCCACCGACGGGCGCGAGCGCCGTCGCTTCGTGGGCGACAACGTCAGGCGCTGCCTCCGAGACGGCTCGGCCGACGGCCTCGGCGTCCAAGAGGTCGAGGACGACCGGCTCCGCGCCCAGCGCGCGTAGGTCGTCCGCTTTCGCGGCCGAGGTCGTGGTAGCAACGACCTCGTAGCCGGCGTCGACCAGGAGCGGAACAAGCTGCTTGCCGATCGCGCCCGATGCTCCTGCAACAAAGATCTTCATGACCTGCTCCTTTCGTTTCGGTTCGTGCTCTAGGACGAGACCGACCCGGCGCCTGTGACATGTCACAGCGGCGCGTGCTATCTCGTCTCAGAGGCATGCGCACCGAAGCGCCGTACGAAAAGCTCAGGCCGTTGCTGTTCTCGATCGCCTACCGGATGGTCAGCGGCGTCAGCGAGGCCGAGGACATCGTCCAGGAGGCCTTCCTCCGCATCCATCGCGCCGAGGCCGGCGGCGAGAAGATCGAGTCGCCGAAGGCGTACCTCTCGGCGGTCGTGACACGCCTCAGCATCGACCACCTCAGGTCCGCGCGCGTCCGCCGCGAGCAGTACGTCGGCCAGTGGCTGCCCGAACCGCTCCTGACCGACCCCGAGCCCGACGCCGCCGCGCAGGCCGAGACCGCCGACTCGCTCTCGATGGCGTTCCTCGTCCTGCTCGAGAGCCTGACGCCGGTCGAGCGCGCCGTCTTCCTGCTCCGCGAGGTCTTCGACTACGACTACGGCGAGATCGCGAAGATCGTCGAGCGCAGCGAGGACAACTGCCGTCAGCTGTACGTCCGCGCCCGCCGCCACATCGACGAGGGACGGCCGCGCTTCGAAGCGTCACGGCAGCAGCGCGACGAGCTCGCACAAAGGTTCCTCGCCGCCGCGCAGAAGGGCGACACGGAGGCGCTGATCGAGCTGCTCGCTGCGGACGTCGTCGTCTACGGCGACGGCGGCGGCAAGGCGCCGTCGTGGCCGCAGCCGATCTACGGGCGCGAGCGCGTCGCGAAGCTGATGGCGGGCACGTTCGCGCAGGCGCTGCGGCTCAGCGCGTCCGTAGAGCCGACACAGCTCAACGGCCAGCCAGGGCTCAGTTTCGTCGACCACGAAGGCCGCATCGGCGCCGTCATGTCACTCGAGATCGCCGACGGCGTCATCCAGACGATCCGCGGGGTCACGAACCCCGACAAGCTCGCGCACCTCGGAGCCGTTGCGGACGTCCGCGCGATTCTGCGGCAGGGGCGGACGGAGCGCTAGCCGGGAAGCCGCCCGAGCGTCACTGAGTCCGCGCGGTCTTTCGCCGCGACGCTCTCGTCGTCACGCACCATCAATGACGGCTTCGATTAGTAGTCCTCGGAGGTCGCTTCGAACGACTGCGACCTCCGTTTGCTCGGATCAGTAGTCCTCGGAGGTCACTCCGGAGCACAACGACCTCGGGTTGCTCCGGGTCGAGCGGTGTTGATCTCATTAGACGCCAAGTCCTGCGAACCCGAGGGCCGACAGGACCTGACGCAGCGACTCTGACACGAGCCGTCAAGCGATCGGCCATCGGCGGGGTGGGACGATTAGGGACGGGCAGCCTCGAGGATCTGTTTCAAGGTTGCGAGGTTGTCATTCACGCTCTTCTTGACCAGGCGGCGAGCGAGTTGGGGCAGGAAAGCGGCCGCTCCTGGCAGCTCGACCTCCGCGTCGAGTCTCATGTCTGTCCCGCCGTTTTCCGCAGAGAGCCGGTAGCGGTAGAGGAACGGCGTCGGCCCCGCGGTCGTGCGGATCGCGAACTCTCGCGGCGGCTCGCTCGCCACGACCTCGAGCTCGTTGACCGCGCGACCGCCGGGAAGGTCTCGGGGAATGACCTTGACCATCTCGAGGAAGGAGCTGGACCAACCATGGGTCAGGACGAGCGGCAGCGCGTCGGGACCCCGACCGCGTTCGTGGATGAAGTGCACGCCAAGCCGCTCGATCCGGACGCGGAAGGCGGCCAGCGAGTTCATCGCACGCTCGTGCTCGCGCCAGTCGTACTCCGTTTGCCAGTACGCGATGAGCTCGCGCATGTAGGCGAGGCTCGTGCCGTAGTCCCAGTCGCTGCCGTCGATCTCGTCCGGCCACCGCGTCGCGGCCAGGCGGGCACGCAGGTCGGCCACCTGCTCCTCGCCGACCGCAACCACCATCGGGTCGGCGCAGGTGCGACCGTCGTTCATGCGGCGTTCGCGCGGCACGCCACGCTATCGAGGGCGGCGCGGAGACAGTCGGAGCGGCCGCACACCTTCACCGCACCGATCGCCTGCAGGCCGTAGACGTCGCGGCCGCCGTGAAAGCAAGTCGTCTCGGCAGCTCTTATGTCGTTCGACTTCACGCGTCCGTCGCCCCGCCGCCGGGGGGAGAGGAGGGGGCGGCGGCGAGGCGTGGACGCGGCGTCGTCAGACAATCGGGCAGTTGACGACGAGGGAGGTCTTCTTGAGCGTGACCTGACCGGTCGCCGAGGCCTTCGTCGCGCGGGATCAAGCGCATCCACGCAACGAGATCTTGGTCGCGTTGCGCAACGTAGATCTCGGCGCGCGGCGCCGCCTCAGCAAACAGGCGGAGCGTCTCGACCCATGCCGCGACGCGCTCCTGGTCGTAGCCCCAACCGGCCTTGGCCGCCAAGGCGATCTGGCGCAGGCGCCGTTCGTCCATCGAAACCGCCTCGCGAATCGTGACGCCGTCGCTGCTGTCGAACGAGTCGCCGTCGGTCACCGGCTGACCTCTAGCGAGGGCTCGAGCTCTTGCCGCGACCGAGCTCGTTCGTGGGCGAGTCGTGGGAGCCAGTGCAGCTGCCTCGGTAGGTACCAGTTCCAGTCGCCGAGGAGCTTCATTGTCGCTGGCAGAAGCACGCCGCGGATCAGCGTTGCGTCGATGAGGACGGCGGCGGCCAGCCCGACGCCGGCCTGCTTGAGCTCGAGCGACGAAAGTGTGCCGAACAGGGCGAACACGCAGACCATCACGACGGCCGCGGCCGTGACGACGCCGGCGGTCGACGAGATCGAGCGTCGCACGGCCGTTTGCGTCGGCTCGCCGGAGTCGACGGCTTCGCGCACACGGCTGAGGATGAACACGTGGTAGTCCATCGAGAGCCCGAAGAGCACGACGAACAGGAAGAGCGGGAGCCATGAAACGATCGTGCCATTGGACTGGAAGCCGAGGATCGATTCTGCCCAGCTGTGCTGGAAGACGAGTGCGAGCACGCCGTAGGAGGCGGCGACGGAGAGCAGGTTGAGCACGATCGCCTTGAGCGGAACGACGATCGAGCGAAAGGCGACGAGCAGCAGGCCAAAGGCGAGTGCAAGCACGAATGCGAGCACGTACGGGAGTGCATGTCGGATCTGGCGAGTGAAGTCGACGTCCTCGGCCGTAGAGCCGGTAACGGCTGTCTCGGCACCAGAGATCTGCCCCACGGTTGACGGGATCAGCCGATGCCGCAGTGCATCGATGGCGTGGCGGCTTGACGCGTTCGCGCCGTTGCCGGTGAGTGGGAGGAAGAGCGCGGCCGCGCTGCCCGCCTTGGTCGAGACTGCACGGATCGGATCGACCGGCTCGTTCGCGACACCTTCTTCGACTGCGAGTCGACTGAGACGACCGAGTACCTGCCTGAGCTGCTCCTGCTTCACCGCCGGTGCCTCGACGGCGACGACGGCGGTCTCGCCGCCACTTGGGAAGGCGCGGCGGACAGCGCCAAGCGTCTTCAACGCGGGCTCGCGCTGGGCGGTCAGCGCGAGGTCGCTCGGCTTGGAGACTTGCAGCTCGAGCGCCGGGTACGCCAGTGCGGCGAGCACTGCGGTCGAGAGCGTCGCCGCGACCAGCGGTCGTCGAGTGACGCGATCGACGAGCGCAGACCAGAAGCGGCTGCCACCCTCGGTGTGCGCGTGTGGCACAAGCGGGATTCGGCCGCGGTCGATCCGCGCGCCGAGCAGGCGCAAGGTGGCAGGCAGCACGCTGACCGCGCCGAGCACCGCGCAGGCGATGACGGCGATTGCGGCGGTCGCGATCCCGCTGAGCGTCTTGACGCCGACGATGTACATGCCGGCCATCGCAATCGCGACCGTCGCGCCGGAGACGAGGACGGCTCGGCCGGAGGTGCGGAGCGTCGTCTCGAGCGCCTGGTCGACGGCGGCCCCACGGCTGCGCTCTGCGCGCGAGCGGACGACGAAGAAGAGCGCGTAGTCGACGCCGACCGCCATCCCGATCAGGAGCACGACGGTCTTGGCGCTGTCCGCGACCGGGAACAGCTGACTGAGCGGCCCGAGCAGCCCGAGCCCGGCGGCGACGGCGCTCAGCGCGAGCAGCACCGGGACGACCGCCGCCGTCAGCGCTCCGAACGCGAACAGGAGCACGAGCAGCGTCACGGGGATCGAGAGCAGCTCGGCGCGGCGCAGGTCGCGATCGACGGTGCGGTCTCGCGCCTGGTCAGCGGAGACGTCGCCCGTCTCCTCGATCGTCAGCTCTGGGTGCGCGCGCGCCACGCTGGCGACGGCGGCGCGAATACGCTCGACCGCGACCTCGCGCGAGAGTTCCGCGACGACGACGGCGGAGCGCCGGTCAGCGGAGAGCGTGAGTTCGGGTTCGAGCCCGAGCGCGCGGAAGCGCCGCTCGACGTCGCCGATCGCCGCCCGAGGCACGGGTGCGCGCGCTGTGTGGAGGTACGCCAGCTCCCGTCCCGGGCCCCAGAGACCCTGCTTGTTCATGATCGCGTAGCCGCGCGCCGATTCGCCGACGGCACCGTTGTCGAGCGTTTTCGTGCCGCTGATCGCGCCGAGCCCGATGCAGACGATGACGAAGCTCATCCACGCTGTAACCGCCAAACGCGGGTGAGTGATGCTCCAGCGTCCGATGCTCATGTGCGACCTCCTTGGATGTGTTGAGGCTCGCACTGCCGCTGTCGTCTGCCCAGCCGGGCAGCCGCACACTTTCGTGGTAGGGCTGGCCGGTACCTAGGCCGCGTTGAGGAACGTGACGACGGCGAGCACGCGCCGATGGTCGTCCTCTGACTGCGGCAACCGCAGCGTGGCGAAGATGTTCTTCACGTGCTTCTCGACCGTGTGCTCGGTGATGAACAGCCGCTGCGCGATCGCCTTGTTTGACCGCCCTTCGGCCATCAGCGCGAGCACCTCCAGTTCGCGCTCGGTCAGATCCTCGAGCGGCGTGTCGCCCTTGCGGCGCTGGCCGACGAGTTGGGCCACGACTGCCGGGTCGAGCACGGACCCGCCCTCGCCGATCCGCCGCACGCTTGCGGAAAGCTCGGCGAGGTCGGAGACGCGGTCCTTGAGCATGTAGCCGACACCCTCGGTTCCCTGCGCTAGCAGCTCGACCGCGTAGCGTGCCTGCACGTACTGAGAGAGCACGAGGATTCCCACGTGCGGCCAGCGGGCGCGGATCAGCTTCGCCGCTCGCAGCCCTTCGTCGGTGTGCGTCGGCGGCATCCGGATGTCGACGATCGCGACATCCGGATTCGCACGCTCGACGAGCGCGCACAGCTCGTCGGCATCGGCGGCGAGTCCGACAACCTCGAACCCCGCCTCCTCGAGCAGCCGCGCCAGGCCCTCGCGCAGGATCACGGCGTCGTCGGCGACGACTACCTGCACGGGATCTCCGCCCGCAGCGTTGTGCCGCGGCCCGGCGGGCTCGACACCGTCAGCCGCCCCCCGAGCGCGTCAACCCGGTCGGAGAGGCCGCGTAACCCCGAGCCGCCGCCGGCGGCCGCGCCGCCGATCCCGTCGTCGGCCACCTCGACCACGAGCACACCGTCCTCCAGCGAGGCGGCGAGCCGCACCTCGCTCGCGTGCGAGTGCTTGGCCGCGTTGGCCAACGCTTCGCTGGCGACGAAATATGCCGCGCCCTCGACCTGCTCCGGCAGCCGGCCGCTGACGGCGAGGTCGAATCGCACCGGCAGCGCCGCTCGCCTCGAGAGATCGTCGAGCGCCGCGGCGAGCCCGCGCTCGACCAGGATCGCCGGCCGGATCCCTTGCGTCAGCTCGCGCAGTTCCGCGAGCGCAAGCGTGAGCGCATCGCGCGCTTCGCGCAGAACGGGTTCGACCGCGGGCCGGTCGGCCGCCAGCTTCGACTCGGCGAGGCCGAGCGCCATCGCGATCGAGACGAGCCGCTGTTGCGTTCCATCGTGCAGGTCGCGCTCGATCCGCCGCCGCTCCGTCTCCGTCGCCTCGACCAGACGCGCGCGCGAGGCTTGAAGCTCGGCCAGCCGTGCCCGCAGCTCCGCCTGCAGGCGCGCGTTCTCGAGCGTCAAGCCGGCAGCGGCGCAGACCGACTGCACCAGTTCGTTGTTCTCCACCAGCGCGGGATCGTGGATGAGCGCCGCGATCGGCTCCCCCTCCCGCTCGACAACCGTCGCTGCCCTCTCACCTCCTGGCTGGGGCAGCCGCACCGGCGATCCGCCGGCATCGACGTAGCGCGCGCTGGCGGGAACCCAGTACGCGAGTTCGAGCGAGGGATCACCGAGCGCGCGCCCGAGCGCTTCGCGTAAATCGACAGAGGTCGCGCCTCCGCCGAGCTCGACCACGAGTCCGGCGACCGCACCGCGCGCGAGCTGCCGCTGCAAGAGCACGGCCAGCACGGCAATCGGAATCGACGCGAACACGACCTCCCGCATCCACGCCGGCCCCTCCCCGAGCGGATGATCGAAGATGTCGTTTCCGACCGAGAACGCGAGCGCGGCGAACATCGCGCTGCCTGCCCACAACACCGGTGCGCCCGCGCGCCGCTCGGGACCGCTTGCCCGCAGCCAGCGGCGCACGAGCAGCGCAACCGTGAACACCGACAGCACAACGCCGACGCTGCGCTGCCCCTGAAGAATCCCCTCCGCGAGGCCGTCGTTACGCGAGACCTCGAACGCGTTGCGCGGGCAGTCCGAACAGATCTGCGACCGCGAGTCGGCGAACAGCAGCCAGGTGAGCTCGATCATTGTGACGAGCACGACTGCGGCCGCAATCAGCCCGCGGTCAAGCTTGCTGCGCAACCGCCCGGTCGGAAACGAGAGCACCAGATAGACGAACCCGAGCAGGTAGACGGACTCGAGCGCCTTCCCCAGCGTGAACACCAGCGACGAACCCGCGTCGGCGAGGAAGGTGGCGAACCAGGCAAACCCTATAAAGACCATCACCGTGCCCAGCCGGTTCTCCGGACGCTGGCGTCGCGCGATCAGGCCGCTACCGATATAGGCCCAGCCGACGACGAGCGCGAGCACCGCCGAGGCCGCCAAGGGAGACCGCTCCCGGTCGCTCCCGAGCACGAGCAACGCTGCGCCTACTCCGGCGCCAAGAGCGAACAGCGCGATCAAGAGTTCACGCCTCATCAGCGACTGCAGAGATCGTGCACGCCCGCCCGCACGAAGTACAGCGACAGCACACCTCGACCCGGTCACGGCTCAAGACTCGCCCTCGCCGCCGGCCGTCGCCACCCGGCGGGCCAGAGTTCCGAAAAGTACGGCCAGCCGGTAGCGAAAGTCCCGTCAGCAGGCTGTCGCCGCCGATGTCGACCGACCACACTCGCGGCATGACGATCACTCACAACAGAGAACCCGTGAGCGCGAACCGCCTCGCCGCCGCCGCGCTCGCCGCGCTCGGTGCCGCCAGCGCCGTCCCTATCCCGTTGGCGCAGCTCGACTTCGCCGGGCTCATCAACGTGTTCAACATCGACAACGGCGACTCGCCGCGCGCGCTGCTCGTGATCGCAGCCCTCGGGGGCACCCTCACGGTCGCGGTGCTCGCGGTCGCATTCGTCGGCTCGTTCCTCGCCGCCACCGGCGCGGCATCCGCTCGCGCCGTCCTCATCGCCGCCGCGCTCGCCGGGCTCGTGACCGCAATGCCGCTCTGGATCCCCGCCGGCGTCCTGATGGGAGCAGCTGCAGTCTTGCTCGGGCCACTGGAGCACGACGGGTCCGACCACGCCGATCGGAACCGACTTCGGACGACCGGCGTACACGCCCGCACTCCGCGTCAAGGAGAGATCTGATTCCCGAGCAGTACGACCGGTGGCTGCCTTTCGCAGTCGTCGGCGCCGCGGCCGCGCTCGCGCTCGCAGCCGCCTGCTCTTCCGACGCAAGGGAGCACGCACGGCCGGCGTCGATCTCGTCTGCCTCGCTTTCCAGCCTGCACGGCAGAATCGCCTACAGCACCCGCGGCGGCGACATCTGGGTGATGAACGCCAACGGCAGCGGGCGCCGCCGGATCACCCGCTCCGGACGCGGTACCGATTTCGACCCTGACTTCTCGCCGGACGGGCGGCGGATCGTCTTCCGCACCTCCCGCGGTCGCTACGCACCCGACACAAACGGGATTGGCTCGAAGGCATCTTCGTCGTCAACGTCGGCACCCGGCGCGAGCGGCAGATCCAACCGCGCACCGGCGGCCTCTTCCCCGCCTGGTCACCCGACGGCAAAAGGATCGCCTTCAGCGGTCTCCCCCGCGGCGCCGGCACCCTCGACACGATCCACCTGATGAACGCGGACGGCAGCGATGTCGTCGACCTCGGCCCGCCCGGCGAATGCGCCACCTGGTCGCCCGACAGCTCGAAGCTCGCGTACTGCTCCCATCCCGGCGACGGCAACTGGGCCGTCTGGGTCATGAACGCCGACGGCAGCAACCGCCGCCAGGTCACCCATCCAACGCTGATCCCGCCGGCTGGCGCACACGGCGACTACCCCGGCGCCTGGTCACCCGACGGCAGGCAGATCGCCTACACCTCCGACGTCGACGGCGACCGCGAGCTCTTCCTCATGAACGCCGACGGGTCCGATCAACACCGGCTCACCCGCTTCCGCGGCGCAGACGGTGCAGAGGCGTGGCTCCCCGACGGCCGAATCGTCTTCGCCCACTTCCACGGTGCCGAGCCGCTGCCGCACTGGTACCTCATCCGACCGGACGGCAGCGGCCTTCGCTCACTGCCGCAGCTCCACGGAGCCGGCGACCCCATCGACTGGCTGCGGTAGCATCGTCGCTCTTTCGCTTCGGCGGATGGTTCGAGCTCCAAACCGAACGGTGCTCGCCCCTCGCACCGAAGCCAGCCGGGGCAGCAAACGGGCAGCAAACGTCTGAAATCGGCTTTGCGCAACGATGCGGAGGCCGATCGTGAGAAGGGCGAAAAGCCGCATGAATAGAGCGATTCCGCGTCGGCGAGATGTGGCCGGGTCTCACGGGACGCTCAGGCCTCGATCGGTCGTTCGGCAAGGAGGCCGTGGACGCGCTCGGCCCCGACGATGTTGCCCTTGGCTTCGTACAGGCGGATGGCCTCAGCGAGCGCCGCTCGCGACTCGTGCGGGCGGTCCGCGAGGCGCAGAACCTCGCCGAGATCGGCGAGCGCCTCCGCTCGTAGGTTGAGAATGTCCGCGGTTGCGGACGCTATCGCCACTGCCTCCCGCCCGAGGCGTTCGGCCTCGTCGAGCTCGCCTCTCCGCGCCAAGATCTTCGCCCGCACTCGCCGCCATTGGGTCTGCCCATCGGCATCTTCGGGCAGCGTGAGGCGGTCGGCGCGCCATCGCTCGGTCAACTGCAGCGCTTCCTCTTCTCGCCCTTGAGCGAGGACCGCCTCAGCCAGGTAGGGCGCAGCGCTCGAGAGATAGCCGAATTCTCCGACTTTCTCGTAGTGCTCGCAGACCATGCGCAGCTCGCGCTCGGCCCGCACGGCGTCGCCCGCGAACAGCTCGACATGGCCTGCAACGAAGTGTGCGTGCGTGATGTCGAGGCCATGCTCCTCCCCCAACGCTCTCGCCTGCGAAGCAAGGCCGCGTGCCGCGTCGAAGTGACCCTGGGTCGCCGTGAGGTGCGCGCGTGCCAAGAGGAATGCCATCTCGAGTCTTCCGTTGATCGCGGCGCGTGAGCCGAGGTCCTCCAGTCTGCGCAACGCCTCCTGTACCGGTGTTGGGCCTACACGCATCGCCGCGCACATGAACTGGATGCTTTCGGCCTCTTCCGCTCGGTTGCCCGCGTCGCGCGAGCCGGGCGCCGGCCTCCAGATCCGGGAGCGCTGCCGCAGCCTCGCCGCCCCAGACCCGGTACTTCCCGCGAGTCGTGAGGGCGCGACCGAGCCCCTCCTTGTAGCCAGCCTCGTGGAAGACCTGAATCGCTGCTTCGATCTCGCGCAGGACGTCCTCTCGCCCGACGCCGGTCTGGGCGGTCCTGTGGGACCGAAGGTCCGTGAGCGCGACAGCTGCGTCCGCCGCGACCACGGGCTCGCCCGCCGCTCGTCCGCGCTCGACCGCCTCGGAGAGCACCGTATCCGCGCGATCCAGCTGACCCTGCTCGCGCAGCGCTCGACCGAGGGAAGGAAGGATGCTCAGGCGACCAGGGTCGTCGACGGGGAGCAAGGCTGCTGCCCGCTCGAGCAGGTTCATCGCCGCCCGTGAGTCGGCGCGGGCGTAGGCCCGGCGTCCGGACACTGCGAGGCGCTCGGCAGCTCGCGCGGCGAGTGCCCGACCCCTCTCGCCAGGTCGCCCGAGCGCCTCGAGGCAGCGGTAGGCCTGCTCGAGGTGGTAGCCGATCACCTCGTCGAACTCCTCGCCCCTGCCGTCGAGCCAGTCGGCGAAGCGCTCGTGCAGCTCGGAGCGGAGCTCCTTCGGGACGCGCTCGTAGGCGGCGTCGCGGATCAGCATGTGGCGGAAGCGGAAGGTGTCCTCGATCGCCTCATGCGGGCGGATGAGCTCCTTGCGGACGAGCGCCGCCAGCTGAGCTCCCGCGGGCCTGCGGTGGTCCGGAGCGAGCTCCGCGAGAGTCTCCCACTCGAACTCGAGGCCGACGACGGAGGCACGCTCGATCACCTCTCGCTCCTCATCGGGGAGCGAGTCGAGGCGAGCAGCGAGAAGCGCTTGAATCGTCGGCGGCACATCCTCGGGGTCACCACCTTCCGCGAGCATCGCGAGCAGCTGCTCGACGAAGAGCGGGTTCCCTTCGGCCGCGTCGCTGATCCGGGCGCGGATGTCATCGTCGAGCCGAGAGTCGAGGAGGAGCTCATCGATTAGCTCCTCCGACTCAGCTCGCGAAAGCGGCTCGAGCGTAAGCGTCTCGGCGCGGGACGATCCAGCCCACGTCGGGCGGGCGTCGATCAGGTCGGGACGTGCAAGGCAGAGAAGTAGGAGGGGTGCGTCCCGAGTCCAATCCACCAGATGTTCGAGCAGGTCGAGCAGAGTCGGCTCGGCCCAATGGATGTCCTCGACGACGAGGGCAAGCGGTCGCTCTCGGGCGCGTCGCTCGAACGATTTCCTGACCGACCAGAAGATGTCCTCCGCCGCAACCGCCGAGAGCGCCTCCGCGAGCTCGTCCTCGGCACCCCCTTCGCGGAATATCTCGACCAGAGGCCAGTACGTGATGCCCTCTCCGTAGGGAAGACAGCGGCCGGTGAGCACGCTCGCGCTGCCCGTGAGCAAGGCGGCCAGCTCGCGGGCAAGCCGCGACTTCCCGATCCCCGGAGGGCCGAGGATGGTGACGAGTTTGCACTGGCGCTCCGAGACCGCCCGGTCGAAGGCGGCGTGCATCAGCGCCAGCTCCTCACGACGACCGACGAGTGGTGCGTCGAGCCGCCGCTCGTAGGCGGGTGCGCCTTCGAAGACCTGCACGAGGCGAAAGGCCTCGACGAGCTCGGCTTTCCCCTTGAGCGGAAGCGGCTCGACGAGGTCGACCTCGATCGCCCCCCGCGAGAGACGGCGCGTTTGCTCGCCGATCAGGATCTCGCCCGGTTGCGCAGCCTGCTCGAGCCGCGCGGCAACGTTGACCGCATCTCCTGTCGCAAGCCGCTCCTCCGTGCCGGTGACGACCTCTCCTGTGTTGACACCGGTGCGAACCTGCAGCGAGACCCCGTAGTCGCGTTCGAGCTCGTCATTGAGCGAGCTGAGCGAGTCGCGGAGCTCGGATGCGGCACGTACGGCACGGAGGGCATCGTCCTCGTGCACCGTCGGTACCCCGAAGACGGCCATGACTGCGTCGCCGATGAACTTCTCGACCGTTTCGCCATGGCGCTCGAGGCATCCTCTCGCCGTCTCGAAGTAGCGCGCCATCACCCGGCGCAACGACTCGGGGTCGAGCTGCTCGCCGAGTGCCGTCGAGCCGGTCACGTCCGCGAACAGGACCGTCACCGACTTGCGGACCTCCCGCGCGGCGGCCACACCAAGCTCAGCGCCGCAGCCGCTACAGAAGCGTGCGCTGTCGGGGTTCGCCTGGCCGCAGCTCGAGCACGTAGCCACAGGCAAAGCGTATGCCGCGCTGCCGAGCGAAGCAGCCCGTCGAGGGACCCGATCGCTGTCCACGGTGACTGGCGCGCCCATAGCTGCACGGTTCCCAGCGCCATCCGGAGGCGCGTTTCACGGGAAGCAAACGGGCAGCAAACGTTTGAGATCGGTGCCGCTCAACCATGCGGACTCGGACTACGAGAGCCGCGAAAAGCCCCATGAATAGAACCATTCCGCGGCAATCGTCGTCCACCGTCGCGATCCCCGAAGTGGCCTGTCACGCCGGAGGTCGCGGGTTCGAGTCCCGTCGCTCCCGTCCTCTCGAAGTTCCTGCAACTCGGGATTTCGGGTTGCCTCGATAGACGAAATCCGCGCGCTAAAGCCGGAACGTTTGCTGGCCCGAT
>Ga0137375_10007008_pt1 | contig 13378 bp, 13 predicted proteins | sample SagtaG_24_FD_104936 | JGI IMG/M metagenome (GOLD analysis project Ga0137375, IMG submission 104936) | Vadose zone soil microbial communities from Sagehorn Ranch, Mendocino, California, USA - Sage1_R_113_16 metaG | ecosystem: Environmental > Terrestrial > Soil > Vadose zone | place: USA... | reverse complement strand
GAGGAGAGTTTCTAGTCTGTCTCGCGTGTCCTTCAATGAAATCGGCTCCGTCCCAAAGAGGTCCGGAGCCCGGAGACTCGCGTGGCTCTTTAGGCGTTTTTTACCCTGGTCGCCAAGCTGCCCGTCAAAGCTTTCCAGGTGAGAAAGAGCCTAGCAGGAGCCTTTGCGCTGATCGTGCTCGCGGCCGGGTGCGGCGGCAGTGATGCCGGCGAGGTGCAGCGACAGCCGACGAGCACGGCACACGAGCGATCGCCCGCCGCGCGCCGCTACGTGCGGGACTACGCGCGGCTGGGCGCGGACGTGCGGGCGCTGCGGGCGGAGGCAGCGACGGTGCACGGGAGCTCGCTGCTGGGAACGCGCGCGCTGCGGCGCCTGACCGGCAGGTTCATCGAGGACCTGCAGAAGTCCATCCTCACCCCCAAGCAGCGCAACCGGATGATCGACCATGCCGCAGGCGCCGTCGCCACGAGCTGCGAGCAGTGCTTCCAGATGCTCGAAGCAATCCGCCCCATTCCCCAGATCGCTGGACATTGACAGCCCGCCGGCAGCGCGGCTCCGCCGCGCTGCACGCAGACCGTTACAGAGACGCAACGCCACCAATGACGCTCAATGACACGCGCGCGTAGCGCGCATGTCAGGTCTTCTCGCGCAAAGTGCGCAGCACTTTGCGCGAAGCCGTCAGGCGGTGCCGGCGGTCGTGAGCTGGTTCTCGGCGTGGCGGATGCGTTGCTCGATCTGCCACCGGTCCGCCTCGGACTCGCCACGCTCGATCTTCTCTAGCTCCGCCTGCGCCTCCTCGAGCTGGCTCCGCGCGCGCTCGACGTCGATCTCGTTCGCGAGGACCGCGTCGTCCACGAGCGCGATCGCGCGGTCCTCCTCCACCTTGAAGAACCCCGGACCGGTCGCGAACTCACGCACGCGGTCGTCGCCCTCGCCGAGGTGGACGCGCGTCGAACCGGCCTTCAGCGTCGCGATCAGAGGCGCATGCCGCGCGAGGACGCCGATCTCCCCGTCCGCGCCCGGGACGATCAGCATCACCGCCTCGCCTTCGAACGCCGCCCCGTCAGGGGTGACGAGCGAGACCGAGAACGTCTTGTCCGCCACTACGCAGCGACGGGCTCGGGCTCAGGCTCGGGTTCCGGCTCGCGTGCCTCCTCGCCCGCGAGCGTGCGTCCCTTGTCGACGGCACTCTCGATCGTCCCGACCATGTAGAACGCCTGCTCCGGCAAGTCGTCGTGCTTGCCGTCGAGGATCTCGCGGAAGCCCCTGATCGTGTCCTCGAGCTTCACGTACTCGCCCGGCGTCCCCGTGAACTGCTCGGCCACGAAGTTCGGCTGGGACAGGAAGCGCTGGATCTTCCGGGCGCGCGCCACCGTCAGGCGGTCCTCGTCGGACAGCTCCTCGATGCCGAGGATGGCGATGATGTCCTGGAGCTCCTTGTAGCGCTGCAGCACGCGCTGCACCTGCGTCGCAACGGTGTAGTGCTCCTCCGACACGATTCCGGGCTGGAGCGCGCGCGACACCGAGTCGAGCGGGTCGACCGCCGGGTAGATGCCCTGCTCCACGAGCGTGCGCGTGAGCACGGTCGTCGAGTCGAGGTGCGCGAACGTGTTCGCCGGCGCGGGATCGGTGAGATCGTCGGCCGGGACGTAGATCGCCTGCACCGACGTCACCGAGCCGGTCCTGGTCGACGTGATCCGCTCCTGCAGCTGGCCCATCTCCGTCGCCAGCGTCGGCTGGTAGCCGACGGCGCTCGGCATGCGGCCGAGCAGCGCCGAGACCTCGGACCCCGCCTGCGTGAAGCGGAAGATGTTGTCGATGAAGAGCAGCACGTCCTGGCCCTCATCCCGGAAGTACTCCGCCATCGTCAGCCCGGAGAGCCCGACGCGCAGGCGCGCGCCCGGCGGCTCGTTCATCTGCCCGTAGACGAGCGCGACCTTGTCGAGCACTCCCGACTCGGTCATCTCGAGGAGCAGGTCGTTGCCCTCGCGGGTGCGCTCGCCGACGCCGGCAAAGACCGAGACGCCGCCGTGCTGCAGCGCGACGTTGTGGATCAGCTCCTGGATCAGGACGGTCTTGCCGACTCCGGCTCCGCCGAAGAGGCCGACCTTGCCGCCGCGGACGTACGGCGCGATCAGGTCGATGACCTTGATGCCGGTCTCGAAGATCTCCGTCGTCGGTGACAGGTTCTCGAACTGCGGCGGGTCGCGGTGGATCGCCCAGCGCTCGGTTCCTTCCGGCGCCGCCGGCTTGTTGTCGACGGGCTCGCCGAGGACATTCCAGACGCGGCCAAGCGTCGCCTGGCCGACCGGGACGGAGATCGGCTGGCCGGTGTCGATCACGTCGACCCCGCGGGCGAGGCCGTCGGTCGAGTCCATCGCGACCGCGCGGACGCGGTCGTCGCCGAGATGCTGCTGGACCTCGGCGATCAGGACGCGCGGCTCGTCCTTCTCGCGCGCCGCGATGTCGATGCGAAGGGCGGTGTAGATGCCCGGCAGGCGCTCGGTGAACACGGCGTCGATCACGACACCCTTGATTTCGATCACTTTGCCCGTGTTTTGCTCAGCCATCGGACTCCTGCGGAAGTGTGTTCACGGAGAGCATCGGCGCCTGCCTGCGGGCCGGAAGGGCCGCAGTCTAACTCAGGGCCGGGGTCGGGCCCGGCACTAACCGCCACGACCCTGCAGCGTCTAAGCCCTTCGAGATGCGCAGTTATCCGTTTCCATCCAACGACTGCGCGCGCGCCTGCGAGTGGGCCTCGCTCCGCCTCGACTCGCAGCTGTCGGACTTCGAGGAAGTCCTCCTCGAGGCGCATCTCTCGCGCTGCCCGGAGTGCACGGCTTTCGCGGAGACCGCGACCCGGGTGACCGAAATCCTCCGGACGGCTCCCCTGGAGGAGCCCGCCTTCCACGTTCAGCTTCCGCACAGACGCGGGGCTCGGGTCTACGGCTTGCGAGCGGTCTCCACGGTCGCGGCAGCTGCGATCGTCGGGCTCAGCGGGCTCGTCGGCACCGAGCTCTCGACGAGCCGGGTGCCGGCCGCCCCCGGGAGCCCCGATCGCGCGCTGATCGGGCTCAAGGAGCTGCAGATGGACGAACTCGACAACGTCGGGGTGAAGGCGAGCCCCAAGATCCGACCAAGCCTGGCAGCCGCCGAGCAAGTAACTGTCGGCGGCTCGGGCCTGGGGAGCACGCAGGCCCCCAGGCGGGTCGCGAAGAGGTTTCCGCTCAATGGCTAGACGACGAGGGAGGTAAGCGCCTGAACGAGTGATAGACCCGCCCGTGGGTGCTGCGCCCGCCGAAATGCGAGGCGTGAATGCCCATGAGATCGGCTACGATCCGCCCTTCTGTCGGCGTCGAAGAGTCAGTCCTCTGGACGTGCGGGGCTTCGGCAGGAGTTTTCCAAGAACTTGAAGACCTCACGAAGGAGAGTAAGAATGCGAAACCGCTCGATTGTTCGGGCTGGGCTCGCCGGGATCCTCGCGGTGATTGTGGTTGGTTCGTCAACCGCCGCGACCGGCAAGTTCGGCCAGTCCCAGAAGGCAGGGGTGCTGCGCATGTCGATCGGTGCAGAGCCGCCGTCACTCGACGCCGGGCTTGCCACCGACACGACGTCGTCCAGCATCCTCTTCAACCTCATGGACCCGCTGATCAGGCTGGGCCCCGGGCCGGCGCTGAAGCCGCTGCCGGGTGCCGCCGCCAGCTGGAAGGTCAAAGGCGCGACCGTCACGCTGAACCTCCGGAAGAACGTCCGCTGGTGGAACGGCAAGCCTACGACCGCACAGGACTACGTCTACTCCTGGCTGCGGACGCTCTCGTCAGCACTCGGTGCCGACTACGCCTACCAGTTCTTCGGCGTCAAGGGCGCGGAGGCGTACAACAGTTGCGCAGGCGGTAAGGACGCGAAGGGCAACGCCTGTGACGAGGCCGCCCTGCGGAACGCCGTCGGGATCAAGGCGCTGAACAAGTGGACGCTCCGCATCACACTGACCTCGCCGCAGCCCTGGTTCATCCAGCAGCTGTCCCACACGTCGTTCCTGCCCGTGTACAAGCCGGCCGTGGACCAGTACGGCAACAAGTTCACGGAGGCCGGGAACTTCATGGGCAACGGGCCCTTCAAGCTCGCCTCTTGGAAGCACGACGCCTCGCTGGCGCTGACCAAGAACACGAAGTGGCGCAACGCGGGCAGCGTGAAGCTCAAGAGGATCGAGATGCAGATCATCACCGACGGGACGACCGCAGAGAACGCCTTCGACGCCGGCAACATCGACCTGAACACGACCGGCGTTCCCCCGTCGGACATCCCGAAGTACAAGAAGCTCGCGGGCGGCAGCAGGAACGGCGCCCTCGGCCCCGCCGGGAAGGCGATCCAGATCGATCCTGCGCTCGGCACCTACTACTACGGGTTCAACGTCAAGAACATCAGCGACGTGAACCAGCGCCGGGCGATGGCCTTCGCGATCGACCGCAAGGCGATCGCCAAGTACATCACCCAAACGGGCCAGGTTCCGGCGAAGGGCTTCACGCCGGGCGGCATCGCCGGCGGGCCGACGATCGACAAGAACAGCTTCATGCCGGCCAGCCACCAGACCTCGAAGGCGCAGGACTTCATGAGCAAGGTGGCGAACCCGAAGAAGGACATCAAGCTCTACATCAACAACTCGCCGGCCCACATCAAGATCGCGACCGCGATCCAGGCGTTCTGGAAGGGGATCGGCATCACCGCGTCGATCAAGATCCAGGAGTGGAAGCAGTACCTCCAGTTCCTCGGTCCGCCGCCGAACTCGGATGTCGACGTCTACCGGCTCGGCTGGATCTACGACTTCCCGGATGCCTACAACGGCCTCGTCCTCTGGACGTGCGATTCCGGTAACAACAACACCAACTGGTGCAACAAGAAGTACGACAGCTTGATCAATCAGGCGACGAAGACGCCGGACTTCGACAAGCGCGTGCTGCTGTACCAGAAGGCTGAGAGCATCCTCACCGGCGCGAACGGCGACCTGCCGATCATGCCGATCTACTGGTACACGTTCGTGGTGTACGTGCACAAGAACGTCCACGGCTTCCTGACCGCTCCGACATCGCAGTACGACTTCACGAAGGTGTCGGTCTCGTAGCCCGAACCAGCAGCTCCAGCAAGCGGACAGGGCGCAGCGCGCGCCCTGTCCGCTTTCGCTGACAGCGGCGCGCTAGGCTTCGAGCCCTCAGACCATGCTCAAGTTCATCGTCAGGCGCGTTGTGTGGACAGTCCCGGTCATCCTGCTCGTGATCCTGATGACCTTCGTGATGATGCGGCAGATCAAGGGGAACCCGTTCCAGGTCACCGAGCGCGCCGTCCCCCCGTCGATTCAGCGCAACCTCGACAGGAAGTACCACCTCGACAAGCCCTGGTACATCCAGTACGCGTACTACGTGAAGGGCGTGGCCACTTTCGACCTCGGCCCCTCACTCGTGCAGCGGAACCAGACCGTCAACGACGTGATCAAGGAGCACTTCCCGGTCTCGCTCAAGCTCGGCCTCTTCGCGATGATCTGGGCCGTCCTCCTGGGCATTCCCCTCGGCGTCTTCTCGGCGCTCAAGCAAAACTCGATCTTCGACTACGCGGCCATGGGGTTCGTGAACTCCGGCTACGCGCTGCCGAACTTCCTGATCTCGACGCTGCTCATCTACTTCTTCGCGGTCAAATGGAGGGGTGTGACCGGCTTTCCGACCAATGGGTTCGAGGGCTGGCACGCTTGGATCCTGCCGGCGCTCGCGCTCGGTCACGCGCCGATGACGGTTTTCGCCCGAATCGTGCGTGGCTCGATGCTGGAGACACTGCAGCAGGACTACATCCGGACCGCGAAGGCGAAGGGCCTACGCTGGCGAAGGGTGGTCGGAGTGCACGTGCTGCGCAACTCGATGATCCCCGCCGTCACCGCCGCCGCACCCTTGCTCGGCTTCCTGATCGCCGGCTCGTTCATCGTCGAGTTCATCTTCGGAATTCCGGGCATCGGCCGCTACTTCGTGAACTCGATCACGGGGCGCGACTACTCCGTGACGATGGGAATCACCGTCATGCTCTCCGTGATTATCATCGTCGCCAATCTCGTGGTCGACGTCCTCTACGGCTATCTCGACCCGCGAACGCGGGACGCACGCGCCTGATGGTCGCCGATCGCCGGGCCGAGTTCGAAGCCAGCCTGATCCGGACGGCCGAAACGCGTGGCCAGGAGGCCGGCGCCGCCCTCCAGCGCGCCTCGCTGTTGCGCGACGCCGTTCACCGCTTCTCCAGAAACCGCGCAGCAGCCACCGCCGCATTCGCCTTCCTGGTCCTGATCGGCTTCGTCTTCATCACGCCCATGGTCGTCTCCGCCTCGCCCTACGACATCAACTTCGAGAACGCGTACCTCTCACCCAGCTGGGCGCACCCCTTCGGGACCGACGAGTTCGGCCGTGACCTGTTCGTCCGCACCGCCCTCGGCGGCCGAGTTTCCGTCGAGATCGGCTTCGCGGCGACGATCGCGATCATGTTCGTCGGGATCGTGTACGGCGCGATCTCGGGCTTCGCCGGCGGCTGGCTCGACAACGCGCTGATGCGCTTCCTCGATGCGCTGTACGGCCTGCCCTACCTCCCGTTCGCGATCATCACGCTCGCGATCTTCGGAACGCCCAGCTTCTGGCCGATGGTCGTCGCCCTGACGGTCGCCTCCTGGTTCACGACCGCTCGGGTGATGCGTGGTCAGATCATCACGTTGAAGGAGAACGACTACGTGCGGGCGGCGCACGCGCTCGGCGCGCGCTGGTACCGGGTGCTCTTCCGGCACCTCTTACCGAACACGCTCGGCGTGATCATCGTCTTCGTCTTCCTCGAGCTGCCGGGGGTGGTGCTCGGCGAGGCGTTCCTCTCCTTCCTCGGCCTCGGCATCAGCCCGCCGAAGGCGTCCTGGGGCACGCTCGCGCAGGATGGTTACAGCTCCTACCAGTCGCACCCGTACATCATCATCGTCCCGAGCCTCGCGATCGCTTGGCTGATCCTCAGCGCTTTCTTCATCGCCGACGGCCTCCGGGACGCGCTCGATCCTCGGACGCGGAGTTACTAAGCGTGGCGCTGCTCGAGGTCGACGACCTCAAGACATATTTCAAGACACGCGAGGGCGAAGTGCACGCCGTCGACGGCGTCTCCTTTTCGCTCGAGCGGGGGAAGACCCTCGGGATCGTCGGTGAGTCCGGCTGCGGCAAGTCCGTGACCGCACTCTCGATCATGGGACTCGTGCCCGGTCCAGGGCGAGTCGTCTCGGGCTCGGTGGTCTTCGACGGGCGGAGCATGCTCGATCGCAAGCAGCGTGAGCTGGAGGACATCCGCGGGCGCGACATCGGAATGATCTTCCAGGATCCGATGACCTCGCTGAACCCCACGCTGACGATCGGGACGCAGATCACGGAGACTCTCCGCCGGCATCTGAAGTTGAACCGGGACGCCGCCCGCAAGCGCGCGACCGAGCTGCTCGAGGAGGTTCACATCCCGAATGCAGCCGGCCGCCTCGACGACTACCCGCACCGCTACTCGGGCGGAATGCGCCAGCGCGTGATGATCGCGATTGCGCTCGCCTGCAATCCCAAGCTGCTGATCGCCGACGAGCCGACGACGGCGCTCGACGTCACAGTCCAGGCCGGCGTACTCGATCTGCTCCGAGAGCTGCGCGCCGAGCACGACATGGCGATGGTCATCATCACTCACGACATGGGGGTCGTCGCCGAGACCGCGGACGACATCGTCGTCATGTACGCCGGCCAGATCGTCGAGCACGCGACGACTCTCGATCTCTTCGACACACCCGAGCATCCGTACACGGAAGCTCTGCTCGCTGCGCTCCCGCAGCTCGAGGGAGAGAACGTGCGGGAGGGGCGTCTCGTCTCCATTCCCGGCCGTCCTCCCGACCTGCTTGCGCCGCCGCTGGCCTGCCGCTTCGCCCCCCGCTGCCAGTACGCCGGCCACGACGATTGCGCGGGCGTCCTGCCGGCGCTGCGCGAGATCCGCCCCGGCCATTGGGTGCGTTCGGCCCATCCCGCATCGGAGCGCGCCGCCCATGCGGTGGGAGCCCGGTGAGTGACGTCTTCGAAAACGGCGCAGGGGGCGCGGGCAACGGCAGCGAGCCCTTGCTCGTCGTCGAGCACCTGAAGAAGTACTTCCCGGTGAAGAGAGGTGTGCTGATCGACCGCACGGTCGATCACGTCAAGGCCGTCGACGACGTCTCGTTCGAGATCTACCCGGGTGAGACGCTCGGCCTCGTGGGCGAGTCGGGCTCTGGCAAGTCGACGACCGGCTACTGCGTCCTTCAGCTCTTGAAGCCGACCTCCGGGTCGGTTCGCTTCCTCGGCCAGGACCTGACGAAGATGTCGCGCTCGGAGTTGCGGCAAATGCGGCGGGAGATGCAGATCGTCTTTCAGGACCCGTACGCCTCCCTGAACCCACGGATGACCGTCGGCGACATCGTCTCCGAGGCGCTCGCCATCAACGGGATCGGTGACCGCCGCTCGCGGCGGCGAAGCGCGGAGCGGCTGCTCGAAGTCGTCGGCTTCAACCCTGACTTCATCAACCGCTACCCGCACGAGTTCTCCGGCGGCCAGCGCCAGCGCATCGGAGTGGCGCGCGCACTCGCTCTCAATCCCAGGCTGATCGTCTGCGACGAGCCTGTATCGGCTCTCGACGTCTCGATCCAGGCGCAGATCCTCAACCTGCTGAAAGATCTCCAGCGGGAGTTCAACCTCACGTACCTCTTCATCGCGCACGACCTCGCAGTGGTCAGGACGATGAGCGACCGGATCGCGGTCATGAACCGAGGGAAGATCGTCGAGGTGGGCGACGCGGAGGACGTCTACCAGAACCCGACCGATCAGTACACGAAGGCCCTGCTCGCGGCCGTACCCGTTCCCGATCCGCGGAAGATGCGCGTCCGGCGCGAGGAGCGGCGCAAGCTCAAGGGTGCCCTCGCCGAGCCAGTTTAGGCTCGCCGGCAAGAAGCTGGCAGTCGCCATCCTCGTGGCGGCGCTCGTGCTCGGCCTGATCACGGCCGCGACCCTGTTCGGCGGAGGCGACACCCCGACCCTTCCGAGCGCGGCGCAGCCGGAATGGTCATTTGCTCCGCACATGCCTCACCGACGCATCTACACGGCCTCGGCCGAGGTCGGCGGAAAGATCTACGTCGCCACGGGCATGGTCGGCAACACCGGCCGGCCGCTCAACATCTTCGAGCGTTTCGACCCGGGTACGAACGAGTGGACGTCGCTTCCGTTCGTCCCGGAGGCGTTCAGCGCCGCCGCCGGCGCGTCCCTCGGCGGGCAGATGTACGTCATCGGCGGCAACGGAACCGCCGAGGCTGCCGACGGACGGCAGGTATTCGCGTACGACGTCGCGCGAAAGCGCTGGACCAGCAAAGCCTCGCTTCCCGTTCCGCGCACGAACCTCGCTGCGGTCGCCCTGGGGGGCAAGCTGTATGCGCTCGGCGGCCTCGACCCGGTCCATGCGACGCGGAGCGTGTTCACCTACGACCCTGCCCTGAACCGCTGGACGCGGGGCGCCTCGCTGCCGGAGGCGCTGCACGCGCTTGCGGCGGTTGCCTTCCACGGCGAGATCTGGGTGATCGGCGGCCAGAACGCCGCCGGCAAGGCGACGAACCGGGTCTGGATCTACGATCCCGGCCGCAACCGCTGGCGCGCGGGGCCGCGGATGCCGGCGCCGATGGAGACGGCCGGGGCAGCGGTCGCCGGCGACCGGATCTTCGTCGTCCTCGAGTCGGTCTCCCTGACCTACGACGCCCGCACGCGCCGCTGGACGCGCGGGCCACGGCTCGAGGTGCCGCGCCACGCGCTGGCCGTCTTCGCGGTCAAGGGAACCACCCTCTACGCCATGGGAGGCTGCATCGTCCCCCAGCTCGAGGACAGCTCGGTCGTGGAGAAGCGACCACTGCCGGGCCGAGCCGCCGGCACGTAGCTCTGAGCACGTAGCTCAGGGAAGGCGCGGCAGCCAGAAGGCCGAGAGCACGCCGGCACCCAGGAGCAGCGCCGCGGAGATGCCGAGGAAGACCGACGTCGCCTCGCGGTACACGCGCCTTGCGCTCAGTCGCGACGCCAGCTTGTCGTACACGGCGTTCAGTCGTGCGCCACTCCCGGCGGCATAGAAACGGCCTCCCGTCTCGAGCGCGATCCGCTTCAGCGTCTGCGGATCGGGTGGGACGGTGATGGTCTGCGAGAAGGCGCCGTCACTGATGTGGATACTGCCGCCCGGCGTGCCGAGCGCCACCGTGTAAACCGGGATCTTGAAGTGCTTCGCCCGCAGCGCCGCCTTCATCGGCTCCAGCTGACCGCGATTCTGAGCGCCGTCCGAGAGGAGGACGATCGCGGACGGCGGGATATTCCCTGCTGCACCGGCCTGGGAGGTGGTCGCGCCGTCGCGCTTGCCCGCCTGCCGGAGCAGGTCGACCGCGCGGGCGAGGGCGTCGCCCAGCGCGGTGCCGCCGAACGCGTTCAGGTGCTCGACGCCTTGGCTCGCGAGCTCATGGTCGTCGGTGATCGGCATGGCCACTCGCGCCTCGGAGGAGAACACGACCATGCCGACCTCGAAGCGGCCGGGGAGCCGCTTCACGAATCGCCGCACGGCCTCTTGCGCCGCTGCCAACCGCGACGGCTGCACGTCGTTCGCCACCATCGAGCCGGAGGTATCGATCACGAGCACGACCGTCGCCTGCCTGCGATTGACCGAGCGCGCGGTCTCAGGGCGCGCCACTGCCACGATCGCGACCATCAACGCCAGCCCGAACAGCGCCGGCGGAACGAGGCCGCGCCTGGGCGGTTTCTCGGGGACGACGGATGCGAGCACGTCGAGGTTGGTGAACCGGATCGCGAATCGGGCGCGGCGACGTTCGACGAGGACGTACGCGGCCGCCGCCAGCGGGACGAGCGCGACCGCGGCGAGCACGAGTGGCCACGTGAACCTCACCCCGCCCCCGCACAGAGGGCGTGGACCTGAACCTCGACCGGCACCCTCCGCGAGAGCCCGACCCGCTCCGCGGTGACGAAGATCTTCCCACCGATAGCGGATCGGGTCACCCGCACCCCCCGCATTTGCGACACGCTCGGCCTGCGTGCGGTGTAGAGCCCGATCGAGGTCGCCACCGAAACCAGGCGCTCGCCTCGTTTACAGCTGAACCGGGCCGAGACGCGGCGGCGCTGCAAGTCGATGACGCGGATGCGGCGGACGACGGGCTGCCGCGGCCCGAATTGCGGGGACGCGGATGCCCTCGGCGCGCCGACGGCGGTGGGCGCCCGCGGCCCGCCCTCGGACGGAATGCAGCCGGCGAAGGGGATGAAGCTCGAGGGCCGGCCCGCGGGACCGACCGACATCCCGGTGAACACGACCATGCGGCCGGTCGTGATCCCCGGATTGACCGGGGCTCCGACACGCCCCTCGAATGTGACGTCGACCCATCCGTCGCCGACGCGCGCATCCGTGCCGCCGACGACTCCTTTCGGACATTCGAGCATCCAGACGCTGCTGGCCGTCCCTGCCCGGCGCGCCGGACCGGGCACGACCACCCAAGGCCCGGCGATGGGACCGCAGATCGTCAGGCCCTCGCAGGTACGCGGCGGCTCGATCGGGTTGCGCCCGAGCGCCGAGGGCACGGCGGCCACGATCCCTGCGAGCACAGCCGCGAACAGCACGCGCTTCACGGCACCCTCCTCAACCAAACCGCCGAGAGCGACCCGCCGACGGCGAGGAAGCCGATCGCTCCGAGCGCGAACGCGAACGACAGCTCCGTGCGCTTTTTCGTCCTGCCGAGGCGGGACCCGAGCTCGCGATAGACCGGAGAGAGATCGGCTGTTCGGGGCCCGACGTAGAAGTGACCGCCGGTCACCTTGCTGATCTGCCGCATCTCTAAGGGGTCGGCCGCGACTCGGATGAACTGGACGAAGCCTCCGACGCGGGGAACTCGCACGATCCCGTACGGCGTCCCGACCAGCACGCCCGAGACCGGGATCTTCGTCGACTGCGCCCGGGCAACCGCCTGGGCCGCCGACACCTCGCCGCCCTCCTGGAGGCCGTCGCTGAAGACGATCACCGCGACCGGCGGCACCTCGGCGGGCTTGCCCGCGGCCAGATGCTCGCGCGGCGCCGAGCGCCCGACGTCGATAGCGGTCACGATGCCGTCCCCCAGTGCCGTCCCGCCGCCCGGAGAGAGCTGCGACAGCGCCCGGTAGACGAGCGTCCGATTACTCGTCGCAGGTGCGACCACTTCGGCCTGATTGGAGAAGTCGACGACGCCGACGCGATACTTCTTGGGCAGCTTCTCGACGAAGCGCCGGGCAGCCTCTGTGGCAGCCGCCAGCCGGCTCGGCCGGACGTCGTCCGCCGACATCGAGCGTGAGGTATCCACGGCGAGCACGACTGTCGCGTTCTCGCTTTTCACCGTGGTCATCGCGTGCGGGCGGGCGACGCCGACGAGCAGCGTCGTCAGGCCGAGCATGAGGATCGCGATCGGAACGTGCCGGCGCCAGCCCGGCGCCACGTCGATCACGTTGGGGAGCATCGCGGCGCTCGCGAAGCGCTCGGCGACGGTAGCCCGGCTGCGGTGGGAAATCACGTAGGCGGCGACCGCGAGGGGAACCAGGAGGAGACCGAGCAGCGCGAGAGGCGAGGCGAAGGTCACCGCGCAGTCGGCCTCGCACGTAAAAAGGCAGTGAGCCGGCGCAGCCAGTCGCCCTCGGTCGACAGAACGACGTGCCTCGCGCCGCCGGCGGCGAGCAGGGCGGCGAGCTCGCGACGCTCCTTATCAGCGGCGGCCGCGAAGCGGCGTCGAATCAGCGCATTCGCGGTATCCACCCTGAGCTGGCGGCCCGTCTCGGGGTCGACGAGACGCAACTCGCCCACGTCCGGCAGCTCCTGCTCCCGCGGGTCGCGAATCTCCACGGCGATGAGCTCGTGCCTGCCGGCCAGCTCCAGCAGCGGCCCTCGCCACTCGCGCGAGCCGCGAAAGTCGGAAACCACGACGACGAGAGAACGCTGGCGGGCGAGCTTTCCGGAGCGGCGGAGTGCCCCGCCCAGCGTCGTCGGTTCGGACATCGCGGCCTCTCCCCGGAGGGCTCGCAGCAGGCCCAGCATGCCGGGCCGTCCCTGCCGAGGCGGAACGATCGAAATGCCCTCAGCGGCGCAGACGACGACACCCAGCTTGTTGCCACGGCGGGTGGCCGCGTAGCCCAGCGCAAGGGCGACTCCCTCCGCGACGTCCGCCTTCCGCCGCTCGGTCGTTCCGAAGTCCATCGACGGCGAGGTGTCCAGGACGATCCACGTAACGAGGACGCGCTCGGCGAGGTGAACCCGAGTGTGCGGCAGGCCGGTC
>Ga0137375_10007002_pt1 | contig 13383 bp, 9 predicted proteins | sample SagtaG_24_FD_104936 | JGI IMG/M metagenome (GOLD analysis project Ga0137375, IMG submission 104936) | Vadose zone soil microbial communities from Sagehorn Ranch, Mendocino, California, USA - Sage1_R_113_16 metaG | ecosystem: Environmental > Terrestrial > Soil > Vadose zone | place: USA... | reverse complement strand
CTGCCTGACGCCGACCGCGTGCGTCTTCGCGACGCGCTGCCCGACATCGAGCGGGCCCAGACGGAATTCGGAACCCGGGGCGTCGCGCCGACCGAAACGCGTCTCGCTCGCGCGCTGCCCGACGCGTACGGCGAGCGGCCATCGCTGCTCCTTGATGTCCGCAACATCGTCTCTGGAATGAACGGCACGACGATGGCGGCGCTCGGGATCGGCGGCGGTCTGCATGCGCTCGGCTCGGGCTGGGATGTCGCGCTGCTCGCGTCGCGCGACGCGGCCAGGTTCCACAACCTGGAGGCGACTTTTCCCGGCTGGCCGGTCTACACGCGCGTCCCCGATCGTCAGTTCACGGTGGCGCTTCGACTCTCGCAGCCCTGGCACGTCGACGAACTGCTCGACCTGCACGCGCTTAGCGCGTTCAACGTCTATTTCTTCCTCGACACGATTTCGTGGGACATCGCCTACACGGCGCCGCGCCACCTCGATGGCACGTGGCGATTCATGGCGGATCAAGCCGACGCGTTGATGTTCGATTCGGAGTTCACGCGGCAACAGCTTGTTCGTCGATTTACGTCGGCCGCTGGCACTCGGAGTCTCGTCTGTCACTACTCGTTCGATCTTTCCGAATACGTCTATCCGGACATCGCACCCTGTCCTGATGACGACCCTTTCATTTTCGTCGTCGGCAACGGTTACGATCACAAGGACGTCGCGCGGACGATCGATCTGCTGACGCGCGCGTTTCCCTATCAGAAAATCGTCGGCCTCGGCGCTGCCGCTGACTCCACGTCGCGCGTCACCGTGCTCGAGAGCGGCACGCTGTCGGAGCACGACGTTCACCGGCTCTACGCAGGCGCGCTCGCCGTCGTGTTTCCGTCCTTCTACGAAGGGTTCGGCTTTCCGGTGCTGACGACGCTGGCGTATGGACGGCCGCTGCTGGCGCGGCGGTCACCGCTGCTCGATGAGATCGCGGCGTGCTGCCCTGCGGGCAGTGGAAGTGTGGTGCCGTTCGACCGGCGCGAAGATCTCGTCGAGCTCGTGGGTCGCCTGCTTCATGGACGCGACGTCCCGGAACTTCAATTGGGCACGGCGCTTGATAACGGACGACCCAAATCGTGGACCGATATCGCAGCGAACATGATCCGTTTCCTGGAGGATCTCGCCGGGGATCCATCGCGGAGTCGCTGGCGATCGCGGGAACATGTCGCGCGGCAATTGATGGCCGCTCGAGTCAGCTGAGATGAACAACTCCATCGTCATCGCCGGCTCCGTTGCACAGAAGCCGGGCCGCGGCGGTCACACCTGGGTATTCCTTCAATACCTGCTCGGGTTCAGGAAGCTCGGATGGGACGTGTTGTTCCTCGACTGGCTGAGTCCCGAGATGTGCACCAGCGAGTCTGGCGCGCGCGCGCCGCTCGAGAAATCCTGGAACGTCCGCTACTTCGAGGACGTAATGCGCCGCTTCGGACTCGACGGCGATTACGCGCTCCTGTGTTCGGACAGCACCGTGGGGCTGACCCGCTCGCAGGTTCTCGAACGCGTGTCCGCATCGAGTGCGCTCATCAATGTCATGGGCTTCCTGCGCGACGAAGAGATTCTCGCCGCGGCGCCGAGGCGCGTGTTTCTGGACATCGATCCGGGATTCGGCCAGATGTGGAAGGCGCTGGGGCTTCACGACGCGTTTCAAGGGCATGAGGCGTTCGTCACCATCGGCGAAAACGTCGGCAGGCCGGAGTGCTCCATTCCAACGTGCGGACTCGAGTGGATCACGACCCCTCAGCCCGTCGTGCTCGACGAGTGGCCAGCCGTCGAAGACGATCCTCCGGCCGATGCGGCGATCACCAGCGTCGCGAGCTGGCGCGGCGCTTACGGTCCTGTTGACTATGAGGGAACGACGTATCAACTGCGCCCGCACGAGTTCCGAAAATTCGCGGCGCTCCCCCGTCTGGCAGAACGCCGGTTCGAACTGGCGCTCGATATCCATGCCGCTGACGAGCGCGACCGCGCATTGCTCGCGTCTGAGGGATGGCAGCTGGTCGAGCCGCGCCGCGTCGCCGGCAGTCCCGAGTGCTACGGCGACTACATACGGCGCTCCGCAGCGGAAGTGATGATCGCGAAAGGGATGTACGTACAGACGCGCAGCGGCTGGTTCAGCGACCGCAGCATCTGCTACCTGGCGAGCGGACGTCCGGTGCTCGCACAGGACACCGGCTTTCGCGATTTGCTGCCGACTGGCGAAGGATTGCTGACGTTCAGTTCCGTGGAAGAAGCAGCGGATGCGGCGCGTGCGATCGACGCGGATTATTCCCGGCACCGCCGCGCCGCGCGGCGCCTGGCCGAAGAGTACTTCGATTCCTCGACGGTGCTCCGGTCACTGAGTCGAAGGCTAAACCTGTGCTGAGCGAGCGATGGCGCTGATCGTCGTCTCCGGAGCGCTTGCGAACAAGCCGGGCAACGGTGGTGCGGCGTGGACGCGTCTCAGCTGGCTGCTCGGCCTGAAACGTCTGGGGCACGAGGTGTATTTCATCGAGCAGATCGCCAGGAATGCGTGCGCCGATGCCGCAGGATCGCCGTGTGATCTCGCGGACTCGGTGAACGCCGCCTATTTCCGGCACGTCGCCGGACGATTCGGCTTCGCCAATATGGCGGCGCTGGTGTGCGACGACAACCTGGAGAGCGTTGGGCTGCTAGCGACAGAGCTGGCGGACGTCGCCGATACGGCCGATTTGCTCGTCAACATCAGCGGGCACCTCACGCTCGAGGAACTCAAGCCGCGCTTCCGCAGGAGCGTGTTCATCGACCTCGATCCGGGATACACGCAGATCTGGCACGCGCAGCAGCTCGCCGAGCGGCAGCTTCAGGGGCATCAGTTCTACTTCACCGTTGGCGAGAACATTGGTACGCCTGGCTGCAGCATCCCAGTGGGCGACATTCGCTGGCAGCCGATCCGGCAGCCCGTGCTCCTCGGCGAGTGGCCGGCATCATTCGACGACTCGCTCGCGCGCTTTACGACCGTCGCGGACTGGCGTGGCGCATTTGGACGCGTCGAGTACGACGGCGCCGTGTTCGGCGTCAAGGCGCACGAGTTCAGGAAGTTCGTGACGATTCCCGCGCAGACGGGTGAACGTTTCGAGATCGCCCTCAACGTGCATGGGGCGGATCGTGCAGACGTTGAGTCGCTGCGGCAGAACGGCTGGACCGTCGTCGATCCGAAGTCTGTCGCCTGCGACCCGGATCGGTTCCGCGGCTACGTCCAGGGATCGAGCGCTGAGTTTTCCGTGGCACAGGGGATTTACGTCGATACGCGATCCGGCTGGTTCAGCGACCGCACGGTTCGCTATCTCGCGTCGGGAAAACCCGTCCTCGTTCAGGACACCGGTTTCGGCCGCACCTACCCGACCGGGCGCGGCCTCCTGCCGTTCCTGACCGTTGACGAGGCGGTGACAGGCGCGCGTTCGATCGCGGCTGACTACAGTCTCCATGCTCGTGCCGCGCGCGCGATCGCTGAAGAGTTCTTCGACTCCGGCAAGGTGTTGCCGGCATTGCTGCAGCAGGTCCTATGAGCGGACGCATCTTAATCCTCACGTTGTACGTGTGCCTTCTCGCCCCGGTCGCGTTCGGGCAGTCGACGACAAGGGGCGGATTGCGCGGGACCGTCAGCGATCAGACCGGCGCGGGTATCGCCGGAGCCTCGGTCGCCCTGGACCGCCCGGGACTCACGCAGTTGACGACGCTGACGAGCGATGGAGGCAAATACGCGTTCGACGATCTGCTGCCGGGTGCTTACACCATCACCGTCCATTTCGAAGGTTTTCTGGACTACGTGGGTCCCGCGCAGGTCCGGGCGCGTGCGCCGACCTCGCTGAACGTCTCGCTGAAGATCGGCTTCGCCGTTGTGGCCGACGTCACGGTTGCGGAACCCGGCGCGCTGTCGACGGATCCCGCAAAGAACCTATCCGCGCTCGTCCTCCGCGGCGGAGACATCGAGTCGCTGCCTGACGATCCGCAGCGGTTCCTGCAGCGGATCCTCGAGCTCGCGGGATCGACGGGACGCCCCGACGACGTGACCGTCTACGTGAACGGCTTTCGTGAGTACAAGCGGTTCCCGCCGAAAAGCGCGATACAGATGATCCGGATCAACTCGAATCCGTATTCCGCGGAATTCTCGCAGCCAACGGTGAAACGCGTCGAGATCGTCACGAAGGCCGGATCCGACAGCCTGCACGGCGACGTCCGCCTGCAGGGACGCCACAGCGCGCTCGATGCACGCAATCCGATGGCGGAGACCAAACCTCCGACGCGGAACTGGAGCTACAACGGCTATCTCCAGGCGCCGATCGTGAAAGGACGCTTCGGGTTCTTCGCGTATGCGGGAGAGTGGAAGCAGGACGAACAGGCGTTCGTGCACGCAACGGTGCTCGATCCGGCGACGTTTCGTACCGAAGGGTTCGCCACCGCCGTCTCTGCCCCAACCGGGATCACTTCCGCCCTGATCCGGACGGATTTTTCAGTGCGCAACCAGATGATCAATTTCTCGTACGGGCGGACGGACGAGACGCATCGGAACGAAGCGCTCCAGGGAGGCTTCGATCTGCCGGAGCATGCGTACGACCGCTCTTCCCAGGACGACATCGGCCGCTTCTGGTGGACGTACGTCGGCAGCCGCCACGCGGTCAACGACGTCCGCGTCGAGGTGTCGCGGACCGTCACCTCGACGGTCCCGCTGTCCACGTCGCCGGAGATTCTCGTCCTCGACGCGTTCAACGCGGGCGGCAACCAGGACGCGTCAACCCGACTGTCCGTCAACGGGTTCCAGGCGAGCGAGACTCTTACCGTTCAATCGTCGCGGCATAACTGGAAAATCGGCGGCGAACTCGAGCGAGCCGGTCAGCATTCCATCGATCGATCCGGGTTTGGCGGCACGTTCGTCTTTGGCGCCGACGTCGAGCGGAGTGCGTTGGGGAATCCGTTGCTGAACGCGGCCGGCCAGGCAACACCGATCTCGCCGATCGAAAATTACCGCCGAACGCTTCTTGGCGTCCCGGGCTACACCGCATCGAGCTTCCGCATCGTCACGGGCAATCCGCACGTCACCCTGAACCAATGGCATGTCGGCTGGTTCGCGACCGACGACTGGTCTCTTTCGAAGCGGCTGACCGCTTCGTACGGCGTGCGCCAGGAGCTTCAGACAAACGTCGGTGCGGGCCTGAATCTCGCGCCGAGAGGCGCGGTGTCATGGCTGCTCGATGCGAAAGGCAAGAACGCCATCAAGCTCGGAGCGGGCCTGTTTTATTCGCGCGTCGACCCCGAAATCACGTTTCAGACGAGAAAGGTGAACGGCAGCGACCGCCAGCAATTCATCATCGAGCGCCCTGCGTTTCTCATGGGGAATCTGCCTTCGTCGGGCGAACTCGTGCCGACCGAGTCGGCGATCTACACGATGTCGCCGGATTTGAAGCTGCCGTTCTCCTTCATGACGACGATTGGCTACGAGCGGCAGCTGCCGGGACGGCTGTTCGCGGTCGCGCAATATCTGTACAGCCGCGGGTTCGACCAGCTCCGGCTGCGCAACCTGAGCGGTCCATCGCCGATCTTCCAGTTCGAATCCACGGGCCGATCGCTGCAGCGCGAGTTCATGGTGGGGCTCCGCGGAAACATCAGCGCGGATCTGACGCTGTACGGCAACTACACCCTGGGAAAGAAGTACAGCGATACCGACGGCGCTTACACGATGCCCGCGAACTCGAACGATCTATCCGCCGAGTATGGCTTCGCCGCTGACGATCAGCGGCATCGTTTCGTTGCCGGCGCGACCGCGGCAATGGGCGGCGGATTATCGATTAGCCCGGCGGTGTCGATTTCGTCCGGACGGCCGTTCAACATCACGACCGGCAGCGACAACAACGGGGACTCGCTGTTTACGGACCGGCCAGCATTCGCGCGCGCCGGCGACGCTGGCGTCATCGTCACGCGCTATGGCGTGTTCAACCCGAACCCTCAATCCGGAGACACCATCATTCCGCGCAATCTCGGCCGCGAGCCGATGCAGGTCAGCATGGATCTGAACATCACGCAAAGCCTGTTCAGCAATCTATTCATCGGGATTGACTCGGAGAATCTGTTGAACCAAAGACGCCTGATCAAATCGAACAACGTCGTGACGTCGCCGTTATTCGGCGTTCCCAACCAGGCGCTGAACGGACGACGGCTCGAGCTCACGATCCGCTACGGCTTCTAGCGCGCCATGGAGAAGCGGCTTCGGATCCTGTTGAGCGGCATGATCGCCGGCGATCCGCACCAGGGGGGCGCGACGTGGGCCGTTCTTCAGTACGTCCTGGGACTGCGCAGTCTCGGACACGACGTGTGCCTCGTCGAGCCAATCGCGCCGGCGTCGTGCCGGCCCGAGGGGGCGCCGCTGTCGGCGACGGTCAACGCGGCGTATTTTCACGATGTGATGTCGCGCTTCGATGTGAAGGGCGCCCTGCTGCGGCAGGACACGCACGAGAGCGTTGGTCTTTCTTACCGGGACTTGCTGCGGGCCTCGAAAAACGCAGACGTCCTGATCAACATCTCCGGCATGCTGACGGACGCGGATCTGCTCGCTCCGATCCCGACCAGGGTCTACCTGGATCTCGATCCGGCCTTCAACCAGTTGTGGCACGAAGTTCAGGGCATTGATGTGCGCTTCGACGGGCACACGCATTTCGCGACGGTCGGATGTGCGATCGGCACGCCGGAATGCAACGTCCCTGCCTGCGGTCGAATGTGGATGCCGACTCTCCAGCCGATCGTTCTTTCCGAATGGCCGATGACAACCGGCGATCCCGGCGCCGCCTGGACGACGATCGGCAACTGGCGGGGATATGGATCGATCGAATATGGCGGAGTGCTCTACGGCCAGAAGGCCCACTCTTTTCGCCGCTTCATGACGCTGCCGCATCGCAGCCGCGAGCGGTTTCAGCCGGCACTCTCCATCCATCCGGCGGAAGTGACGGATCTCGACGCTCTCCGCGCGAACGGGTGGGATCTCGTGGATCCGGCTGCTGTGGCCGGAACGCCCGACGCATATCGGACGTTCATTCAACGTTCGAAGGGAGAGCTCGGGATCGCGAAAAGCGGCTACGTCGAATCCAAATGCGGGTGGTTCAGCGACCGGAGCGTCTGCTATCTCGCATCCGGCCGCCCTGTCGTCGCGGAGAACACCGGGTTCGATGGCTACCTGCCTACTGGCGACGGATTGTTCGCATTCCGGACGATCGAGGAGGCCGCCGGCGCGATCGAGACGGCGAGCGGCGATTACGAGAGACATTGTCGCGCGGCGCGGGAGATTGCCGAGGCATACTTCAGATCGGACGTCGTTCTCAGCGCGCTGCTGGAACGCGCCGGCCACGCTGATGAGACACCCGCTCGCGCGCTCTCTCGAACGCCTGCTGGCTGATCACTTCGGCCGGCACCGGACAATCCGGACGGTCCGGCGGCGGCGCTGTCCGACCAAATCAACGTTCACGATCGAAGAGCTCGACGTGGAGTTCGCCGGCGGCGAATCGCTGGCGCTCGTGATGAAAGATCTGAGTCCCGCGCGCGTGGCGCCGAGGGTCCGGCGCGTGCGGCCCCCGATCGCCGTCGAGCCGCGCCGCGAGATCGATGTGTATCGATCCATTCTTCCGCATGCTCCTTCCGGCACCGCGGTGTGTTATGGCGCGCTCACCGACGCGCGCCGGCGTCATCACCATCTGTTCCTCGAACGCATCGACGGCGTCGAGCTGCCGCAGGCGGAGTCGTTTTCGGCATGGACGCACACCGCGAAATGGATCGGACGCTTTCATCGGACCTTTACCGGGCCGCGCGTCGCCCGGCTCACATCACGCGTGGCACTCCTTACGTATGACGAGGCGTACTACCGGCTCTGGATCGAGCGGGCGCACCAATTCGCCGCGGACGCTCGCCGGCGCCGTGTGCTCGACCGCGTCGCGCGGGTGTACGAATCCGTCGTCGCACGGCTCATTCGCATGCGGCCGGCGATCATTCACGGAGATTTCTATCCAGCGAACGTGATGATCGGCGGCACGCACCGTCGCGTTCGAGTCTGTCCGGTTGATTGGGAGATGACGGCAGTTGGACCGGCGCTCATCGATCTCGCGTCGCTCGTCACGGGGTGGCGCGAGCCGGAGCAGCGCGCGCTCGTTCGCGCCTACCGGGCCGGGGCTGGAATCGAGACGGTGAAGTCGCGCCGCGCAGCCAGCGAGTTCGCCGCGGATCTCGACTGCTGCCGCCTGCACCTTGCCGTCAGGATGCTCGGCTGGTCCCGAACATGGACGCCTCCATCACATCAGGCTCACGACTGGACAGCCGAGGCGCTGCGGATCGTGAAGAGGCTTCAGACGTGACGGCTACGCGCCGCCTGATCGTAAACGCGGACGATTTCGGCCAGAGCGAAGGCGTGAATGAAGGGATCATCCGCTGTTACCAGCAGGGCATTGTCACCAGCGCCAGCCTGATGGTGCAATGGCCGTCCGCCGCCGCCGCAGCCGATTACGCGCGCCCGCACCCGCGCTTCAGCGTGGGACTCCACGTCGATCTCGGCGAATGGGTCTGCCGTGACAGCGCGTGGACGCTTCTGTATGAGGTCGTCCCCCAGGATGATCGCGCGGCGCTGGAGCGCGCGATCGCGGAGCAGCTCGACGCGTTCCGGCGGCTGATGGGATGCGATCCGACGCATATCGATTCCCACCAGCACGCACATCTGCGTGAACCGGCGAGCACGATTGTTTCCGGGATCGCACGCGATCTCCGCGTGCCCCTCCGGCATTCCAGCGGCATCGCCTATGTTGGCGACTTTTACGGTCAGGACGCGAAGGGCAATGCCATTCCCGGCGCGATCACGGTCGACAAACTGATCGACATCTTTCACACCTTGCCTGCGGCGATGTCGGAGCTCGGCTGCCATCCGGGGCTTCGGGGGGACGCTGGCGGCATGTATGTTGTCGAGCGCGAGCAGGAGGTTCGCGTGCTCTGCGATCCGCGCGTGCGCGCCGCGCTCGAGAGCGAGCAGATCGAGCTGATTTCCTTCCGAGACGTGACGTTCGCCGACGCTACCGGCACATCTGCGGATTCGACTTGATGAAGTACGTCCTGTAGTTCGACGCCTTCGGATCCATGCAGCCCTCGAGATTGAGGATCTCGATCTTCCGGAAATCGGCGGGCGCGGTCTCCGCCTGGATCGAGATGTACCCCGAAGTCATCGGCGTGCCATCGACCTTCACCGCCGGATCGACCGGCGACACCGCGCCGCCGCCAATCTGCGGCTTCGTGTACTCGAGAACGTTCACACCCTCGACGAAGTGCCGTATCAGCTCATCGCCGTGCACCTCCACTCCGACGCTGAGCCACTGGTCGCCGTCGTAAGTCTTTGAAGAGGAGTTCGTGCAGTGCGCGGTGTGCAGCTTTCCGTTCATGACGACGTTCGAGCCGGGCGTGCAGAGATTGGCGGTGCTGCGCGGTTTGCCGTCGCTCAGGCCGCCAAGGAGCTGGACCTCGATCGAGATCGGAAAATCCTGGTCCTTCAGCATCGTTTTCGGGTGCGGACTGTGCAGCATCAGTCCGTTGTTGCGTCTCGCCCAGTCCGGCCCGCCGGGCACCTGATCGCCAACGAACCGGTACTCGGCGACGAGGCGATAGTACGAGAACGGCTCCTTGTAGAACAGGTGCCCGAACTCGCCGTCGAAGCGCGTCCACTTGTCGTAGCGCACTTCCAGCAGGCCATTCTCGACGCGGAAGGTATCATTGAAGTTCTCGCCGAGATCGTGCTTCGCGAATTTGGGTGTCCAGCCGTCAAGGTCACGGCCGTTGAACAGTTGGATCCAGTCCTGCCGATTCGCTTCGTTAGTCGCCGTGGGGGTGCCGGACCCTCGTTGGTGCGCGCCAACCAGCGTCACCACGGCGCAAAGCAGGTAGACGGCGGCGATCCACGACGCAGGCAGGTTGCGGCGAACATTCGAGGTTGTCATAACCACCTTCTTATTAATTTTCCGCGCTTATTCTTCAGCGGTCGAAAGCCGATCCGTCGCAACCTCGTATTGGAGGGCGCCATCAGCTCCCTGATGGCGGCAAACACGGCTCTGAACTGTACATCGTACTTCTGCTCGAGCGCATCGATCCTTCTGGACAGTTCGTCGTTCGCCCCGAGCATTCGTCGAAGCTGCACGAACGCGCGCATGATTTCGATGTTAACGCGCACCGCTCGCTGGCTTCGCAGCACGCTCGACAGCATCGCCACACCTTGCTCGGTGAAGGCATATGGAAGGTACTTGCGATATCGCCCGCGACCGCTGTCTAAGGTCACAATTTGTGACCGTAAAAGAGGCCGGCCTCGGCTTGCGCTTACAGTCACGATCTGTGACCGCAGACAACCGGCTTCTCGAGATGTCAGCCGGAACATGAAGTCGCTCGGAAACCGCCGCCGATTGCCCTTGACCGCCTGAAGCGCTTCGATGAAGTCATGGACGCGTTCGTCCAACAGCGAAAGTACATGGAGTTTGCCTTCGAACAGCTTCGGACCGAAATCATCGGAGAGATGAAACGCGGCTTCGCAGGCTCGATCGAAAGCTGGATCGGGTCCTCAATACCCTGGCGAGAACTCTGGCCCCACGCCGCCGACAGCGATCGTAGCCGCCCGCCCAATCCGTCGGCGGCTATTTCGCCGCGGGCGTAATGATCACCTTCACGTAGTTGCTCGTGTTCAGGTACGTCTGCGCTGCCTGCTGGATCGCGGTGCCGGTCAGCGCGGCGATCTGCTCCGGCAGGTTGGTGGCGCCCGCGACGTCACGGTCCGAATACCGGCGTGCGATTTCGTTGAGGAAGTAGCCGTTGTCCTGGCTGTCCAGTTCGTACTCGCGCAGGAGGCCCTGGCGGATTCGCTCCATGCGGTCCCGCGAAATGTAGCTCCCCTTGAGTGCCTCGACTTCCTCGAAGACGCGCTGCACGAGCGTCGTGGTGCGCGCGGGATCGCACGTCCACTCGATCCGCACGCTGTATTGGGAGCGCGGAACCTTCGACGCGCCCGCGTTGGCGGTAATGCTGTAGGTGCCGCCGAGCTCCTGCCTGATGCTGTCGAACAGCCGCGACTGCAGCAGCAGCGTCATTGTCTTCAGCGCCAGCCTATGCGCGTCGTCGTACTCGAACGGGCCCGAGAAGACGATGGCTACCTGGCTTTTCGGCGCGATGCCCATCTCGATCGTCTTCTCGATCACGCCGGTTGGCGGCGTGATGCCGAGGTCGCGCCAGGTTTCGTTGGCGTGCGTCGCCGGCAGGCTTGCGATGTAAGTTTCGACGAGCGGCTTCATCGTCTCGGGCTTGAAGCTGCCGACGAAGACGAACGTGAAGTGGCTCGCGTCCGCGAAGCGCGCCTTGTAAAACGCGAGCGACGCGGGGAGGTTCCACTTGTCCACCGTAGCAGGGGTTTCCGGCTGTCGCCGCGGGCTGTTCTGGCTGACCGCCGCGTCGATCGTCTGGTTGAAGACGACGTCGGGACTCGCCATCCGGTTCGCGAGCAGTCCTTTGACCTGCGAGGCCATCGCGGCGAACGCGGTCGGATCCGCGCGCGGTTGTGTGAATCGCAGGTGCAGGAGCTGGAACATCGTTTCAAGATCCTGCGGCGTGCTGCCGCCGCTCATCCCCTGCTCGACTTCGCCGATGAACGGCCTCACGGCGATGGCCTTGCCGGCGAAGATCTTGTCGAGCATGACCGCATCGAACTTGCCAACGCCGCCGGCGGGCACGACGTCGTCCGCCACGCGAGCCGGAATGAAATCCGCATCGCTCGCCAGCGATGTCCCTCCCGGCCCGAACGCTCGGAACAGGATCTGATCTTCTTTCAGCGTCGTCGGCTTCAACACGACGGTGGCGCCGTTCGACAGCGTCCACTCGCTGATCCCGCCTGGACGGTCCATGGTTTTCACGATCGTGCCGCGCGCCGGCGGCGCGTCCATGAGGGCCTGACCTGTCCCGGCGTCCACATATGCCTCGAGCCGCTTCGCCATCGCGGTCTTCACGGCAGCCGCGAGCTGCGCCTGATCCGGGAGGACGACGCCGGCCGCGTCGGGCGCAGCGACGATGACGACGCGATTCTGATCGGGGAACCAGTCGCTGGTGAGCGCGTTGATCTCGCGGAGCGCGATCCCGGGGACGAACCGGCGGTGGAAGGCGAGCTCCTGCCAGATCGTCGGCAGCGCTTCTCCCTGAAGGAAGTTCCGCGTGTACTCGTCCGCGCGGCTTGCAGACTCGCGGTCCGGGCTTTCCGTGACCACGCGTTCGTAGCCGGCCATCATCGACTGTTTCGCGCGTGCGAGCTCGGTTGCGGCGAAGCCGAAGCGCGCGACGCGCTGCAGCTCGGTCACGAGCGCTTCGAGGCCGCGCGCGACGCCGTCGTTGGAGACGAGCGCCTGCAGGACCGCTTCGTCCTTCGTCCGCGGCATCGGGAAGAGGCTGCGGTCCGCGGCGGCTCTGATAAAAGGTGGGTTCTCGCGCTGGGTGAGCTCGTCGAGCCTGTTGCTCAGCATCGCGCCGAACAACTGGTCCATCATCACTTCGCGGTAACCGCCGACCGACCCCTGGTTGCGCGCGGGCCGCAGGTCGGTGAGCTCGACCTGCGTCGCGGTCGTTTCTTTGTCAGTGACGACCGCGTAGCGCGTGCCCGGCTTGTCCGGCACGTCGAACGCGGGGCGCGGCCGCTCCGGCGACGGGTTCTTGAGCGACGAGAAGTGGTCTTTGATCATCTTCTCGACCGCGGCGCGATCGATGTCCCCCGCGACGATCACGGCCATCAGGTCCGGGCGGTACCAATCGTGGTAGAAGCGCGTAAGCGCCTCGCGCGGCGCGCGCTCGAGGACGTCGGGCTTGCCGATCGGCGGCCGATCCGCGTAGCGCGAACCTTCCAGCTGCACGCGGCGGATCTTGTCCCCCGTCCGCTCGCCCGCGCCGAGATTCATCCGCCATTCCGACAGGACGATGGCGCGTTCGCGATCGATGCCGTCCTGTTCGAAGGAGGCGCCCTGCGCCCAGTCTTCGAGGACCAGCAGCGCGCGATCGAGCGCGCCGGGCACGTCGGTCGGCACGCGCAGCGTGTATTGCGTGTCGTCGTAGCTCGTAGCGGCGTTCGCGTCCGCGCCGATGCCCAGGCCGAGTGATCCCAGGAACTCGACGATGCCCTGCCGCGGAAAGTGGCGCGTGCCTTCGAACTCCATGTGTTCGACGAAATGCGCGACCCCCTGCTGATCGTCGTCTTCCAGCACCGATCCCGCCTTGACGACCAGGCGCAGCTCGGCGCGTTTTCCCGGCTTCGCGTTCGGGCGCACGTAGTAGCGCAACCCGTTCGGGAGCGTCCCGATG
>Ga0137375_10006993_pt1 | contig 13388 bp, 9 predicted proteins | sample SagtaG_24_FD_104936 | JGI IMG/M metagenome (GOLD analysis project Ga0137375, IMG submission 104936) | Vadose zone soil microbial communities from Sagehorn Ranch, Mendocino, California, USA - Sage1_R_113_16 metaG | ecosystem: Environmental > Terrestrial > Soil > Vadose zone | place: USA... | reverse complement strand
TGGCAGCATCTCTGGGTTGATTTCGACAAGACCTTTGATCGCCCAATACAGTCTCCGATCGTTGCCTGAGAACGGCAGTGCTGTGCTGTCTGGATCGGTTCGCTTCGCGGCCGGTTGCCGCTCGACTTGATCAAGCAATTCAAAGTATGCGTCATTCGCCACCAGGCCATGATTGACGATGACGGCATCGCTGCCCACCCGCAACAGCTCGTCTAGAAGCGCCTCGGGATAGGCCTTGTTGGGATCGGTCAGGGACTGGCGGTGTACTACCACCGTCGTCTGCGCCGTGTTCAGCGCATCGCCGTAACGCCTGAGAGCGATGAACCTCCTGCGCAGATTGCCAAGCGCTTCGATCTGTACAGTCCGCCACCAGCCATCTCGCGCAGTGCCGCGACGCTGGGTGGCGAGGTCGACGCGGGCCTGCGCGACCTGCACTGCGAGATCCTTTCGGTCGGTGTTTACGTGGGCGGTTTCAAGATGATTCAGGATCGACTGGAAGCGATCGGCCAACTGGTCGTTTTGCGGGTTGGAAGCAACTGCGATCTGCAACAGTTGGCGTGCACCTTCGAGCGTCGTCTGCGCTGACAGATTATCGCGTTGACGCAGCTGAGTGGTGCCGATGATTTCGAGGACGTGGCTAAGGCCGCCGATGCTATTGATGTCGTGGCTGTCTCGCCGCAGCGCGCCGTTGTAGATCGTGCGCGCGTCCTCGGCCTTGGACAAGGTATCTATGAAGTGCGGTTGCTTGTGATCGCGCGCCGCAATCGCACCAGCAAGAAGGCAACCGGCCCGCGCCAGCTGGAACCTATCGTTCTCAGCTTCCGAAAGTTTGGCCCCCCCAGCCGCCTGCACGCATGATTCCGCAGCCGCGGTGGCATGGTCGTAGCTGTGCTCAGCCAGAAAGGCCATTGCGATGCCAGTATGGGCGCGGACAGCCGCGAGTTCGCCGCTGCCCCTGGCAGCGCCTTCTGCCAAAGTCACTGGCCGCAACTCAAGCGCAACTTGATATTGCTTGCGCGCTTCAGACGACTTACCGACATTGCGCAGGTGATCGCCTTCTGCCCGATAGGTATCGGCAAACAGATGGCGACACTTCGTTCGCGTCGAGCCCGCGCCGCCGCATACCGGATCGAGCAGGCCGCGCGCGAACATGATCCGCTCAAGCTGCTTGCCGTAGTCGCCGATCCGCTCCGCGGTCTCAGCGAATGACAGAAGTAGCTGGGCTCGGCGCTCAAGGATGTCCTCCGCCGCCCCGCTTGCATTGTCCTTGGCTACCTTCTCGAGCATCCGGTCAGCATCATCCAGGACACCGTCAATGTTGGTGCCTCCGGTGCCGACAGTCTTGCTCATTGCGTCGGCGGCATCGATAGCAACGCCAAAACCGCGGGTGGCGAGCTCGGCAGCGGCGCGGGCGCGTTGCTCGCTGGCCTTCAGCTCGGTCTCCTGCAATACAGTCTGTCCAAGCAGGCCCAACGTGCCCAGGAACAGGGCCGCGAATACACCGGCCACCACGCTAGTCCACATCTGCCTACGGCTGCGATCCTTCCTTTCGCCTGCTATTGACTTCTTGATGAAGTCGATGGTCATCGGATCCAGCTCGTCGGCGCGCCGTTTGAGCGTATCCTCGCCTTCGCCAAGCTGACTACCGGCCCGCAGCAGCAGATCGCGCTTGGAGCCGCGCGCCTGCCAAGCCTCGGCTGCCGACTGCAGGCGGCTGCGGACCTCCAGGAATGTCCGATCCGCTTCTGCCAATTTGCGCAGCCGGGGCCAGGTCTCGATCAGTTTCTCGTGAGCCAGCCGGCACTTCGGATCGCCGCGGTTCTCGATGTCGTCAGTCAACAGCAGACGAGCGCTGATCAGCTTGTCGAGAATCTCGGTGCGCTCGGGTGTCGTTGCGATGCGGCTGCGGTTGACCGTCGCGGCCGTCGGCGCCACGTCGGCGCGTGCGACCGTCACGAGGGCACGCAATGTCGGAGCCAGATGGGCCTGAGTGCCCGTCGACAGCGTTGCGATCAACGTTTCGGCCCGCTCAGCGATTGCACCAGTCATGCGCCCCATACGCTCGTAGGACTCGATGGTCAGGAGCCCCGCTTTGGTGCGCTGGTTCCACAACTCTGTGAGCGCGAACTCGAGCAGTGGCAATGCAGTCGGATCGGATGTTGCATCGTCCTGGAGGATGGCGTCGAGGCTGACGCCAGTCTCCGGGTGCTTCTCGAAGCGCAAACCAGCGAGCTGCGCAGGGCGATGAATCATCTGCCCGAGCTCGGTCGGCTGCGGAGCATTCAACCGATACATGCCACGCTCGGCCAACAGCAGGAGGTCGGGCGTCTCGTCCAGCCGATGATAGAAATCACTTCGTAGCGTTGCGATGACCCAAACCAAATCGGATCGCGCAAGCAGGGTGACCAGCCGGGTGAACTCGTGGATAGCCGACTTCGGAATGCCGGCGGTGAACAGCTCCTCGAGCTGGTCGACGACGATACAGAGCCTGACATCGCTAGCATCGGCGAGTCGCTCGCCGCGCGCCGCTACACCGGCAGCGTGGCGGATCGCGTCTATCATCTGCTGCGGCTTGTCGGCGGCGACGCGGGCGAGATCCTCCGGGGTCCAGCCTACCGCTTTCAGCTCAGGAAATGCTGTCGGTGACATGATCGCCTGGGCAACAGCCAGCAACAGCCGCCCATCCTGGTCGGTCGGCCGCATGACGGCGTGCCTGCACAATCCGACCCGGCCGACCCGATAGGGGTTCTTCAAATCGGCGAGTAAGCCGGCCTTAACCAGCGAGGACTTACCCGAGCCGCTGCCGCCGGTGACAATCACGAAGCCACGGCGCATTGCGTTCTGAGTTTCCAACACGTCGCGCAGCTCGTTGAGAGCGCGCGTGCGGCCGAAGAACAGCGGTGCATCCTCGATATTGAACGACGACAGGCCGCGATAAGGATTGCCCTCGATCGTTCGCGTCGTAGCTTGGTCGTCCGTTTTCGGATCAGGACCGATGCGGTCCTGGATCAACTTGCGCAGGTGCGTGTCGAGCAGATGCTCAAGATCCTCCTCGCGCTCGAAGCCATTCATCCAGGCCTTCCAGGAGCCGTCGGCGTTCCGGAACCAGCGGACGAGGAACTGCTCAAGGTCCTTTTTCTGCTGGACCTCCTGCAGGGCGCTCTCGACGTCGGTTAGATCGGTCATCGGGCGCTGGGTCTTGTGATAGACCAGCAGCTCCGGCAAACCCTTTGACTGATGCGCTCGCAGTGCGTCGTAAAACTCCCATTCGGTACCGGTCGGCGGCTGATCCATTCCCTCAATGGTGAAACGGCCGTCGCGCGGCAATCGCGTGCCCAGGCGCGCCCAGAGGAGGACCACGACGATGTCCGTCTCGGAGGGTGGTGTGATGCTGGCCTGCGGCGTCTGTGTCGCCACCATGGGCTCCAGCTCGGACATCACCGGCTCGATCTGAAAGTGATATGCGTACTCGACCGCAAGACGCTCGATGACCCTGCGCGCCACGGTTCGTTCTGAGTTGACGTCTTTCGGAGAGGAAACGAAAATTCTCAAAGTGGGCATGATCGCTCCTGCAACATCACATTATGCAAACGTCAGAATGGCCTAAGTGAGCACCGCCTAAGTGAGCACCAATGTGCTCCCGACGGCTACGGACACGCAGCGACCTCGGAAGCGGCTACCGTCCCGAAGTTCTCAACATCAAGATGGCATTTCGGCGACTTGTCGATTCTAGGCGCGACCTGGCGGGCGCGCATCATCCAATCGAGGGAGGCGCAACAGGTGATCGCCTGAAACTGGGTGGAAACGCCATGCTGTCCAATTTTTGCACACGAGCGCCGCTAAGTCATTGAATCGCTAGCACCCTCGGTCCAGTCCATCATCGGGGCAATATTAAAGCGGCGGCCTAACAGTCGCGCGCCGCGTCCGCAAGCACAAGATGGCGCAGGAAAGAACGGCGAGAGACGCTATCAGGCTCGCGTAGGTGATAGGCTCACCCAGCAATATCGCGGAGAACGGAAGAATCGTGAACGTCTGGATGAGCTGTAGCTGACCGATACGAGCGATTCCGCCGATGGATAAACCCTTTACCCACGCGAAGAATGCGAGCAACGAACTCACTGTCCCGAGATAGAGCAAGGACATCCAAGCCGCGAACGGTGCGTGTAACGTGAGCCGTGCGCTGTCCTGCAGCACAGCCCCGAATGTAATCGGAGAAACGACGAGAAGGGCCCAGCAAATCGTCTGCCATCCTCCTATTTTGCGCGCGATCAAACCGCCGCTGGAGTTTCCCACTCCGGCCGACCCGACGGCGCAGAGGAGCCAGGCATCACCGGGACCAATCGTGCCCCCGCCCTGGGTGATCGCGAATGTCAGAACGACCAAGACACCGGAGAGCGTGCCGATCCAGAACATCAACGGCGGTCGCTCACCTGCCAAGGCCGTGGCGGCGACGGCGGTTGCCAGTGGCAGAAGCCCAGAGGTCACGGCGCCATGAATGGAAGGCACCGTTTCAAGCCCTAATGATAGAAACAGCGGGTAACCGACAAAAAGTCCGAGACCGACGGCCATGAGAGCCGGAAGGTCGCGTAGCGCGGGGCGCGGCTGCGATGTCGCAACGAGAAAAGCCCCGGCGAACATGGCGGCCAGTGCCGCGCGCCCAAGCCCAGCGACCACGCCACCGAATATCGGCGCAGCGATCCGCGTGAGCGGCACAGTCAGGCTGAACGCCAGCACGGCGAGCAAACCCCACAAGATGCCACCCTTGCATAGACCGGAAAGGATCGGATTCGGCAACCGAAGACGTTCACGTGGATTTCGAAAAAACCCTTCGCTGATCATCGACGGGCCGCCCTCAAATTTGGAAGCCGAGTTTAGGCTCGTGATCTGTAGCACGGCGCCTTGTCATCAACGTTACGAATAGTATTTATCGTAGTCATCAATTTTTCTGCTATCTTGCTCCTTATGGATCCGATGCTCGACTTCGACTTGCTGCGCACATTTATCTTCATCGCCGAGACCGGCAGCCTCAGTCGGGCGGCCGCCTGCGTCCACCGGACGCAATCGGCCGTCAGCATGCAGGTGCGGCGGCTCGAAGAAACAATCGGCAAGCCGCTGCTGGAGCGTAGCAGTCGTGGTGTACGCCTCACCGCCCCCGGTGAGCGGATGCTGCGTCAAGCGCAAAAGCTTCTACGACTGCATGACGAGACGCTGTCGGACCTGACCGGCGAGGACTTGTCCGGGCTCGCTCGATTTGGTTTGGCTGATGATTACGCAGAAGCCTTCCTGCCGCCGTTGATCGGCACATTCGCCGCGCGATATCCACGTATCGGCATCGAGGTTTCCTGCTCGCCGACGCCGGACCTTCGGCACAACCTTAAGGCGGGTCGGCTTGATCTCGCCGTTCTCACGCTCGCCTCGAATAGCCGGGAAAGGGTCATGCGGCGAGAACGTCTTGTCTGGGTCGCAGCGACGAACGGCTCCACTGAATCCATCGAGCCACTCCCCCTCGCGCTATCGCATCGGGAAGCCGTCGACCGCCGTGCGGCACTGCGGGCTTTGAAAAAGGCCGGACGCACCTATCGCGTAGCCTATGAAAGCGGAAGTTCCGCAGGTCTTATTGCGGTCGTACGTTCCGGCCTTGCGATTGCCGTTCTGGCACGCTGTTCCGTCCCCAAGGATTTGCGCATTCTTACCGACGCTGACGGCCTCCCCTCACTCCCAAGTGTCGACATCGTCCTGGCTCTCGGCCGTGCCATATCACCCCCGGCCCGCCGACTGGCCGAGCATGTTTCCTCGATGCTTCCGACACTCGTCTCTTAGTCTGATTTCTCAGGCGCCCGCCGGCTTTTCATGCGGGCCACTGCCGAAACTGCGCAATGTCCTGCTGCGAATAGCCGATCTCGCGGCCCGCCCTCACCTTCGACCTATCGCTTTTTGCGCTTCTTTTCAAAGGCCTCGCTGAGGCCCGCTGACCTGGGCGTGCTCGCAAGTGCAAGCCCCGGGAAAAAATCAGCCGCGCACCGATGAGTTTGAGGAGCGACGCCGGTTCTACGCATGAGACCCGAGATAACCGGTCCGAATGGAGAGCAACGTGAACATCGCGAACAAGACAGTTTTGATCACTGGCGCCAACCGCGGCATCGGCCGCGCCCTTGTCGATGAAGCGCTGAGACGAGGCGCGAAGAAAGTCTATGCGGGCGTGCGCGGCGCGCTGCAAATCGCGGATCAGCGCGTGACGCCGCTGGCGCTCGACGTGACCAACCTATCGCAGATCCAGCAGGCGGCCGAACAGGTCGACAGCCTCGACGTTCTCATCAACAACGCGGGTGTCGCGATCTACGACGATCTGAGCAATCCCGACGTGATCCAGCAACACTTGGCAGTCAACGTCTTCGGGCTGCTCAACGTGACGCGCACGTTCCTGCCGCTTCTGAAACGCGCCAAGGGAGCAATCGTCAACAACCTGTCCATGGCGGCGCTCGCCCCCTTGCCGATAATCCCAGCCTACTCGCTGTCGAAGGCAGCTGCGCTCAGCATGACGCAGTCGCTGAGGACGCATCTCGCCGCCCAGGGCGTAACGGTCCATGCCGTCGTCCTCGGCCCTATCGACACCGATATGAACCGCGGCTTCGAGATACCGAAGGCCCCGCCCGCGGCAGCTGCGCAGGGAATCTTCGACGGACTCGCGAACGACGAAGAGGAGATCTTTCCGGACCCAGCATCGCAATCGATCGCCGACGGCTGGCGCAACGGCGCGCTCAAGGCGCTGGAGCGCGAGTTCAAAGCCTTCGTGCCACCGAGCGCGGCGAATTGACGGTCACAGAAACGAAAGGACGACGACGATGACAACGGGCAAAGGCGACCCCAACGACAAGGTAAGCCGAGCAAAACCCCGATCATCGCGAGATGGTCGGGGCTTCGATGCTGGAACTCAAAAAAAGTCCTCTGGCACCGATGAGTTTCCCCCGCCGCCCCGGTCTTACTCATGAGTGAACACCAGAACAGGAGGACAACATGCTTTCATTGACAGGCAAGAACGTAGTCGTGATCGGCGGCAGCCGCGGCGTCGGACGGCGGATTGTGGAAGCCGCCAACAGGAACGGCGCTCGCGTGCTGGCGGTGGCGCGACAGGAGGGACCGCTCCGGCAATTGGCAGAAGAAGTGCCCGGCACCCAAATTCTCGCGCTCGATGCAACCGATGAAGCTGCGCCTTCAAGAGTCTTCAGCGTCCTCACACCCGATATCCTGGTTCTGTGCGGCGGCGCTTTTCCGCCCGCAGCTCCCATCCACAAGCAAAGCTGGCAACAGTTCGCGGTCAACTGGGAGACCGACGTCAAGATCGCGTTTCATTTCCTCAAGGCGGCGCTGTCGTACCCTCTCCGCGCGGGAAGCTCGGTCGTTCTGATCTCTTCAGGCGCCGCGCTGGCGGGCTCGCCGAATTCGGGCGGTTATGCCGGCGCCAAGCGCACGCAGATGTTCATGGCAAACTACAGCCAGAAGGAATCGGATCGTCTTGGGCTCGGCTTGCGATTCCTGACGCTTGCGCCGCGCATGATGCCGGATACCGATCTCGGCAAGTATGCGGTTGCAGGCTATTCCCGATATCTCGGCATCTCCGAGGGCGATTTCATCAAGAGCATGGCTCCACCCCCGACCTCATCTGATGTCGCAACCGGGGTCATGGAGTTGCTGACGAGCCCGGATCGCCGCAAGGAAACTGTGTTCGTCGTCACCGGAAAGGGCCTCGAAGCCGCGCCATTGTGATGTAGCGGCGTGATGTAGCGGTGTGATGCAGCAGTTGAGGACGATGACCGGAGGCTCTAATGTCGAGTGCCATGATAACGGCGGGACCATCAGATCGGGACGAAGGCTTGCAGCGTACAAGCCAGGCGTTTGAACGGCTTGCCGAACCGTTCCGCCGCGAGATCAAATTGCATTGTTACCGCATGCTCGGCTCCCTGCACGAGGCCGAGGACCTCGTGCAGGAGACCTTCTTGCGCGCCTGGCGCAGCTTCGACACGTTCGAGGACGGATCGTTTCGCGCGTGGCTTTACAAGATCGCCACCAACGCCTGCCTCAATGCGATCGAGAGCCGCAAGCACGCGCAGCGCTTCCTGCCCGACCAGCGCGCGCCCGCCGCGGTGGAGATGCCCAACGGCGTGCCGGCGACCGACGTGGCGTGGCTTGAGCCCTATCCGGATTCGAACCTGGATGGGATCATTGACGAGGCGCCGAACCCCGAGGCGCGCTATGCGTCCCGCGAGGCGGTGCGGCTTGCCTTTGTCGCCGCCATCCAGCAATTGCCGCCGCGGCAACGTGCCGTGCTCCTCTTGTGCGATGTGCTCGACTGGTCTGCCGTCGAAGCTGCAACGCTGCTCGGCGGCTCGGTTGCCTCGATCAACAGCGCGCTGCAGCGGGCGCGCGAGACGCTTGGCAAACGCCATCCCAAGGATCGGCCAGGGGTCGTATCGCCGGTCGTATCGCCGCCGGATTCCGCGCAGCAGAAGCTGCTGGGCCGCTATCTACAGGCCTGGGAAAAGCTCGACGTGGAAAGTTTTGTTGCTCTCCTCAAGGAGGATGCGACCTACACCATGCCGCCGATTCCGCAATGGTATGTGGGGCGCGACGCCATCCGCACCTTCTTTGCGTGGGCCTGGAGGCTCTATGACGGCTACCACATGGTGCCGACCGCAGCGAACGGGCAGCCCGCCTTCGCTGCCTATGCCCGCGCCCGCGCCGACGAACCGTGGACCGCACATTCGATCCACGTCCTCTCCCTAGACCACGGCATGATCTCCAACTTGACCCTGTTCTTCAGGCCGCTCGGCCCGCAGCTGTTCAACGCTTTCGGGCTTCCGCTCACCCTGCCGGATGACGCCGGCGCTCAATCGCGGCCGCGCGATTCATGACGCTTCAATATCTGATTGCGGTTGAGATTAGAGCAACCCCCCTTCGGCAGTTCCGCCCTAGGCAGGCGCGGCGTGCCGTATCATTGATTGATACGCAGGCGTTGACAATTGTATCATCTAATGATACATCGCGCTTGTGATCAGGAGCTTCCGGGATGAGACCACCGAGGCCGTGTTCAACGGCGAAAGTCCGAAGGGCTTTCCGGCCGATCTGGTCAGGGTAGCGCGTCGGAAATTGCGCTACCTCAACGCCGCTAGCGATCTCGGCGACTTGAGGTCGCCTCCGGGCAACCGGCTTGAGGCGTTGGCGGGCAATCGCAAGGGACAACACTCGATCCGGATCAACGACCAGTTCCGCGTGTGCTTCGTTTGGACCGCGGAAGGCCCGGCGGAGGTCGAGATCGTGGACTATCATTAGAAGATGAGGACGCGACTATGGCCAAGAAACTCAAGCCCATGCATCCGGGTGAGATTCTGCGGGAGGAATTCCTGGTTCCGCTGAAGTTGTCGGCGGGCGCTCTTGCCAAGGTTTGTGGCCTGCCTCGCACGCGAATCGAGCGGATCGCCAGCGAACAGACCGGCATCACCGCCGATACTGCGGTTCGGCTCGCCAAGGCGCTTGGCACAACGGAACAGCTTTGGCTCAATCTGCAGAACGACTATGACGTTCAGATTGCGAAGCGCGATCTCGGCAACCTTCTCGATCGCATCGAGACTGTAAATAAGCCGAAGGCGGCCTGACAGCCCGAGTGAATGGCCCGGGGTGTCGTGGGTCCGTTCACCGGCTCAAGCGATACAGCAGAAACAAATTGAGCACGAACAGAGCAATCGCGATGGCGCGCCAGACGGCGGTTGGATTGCGCTCGAGCAGAGGGCGCTTGCGGATGTTGAGATACTCGGCGTTCGGCCGCCGCAGGTCTTCCACCAGCTCCGAGAGCGCCTCGGTTCGCTGCGCCGGATTCTTGTGCACGGCCTTGGCCAGCGCCGCGTCGACCCACGGCGGCACCGCATCATTGAGCGTCGTGGCCGGAATGTACTCCAGCCTGCTCACGTCGCGCGGACCGGAAAACCCTTGCCCGTAGGGCAGCGCGCCCGTCAGAAGCTCGTAGGCGATCACGCCGAGCGAGAATATGTCGGAGCGATTGCTCGGCGTTTCGCCGAGATGATATTCGGGCGCCATATAGTCGAGCGTCCCGATCAGCGCGGGCGCGTGGCGCGATAGCTCCTGGCCTCCCGATTCCTCCAGCACGCCCGCCACGCGCGACGACCCAAAATCGATGATCTTCAGCGCATTCGCGGAATCGATCAGGATGTTCTCGGGCTTGAGGTCCTGGTGGATGATCTCCTTGCGGTGGAAGGCGCGCAACCCTTTCGCGATCTGCTCGACGATGACGCGCACCATCTCAAGATTGGGCCTTGGATGATCGAGCATCCATTGGCGCAGCGTCTGCCCCTCGAAGAACTCGGTGACGTAGTAGAGCGACCGGCGCACGCGCTCGGGCCGGATCACCTTCAGCACGTGCGGGCTCGTCACCAGCTGCCCGATCCATTCCTCGCGCGTGAACATCTCGATATAGGCCGGATCGTCCTCGTAGTTGACCGAGGGGGTCTTGAGCACCACGGTCTCGCCGCCGGCATTGTCCCTGGCGAGATAGACTTGCGTGCGCTTGCTCAGGTGCAGCGCGCGCGCGATGGTGTAGCCTTCGAATTCCATCCCGGGCGCGAGCTCGGGCGGAAACGGAAGCGCCGACAGCTTCTTGAAGAAGGCTTCCTCGTCGGGCTGGCCGGGATCGTCAACACGCACGATCTGGCAGGTGAGATTGTCCTGGCTGCCGTTGGCGAGCGCCGCTGCGACGATCGCTCGCGCCGCACCGGCGAGATCGGCGGGCGAAGCCCGAATGAGCTCGGCGATCCTGCCGTCGCGCACGAAATCGTGCACGCCGTCGGTGGTGAAGATCAGCACGTCGCCGCGCTCGAGCGGCAGCGCCCGGTAGTCGATCTCGAGATCAGGCGCGATGCCGAAGGCGCGCGAGAGATACTCCTGCTCGCGCGACACCCTGATGCGGTGGTCGTGCGTGAGCTGCTCCATGCTGGCGCCGCGCATGAGGTAGATGCGCGAATCGCCGACATGGAACACATAGGCGACCGACGACTTGAGCACAACGCCCGAGAACGTGCTCACCATGCCGCGATCGGACAGATAATTGATCTCGCTCTGCCCGTGCAGCCATCGGTTGGTCGCGGTGAGCACGCGCCCGACCGAGGTCTTCACGGTCCAGGACGGATGCGTCGCGAAGTAATCGGTGAGAAAGCTCTTGACGCAGATCTCGCTCGCCGCCTTCGCGGCCTCGCTCGAGCTCATGCCGTCGGCGATCGCCATGGCGATGCCTTTGGTCTCGAGCAGCGCCCGCTCGGGCACCACCACGCCATAGGAATCGTCGTTGCTGGATTTCCGGCCGGCCTCGGAATGCTGACCGACGGTGACGGCGGGACCACGCGCTGGGCTTGCGGCTCTCCGGTCTAAAGCCATCCAGTCCCGCTCACGAAACGTCGATCATCATCACGGATCCGTCCGGCATCACCTCTGAAATCTGCCCGGTCGGCTCCTCGACGAACAGGTAGATCAGCACCAGGACCACGGCCGCGCATAGGCCGCAGATCAGAAAGAATACCTGGATCGGCAGCAAGGAATAGAGGGCTAGGAACAGCACGCCGCCGACATTGCCGAAGGCACCCGCGATCCCCGCGATCTGGCCGGTGAGCCGGCGCTTGATGAGCGGCAGCATGGCGTAGACAGCGCCATTGCCGGCATTGACGAACAGCGAGCAGCAGAACGTGGCAAGCACCGCGAAGAAGAGTCCGGTGCCCTTTCCCATCGTGCTCATCGCGAGATAGCCCAGGCCCGCGCCGATCATACAGACAATGAGCACGGTGCGGCGGCCGAACCGGTCGCTCAACCAGCCACCGGCAGGCCGCGCGAAGAAGGCGGTCCCGCCGAAGCTTGCCCCGACAAGGCCGGCCACCGCCAGTGTAAGATCAAATGTGTCCTTGAAGAACAGCGGCAGGATCGAGACGATCGCCAACTCCGATCCGAAGGTCACGAAATAGGCCAGGCTGAGCACCGCCACCTGGCGGAACTTGTAGCGATGAATCGCCGGGACCCGTTCGCCGCGCAAGACCGGGGCATTGATGCGCCATGCGTCGATGAGCTGGCAGACATAGAGGGCGATCAGGCCGGCATAGACGGCGTTGGTCGCCATGGCCGGGATCAGGTTGAGCCCGCTCGGGCCGAACTTCCAGGCCAAGACGCCGAGCGCCAGCGTGAGCGGCGCCTGCATCAGGGCATAGAGGACGAAATCGCCGCGGCTCGTCACCTCCATCGAGCCGGCCTTCTTGGGCTTGAAATAGGTCGAGCCCTTGGGCGTGTCGCTGACGGTCAGATAGTAGATCACCGCATAGATCAGCGCGATCACGCCGGTGAGAATGACCGCCGCCCGCCAGCCCTCGGGACCTCCGAACAACAGCGCAAGAGTTGGCAGCGTCACGGCCGCGGCCGCCGAGCCGAAATTGCCGAGGCCGGCATAGACGCCCTGCGCAAAGCCGACCTCCTTGGCCGGAAACCACTCCGCAATCATGCGGATGCCGACGACGAAACCGGCGCCGACCAGGGCCAGGAAGAAGCGGGTGACGGCGAGCGTCACGAAGTCCTGCGCCAAACCGAACAACACGCAGAGCACGCCCGAGATCGCCAGCAGTGCGGAGTAGACCAGGCGCGGGCCAAAGCGGTCGACCAGCATGCCAATGACGATGCGGGCGGGAATGGTGAGCGCCACGTTGAGGATCAACAGGGCGGAGATTTCCGCATCGGTCAAACCGAGCGAGGTGCGGATCGCCGCCAGCAACGGCGCGTGATTGAACCAGACCACAAAGCTCACGAAGAAGGCGAGCCACGTGAGATGGAGGACTCGGATTCTCGGCTCGAAACGAAAAAGATCGAAGAAGCCATGCGACTTCGCTTGCATGCGCACACCGGTTGCAGATTTTGAGGGGGAAGGCGTGCGCGCCGTTGCGCAACGCGAAGACTGCGGCAAAGCGTGCAATGCTCATGCCAGCCGCCCGCTCGCGTAAATTCAAGGCAGTGAATTCAGCGGTTTCTGCGAGAACTGACTGTTGACCAAGGCTTCGGCAAAGCAAGGATTTGCATAAATGATGGGCGAAAGGACAGGCAAGTTGACCAATTGCTGGTCATGCGCGTTGTGTCGGCGGCCGCAAGCAAGCCAACGCCATCCTGCAAACAGTCGATTCCACCGCCGTTTTCGAACCGACTGCTGCGCACGTCTGCCGTGGCATGCCTATTGCTTGCCAGTCGCTGCCCAATGATGGGTGTCAGCAGCTTGGGCGCTCCTACGGATACGGGACGTGCTTAAGGATTGAGCCGTCAATGCTGACGGCGCGGGTAAGCGTGACGCTTGCTCGTAT
>Ga0137375_10006990_pt1 | contig 13392 bp, 8 predicted proteins | sample SagtaG_24_FD_104936 | JGI IMG/M metagenome (GOLD analysis project Ga0137375, IMG submission 104936) | Vadose zone soil microbial communities from Sagehorn Ranch, Mendocino, California, USA - Sage1_R_113_16 metaG | ecosystem: Environmental > Terrestrial > Soil > Vadose zone | place: USA... | reverse complement strand
TCTGCTGAGTTACATCTGGTGCGACGAATATTGGATGGCCGCTTACAACGTCCCTGACTACGGGGAAGCGGCCAGGGAGATACCGCGCATCGTTCGTTTTCATTTTGCTTCCGTGGTTCTTGGTGTCGCCTTGATCGCAGCCGCAATCGTGTACCACAAGTTCGTCTCCGGCGCATCGGAAGGGTTCCCGTGGTATTTTACTTATCTTGTCTGCGCTTCGCTCATTCCGTCGGCCGGCTTTTTTTACACCGCACAACGGTTCATTAACTGGCGCGCGTTCAGCTTCACGTTTTTTCTGCTTCTCCTTATCAGCTTGTTTTGGGAAGCGACGCTCGCTTTGCCGTATGGCTGGTGGGAATATCGCACCAATATTCTCATCGGGCTGCAGATCGGGGCATGGTCCGGTCTGCCCATTGAAGCAGTCTGCGTTTGGTTCGCTGTGAGCTTTACCACTGTTATCACTTATGAAGTAATCAAAATTTGGAAAGCACTTGGTGTTCGCGCGCTCGAAGCGTTCTTTGGAATTAGAAAATAGCAATTCCCCTTTTTTAGCGCTCAACGCTTAACCTCCAACGTTCAATGAAACTCATCCGAAAATGACGAGCCGGATCGAATCGGGCAATTGTTGCGCGACATTGGTGGCCACGCTGCCGCGAAGCAGTTTGGCCATGGCGGTGCGCTGCGATGCGCCGATGATGAGATAATCAACTCCCATCGTCGCGGAAAGGTCGAGGATAGTCGAAGCGGCGTCCTCGCTCACGGCATAAATCGGCAGCACGCAAATGTCGCGCTCAGCACCGAGCTTCAGCATCATCGACATGATTGCGCTGGCTTCAGGGTTATCCTGCCACCGTCCACGTCCTACCGGCGCCGGTCCGCCACCGTAAAAAATGGCGATCTCCTTCACGTAAAGCACACAGAGAGTGGCCTTGCGCAGTTGCGCTTCCTCCAGGGCAAACGTGAGCACAGGGGTGAGGCCACGCGCCGCGACCATGATTTTTTGGCCTTCTTCCAAACGGGGGCGCATCGTGGCCACGAGATCGGGCGTAACCATCTGGGCAACTTCGCGCGTGACCGTGAGAGTGGTGAGCCCGTGCCGCTTCAACGTGTAGGCGCGCAACCCCAGGCCGCCGATCAACACGCACGTGACGAAAAAGAGCGCATCGGGTTTGGTATGCGCGAGCGTGAACTCTACGCATGCAAGAATGACAAACGTAATCCCGAAAAGAACTCGATCGTACCAAGTGAAGCCGGCGGTTCGGTTGACCGCGCATGATCCGACATTCAGGGTGATGGCCCCGACGACGCCTATCGCGTACAGTCCTGCCAGGGAAGTAAAATCGGCGGCGCTGAGGACCACAACCACCGGCAAGCCGAAGGCGATCAGAAGCGGAATCCATGGGACGCCATGGCGATTCAGCCGCTTGAACTGGCGGGGCAGCTCGCCGTCGCGCGTGACCATGTAAAGGAGCCCGATCATCGCAACGATGGCCGTGTTCGAAGCGCTCAGAAGGAGGAAGAAAAATACGATGCCAACAATCCAGCCGAACACGCTTCCAAACGCAGGCGAAACAGAAGCGGCGCCGAACTGTTCGCCAATGAAACGCAGCATATCTTCCTTGCGTTCCTCGATAGCGGCCGCGATTGCGCTGTCGCCGCCAAGATGAAGTGTTTGGCCCAGCACGCTCGGCAGAGATAGCATCGCCCAGCCGAGCAGCGCCGTAGCGAAGACGACCTCGATCGCCACCGGCGCAATCGCCTTGAGCGATTCACGCGCAACGCTCGGGTGTTCCGGCGTCGATCCCGGATCGAGCTTGATCACTCCGGTGAGATTGGCGATCGATTCCGCCCCGGAGAGGGCAAGGATCACCCCAACAAATTGTACCCACAATCTCCCAACGCTCTCGTGCCGCGGCTGCAAAAATTGCGTCGTAAGATGCGGCGCGCTGATCGCGATTAGCGCGACGACAATGATCACTGTCGGCAACGCAAGTGCAATGGCCATGCTGCCGCTATGCCTCGGGCCGAAATAATTAATCGCGCCTAGAAACAACAGCACCGCCGTCGTGGTCAGCGCGATATGATCGCGAAGAAACTTGATCCACACGATCTGCTCCGCGCCGGAAGTGATGTAGCTCAATGCAGACCAGCCGCTGAGCGCAGCCGTGACCGTCAGGTCCGCGACGAGCAGTAACGCGCCGACCACGGCAAGCAGGCGGCCTTGCGAACGCGCCGCCGAGTACACACCGCCGCCATCCGGAAAATGACGGCAGATAACTACGTAATTAATCCCGACCAGACCCGTAACCGCACAGACCGCAAGAATGATAGGGAGAGATGAGAACCCGGCGGCGACGAACGCCAGACCGATCACGTAACATTTGCTGGTGCCCCAATCCCCGTAGAGGAATGCGCCCGCACGTTTCCAATCGACATTGCGTGGCCGATGCACGCCAGAGGTCGCGTCGAGAATAATATCAGCCATCGCTATTGGCTCTGACTCTTCATTGCACGCTCATTCGGTGGCAAGATGTTTCTTCTGGCAGCGACACGACCCACGCAGCTCCTGAACGACGGAAATCGCTATCCCGTAAATCGATAGCCGATCCCGGGCGCGGTCTTTATCAGCGATGGCTTCGCCGGATCCGACTCGATTTTTTGCCGGAGATGCGTGACGTAAACACGGAGGTATTGCCGATGTTCTTCCGATTTCGGACCCCAGATTTCACGCAAGATGTATCTGTGCGTGAGGACGCGCCCAGGATGCCTGACAAACAAGCGGAGCAAGGCGTACTCGGTGGCGCTCAGTTTGATTTCGCGGCCCGCGCGCGTCACCACACGCGCCGTAAGATCGACAACCAGATCACCATTCTTGAACACGGAAATCTCTTCCTCTGGACGGGTTTTTCGTTGTGCTGCGCGGAGGCGCGCCAGCAACTCCGGCGTGCTGAAGGGCTTGGTTACGTAATCATCTGCGCCGGCATCCAGAGCGGCCACTTTTTCGTGAACATCGTCACGGACGGTGAGGACAATCACCGGCGCCTCGCTCCATTCGCGCAATCGTTTCAGCACTTCGAGTCCCTCAAGATCGGGCAAACCGAGATCGAGAAGGACGATAGCGGGTTTGTAATTAGCAATTTCAATCAGGCCCTGCTGGCCATTCTCAGCTTCGTGCACCTGATACTTTTCTCCCTCCAGCGCGACTCGCAGAAGCCGCCGGATTTGCACCTCATCGTCGATGATGAGCGCGACCGGTTTCATTAAGAGCCTATTGAAATACCCGGCCACGCCGCGCGGAAGCGGTTTGAGCTGGATGGCAAGGCGCGAGCGACGAGCATGTCCGCAGCGACCTGTGAGGAGCGAGCAACGCAGCCAGACACCCCAAAGCGCTTCCGCCCTCCGGGTTGCGCCGCCTTTTCGCCTTTCCGGCGTTGCTCGTCGGTTACAGACCGCTGCGGGTATGCGCACTCCTCCCGCCTTGGAAAGACGAAAAATCGACAGCAACGCGGCATGGCTGGGTATTTCAATAGGCTCTTACGCGGTTGCTTCGCTTGGCAATCGCATCGGTTCGCCAACCGGAATTCGAATAGTGAATCGCGCGCCGCCGCCTTCGCGATTCTCCGCAACGAGCTGGCCGCCGTGCGCTTCCACGAGTTGCCGGGCAATGGAAAGCCCAAGGCCAAGGCCGCCGGGACGCGTTCTCGGACCGCGGTAAAACTTTTCGAAAACCTTGTTCCCTTCGCCGGGCTCAAGACCAGGACCGCGATCGGCCACAGAAATAGTAAGCATTGAGCCATCGCGCGCAGCGCTCACTTCGATCGGTTTATCGCTCCCGCCGTGCGCAGCAGCGTTCGAAAGTAACGCATTCAACGCCTGTTGAATGAGACGCGCATCCACAGAGATGGCCGGGAGGTCATTATCGATGCTGATTCGAACGCTGTCGTTTAATCCCGAAGAAGCGACCGCTTCGCGTACCAACTCCGCTGGATCGCACCATTCACGTAATGGTTGCAAGAGGCCCGATTCCAACCGGGTCGCGTCGAGCAAATGATCGACGGTGCGGGTCAGCCGCTGCACGGCCTGCTGCAATTCGGCGCGGTTGGGTTGTTCCGAAGATTTTCCGGATTGGAGAGCGACCGACATTGCGGCCAAAGGCGTCTTCAATTCGTGGGAAACAGAATCGAAAAGCGCTTTCTGCAATTTCTGGGACTGCCGGGAAATTTGCGCCGCGCGGCTTTCTTCGAGCGCGCGTTCCTTTTTCACGAACAACGCCAGCTGTGCGGCAAAAGCGTCGAGCAATTCGCGTTGCTCCAGCGTAGGCGTGGCTGGAAGGCGGACAGTGAGCACACCTTCTGCCCGATCGCCGGTAACGAGCGGCACGTGCAGTGACTCCGCGTCCGGCAATGTGTCAGTCGATCTTCCGGCAGTTTGTTTTTTTTGAAACGCCCAGACTGCTACGCTCTCGTCTTTGCTCGACGGCGTGAACGTGCTCGCCCAGTGACGCGACAGACCGCTCTCGTCACACAACCAGACCGCAGCATCGGATTGAAACGATTCTTTGATTAACGCGAAAACTTTCGGCAGCGCTTGATCCAGATCGCGGCTGGCGGCGAGCGCACGCGTGAATCGATACAGTGCAGTCGCGCGCTGCTCGCGGCGGCGCTCGGCTTGTTCGCGCTCGCGCAATTGCGTTGCCAGATGACCGATTACGAGCGCGACCACGAAGTACGCGCTGAACATCATGAAGTCCTGAAATTGCTCGATGTGGAACGTGAATCGCGGCGGAACATAAAGGAAATTCCAGAGCATGGCGCTGAGCGCGGCGAGAAAAAGCGTTGGCCATCGACGCAAACGCATTCCAGCGAGCACGACAGCGAGCAGGTAAAACAGCGCGACCGCGTAGTACCCCGTGTAGGTGAAGATTGACAAGGAAATCGCAGTGACAATTGCTGCAATAGCAAGGGCGATACCGAAGTCACGCCATGGGGCGCGTGCGAGTCGCTCCTCAATAGTTTCTCGTCGCGGCGCCGCCGATTCCTCTGCCGGAATCATGTGGATATCAATGTTGCCGCTGTTGCGCATGAGCCAGCGTAATGGGTCGCGCTTCCAAAATAAAAGCCAGCGCCCTCCAAGCGGTTTTCCAATGACGATCTGGGTGACGTTGTGCTCACGTGCGATACGCAATAACGTCTCGCCGACATCAGTGCCCGGGGTCGAAATGACTTCTGCTCCCAGTTGGCGTGCGAGCGCGAGATATCGAGTTAAGCGCGACTGTTCTTCCTGTGACAGAGGGCGTGGCTGCTCGATGTTGGCGACAATCCATGATGCTTCCATGGATGACGCGAGCCGCCGCGTATAACGAATCAATCGTTCGGAGTACGGACTCGCGCTCACTGCGACGAGCAGGCGATCACCACTCTTCCACGGTCCAGCGATTCTTTCTTCCGACATGATGTCGCGCAGGTCGCGATCGACATGCTCGGCGACGAGGCGAAGCGCCATTTCGCGCAAAGCCGTCAGATTGCTTTCGCGGAAAAAATTCTTTGCCGCCCATTCTGCGCGTTCGCCGAGATATACTTTTCCCTCGGCCATGCGTGACAACAATTGTTCCGGCGTCAGATCGACAAGGACGATTTCATCGGCCAGATCGAGAACCGAATCAGGAACCGTTTCACTGACTGGCGCACCGGTGATTTGGCGGACGGTATCGCTTCGGCTGCCGACGTGCTGAACATTCAGCGTGGTGAAAACATCGACACCAGCATCGAGCAATTCGAGCACATCCTGATAACGCTTTGGATGACGCGAGCCCGGAGCGTTGGTGTGTGCGAGCTCATCGACGACTGCGAGCCCCGGATGCCAGGTTAGAATAGCATCCAGGTCCATCTCCGTGAGGGTAGTGCCGCGGTATTCGACCTGTGCGCGTGGCATAATCGGCATCCCCTCGAGCAGCGCCTCCGTTTCCTTGCGTCCGTGAGTCTCGACAATGCCGACGACAACTTCGCATCCTTCCGCTTGCTTCTGCCGCGCGGCTTGCAGCATGGCGTAGGTCTTCCCCACGCCCGGCGACATCCCGAAGAAAATCTTTAACTTACCGCGCGCAGACTCAGCTTCTTCGCGCTCCATTCGCGCCAGAATCTCATCTGGATTTGGCCGCTCCGGGTCGCTCATATCCGAGCTTACGACAATCTGCTCTTCAAAAAAAGAGGCTGTCCGACATAAAGTGACAGCCACTCAATATCCTGCGCCGTTGACCGACCGACCGTGGCCTACTTCGTAGAGAAATATCGATCGCGTGCGCTTCTCTCTAAAACGTGAAGAGCGCGTCCGCGCTGAACATTACCTGATCTTTGTCGCCATTGTCGAACACTGCCTTGCTCGAGTGGTCGTAGCGGATTTCCGGTCTAAACAGTAAGTGCGAAAGAAATGCGTTTTCGGGAAACGGCTTGATGGCAACGCCAAAGCTTGCCGCGTAGAAATTAGCGCTAACAGGAATACCGACTGAGAACCCGCTGGCAGCATCGCGATACCACTCCAACCGTGTGTTCAAAGTGAAATGTGGATCTACCGCGTAGCTGAGGTAGCCATCTACAGCGCCCCACCGTTTGGCGCCGCCGCTTAAGCCAGGAATCTCTGGAGCGTTTACGAAGTCAATTCCTATGCCGGCGCTCAATTCGTCCGTAATCTTGTGCGTGACAACCAGGTCCAGGTATGTCCACCAGTGACTATTATCGCCTCTGGGTAAGTTAGGCCCCACGCCGATTGGAAACTCCGGGCCTTCGGTCATGACGAAAGTGACCGAAGTTTTATCGCTGGGTGCCCAAATAATCCGACCTAGAAAATCCAAGGCGTTGTTGGCGTCGCGGGTGGACTGGTTCCAACCGCGCGTGAATCCGGCTTCGAACGTCCATTTCGGGCTGTGCACGTAAGTGAATAACACGCCGGTCTGTGTACCTGGTTCAGCGTAGAGAAACGAGTAGCTGTGGGAGTAGAAGTTCCGAGCGGGGTCGCCAAACGCGTTGTAGATATTCGCGCTGTAGTTCTCGAATCCCGCCAGTTCGATCCATTTGCCCGCTCGAACCCGCATTGGTAAGCCGGGCAAGGTTACATCCACCCACGCTTGCAGAAGGTCCCATTGATTGCGGCCAGTCTGATCATCGAACATTCCATTTGAGTGGATGAATGCCGCATCGGCACCGTAAAGACCTTCCACACGGAAACCGACGTCGAACTGCTTCTTGGTCGGGTCCACCGCTCGCTCCAAGTTCAAGCTGATGTTGTCCAGAATGAAACTATTCTTGAACTTGTTATATCCCAGGAACGTGGGGCCGTCTTCATTATGCGAGGCGCTAAAGTCATAGAAATAACCGCTCTCGATGTATCCGTAGAGATTGATGCCAAGATCCTTGAGAGGTTTAGCAATGCCGGCTTGATCAAGGAGGTACATTAACGGCGCTGGCGGCGATGGAGTCGGCGTTGCGTCGGCAGAAACTTGTTTGTCCGATGCGAACGCTAGAGTGGTGCATAACATGACCCCACTGGCGATGATGGTTTTTTTCATAGACCTGCGGACGCGCCTGCCTTCAGTATCGGCGCGACGACGAAGGTCGCGGATTATCGACGAACCAAGTCCAGAACGGCGGCTCATCGAGTCGCGATCGATGTGCTCGACGCCAGCGTCGCAAGCTGTTGCGAGCTTTCCCGCCCGTCTCGCTCGCTTCTTTCCCGCTCTCTGGTTGCCTTCGGGATGAAACGACCGCTGCTTGTCCCGGCGAACGACTTCGAACGATCTCGACATAAATCGGGACAAAGACGAACACGATTGTTCTAACGCTTTTCATCAGCGCGCCTGATCGAGAGCGCGATTCAGCTCCAGCACATTCACGCCCGGGTCGCCGAAGACACCAAAATCTCGCGGATCGGTGTATCGCTGAATGAGCTCGCGCACTTTTTCCTCACTCAAAGCCCGAGCTTGAGCCACCCGTGCCGTTTGGAGCTCGGCGTTACGCAAACCGATGTGCGGATCCAGTCCGCTGCCCGACGCGCTGACTGCATCCGCAGGCACAGGCTCGGATTCACTCAAACCATTTTCGGCTCGATACGCCGCTATGCGTTCTTTGATTGCGTCATTTAGTTTTTGCGAAGTCGGGCCGAGATTGCTGCCGCCGGAACTCGCTGCATCGTACCCGTTGCCCGCAGCGGAAGGTCGCGGATGAAAATATTTCGGATCAGCGAACGCCTGGCCTAACAACTTCGATCCGCGAACTGTTCCATTTGGATCGACAATCAAACTGCCATTGGCTTTGTCGCGAAAGAATGCCTGCGAAATTCCGAAAACGATCAGCGGGTAGAGACCGCAGCAGATGACAGCGAGTACCAACGTCGACACGATTGCGCCGCGAATGTGGGAGAAGAAATCTTTCACTTCGTTAGACCAAATGGAACGTCGTGATGATAAGATCGATCAGTTTGATGCCGATGAACGGAACGATGATTCCGCCGAAGCCGTAGATGAGCAGGTTGCGCTGTAGAATTGCGAGCGCGCCCATCGGTTTGTAAGCGACGCCGCGCAATGCCAAAGGGATCAGAGCGATGATGATTAACGCGTTAAAAATGACAGCGCTCAGAATGGCACTCGTGGGACTGTGAAGATGCATGATGTTGAGCGGCGCCACCTCGGAAAACCTGATCATCAACATTGCAGGAATGATCGCGAAATACTTCGCCACATCATTTGCGATGCTGAATGTGGTAAGCGAGCCGCGTGTGATCAGCATCTGTTTCCCGATCTCAACGATATCGAGCAGCTTCGTCGGATTGCTGTCGAGATCGACCATGTTGCCGGCTTCGCGCGCCGCCTGCGTGCCAGTGTTCATCGCGACGCCAACATCGGCTTGCGCGAGGGCCGGCGCGTCGTTCGTTCCGTCACCGGTCATGGCAACTAGATGGCCTTCTGCTTGTTCGTGCCGGATGCGCTTGAGCTTTTGTTCCGGGGTGGCTTGCGCCATGAAGTCGTCCACGCCGGCTTCAGCGGCAATCGCCGCGGCAGTGAGTGGATTGTCGCCGGTGATCATCACCGTCTTGATTCCCATTTTGCGCAACTGCGCGAAACGGTCCTTAATTCCGCCTTTGACGACATCTTTGAGCTCGACCGTGCCGAGCGTCATTATGTCCGACGCGACAACCAACGGCGTGCCGCCGCGATGGGAAATTTCGTCAACCGTTTTCGCGACGGATTGCGGAAACATCCCGCCCGCTGATTCGACAAATCCGCGCACCGCTTCAGCCGCGCCCTTGCGCACACGCATGGTCGGTTGCGTCCCGTTGGCATGAAGATCGACGCCGCTCATGCGCGTCTGTGCGGTGAATGGCACGAACGTCGCCTCCAGTTCGTGCATTTCCCGCGCGCGCAATCCGAACTTCTCTTTCGCGAGTACGACAATCGAGCGTCCTTCCGGTGTTTCGTCCGCTAGTGAACTTAATTGCGCGGAGGCAGCCAAATCACTAGCCTCGACGCCGGGCGCGGGATGAAAGCCAACCGCCATGCGATTGCCGAGCGTGATCGTCCCGGTTTTATCGAGCAACAAGACATCGACATCGCCAGCGGCTTCCACGGCGCGCCCACTCATTGCAAGCACGTTGCGCTGAAGGACCCGGTCCATTCCCGCGATGCCAATCGCGCTGAGTAAGCCGCCGATAGTTGTTGGAATCAAACAAACCAGCAGCGCCACAAGAACGGGAATCGAAAACGCCGCGCCTGAATAAATGCCGAACGGTTTCAGCGTGACGCATACCAAGAGAAAAATGAACGTCAATGCGGCGAGAAGAATCGTGAGCGCGATCTCGTTAGGCGTTTTCTGGCGACGGGCACCCTCAACCAGCGCAATCATCTTATCCAGAAAACCGGCGCCTTTATCGGCCGTGATACGAATGACGATTCGATCGCTCAACACGCGAGTGCCTCCGGTCACCGCGCTGCGATCGCCCCCACTCTCGCGGATCACCGGCGCGGATTCGCCGGTGATCGCTGCTTCATCCACGCTGGCAATTCCTTCTACGACATCGCCGTCTGCCGGGATTATGTCGCCGGCCTCACAAACGACCAGGTCGCCTTTCTGCAACGACGGAGCGGGAACTTTTTCCTCGCGACCGTTCCTCAGGCGGCGCGCGACTGTGTCCTTGCGCGCCCGACGCAGACTTGCTGCTTGCGCTTTGCCTCGACCTTCAGCGACGGCTTCAGCGAAATTGCCGAAGAGCACCGTGAACCAGAGCCAGATTGCCAGTTGGGCCACGAAGCCGCGCAGTCCCGGCACCGCCGTGAAAATTCCCACGGTCGTAAGCGCGGCCCCGACCATCGTCACGAACATGACCGGGTTCTTGACCATCAGACGCGGGTTCAGCTTCTTGAACGCATCGCCGATGGCCGGACCAACAATGTTCCAGTCGAAAAGCGATGCAGGTTTTTGTGTCATGGCGTTTGGATTTCGATCTTAGAAAAGTTTTCCGCCTTGCATGAGGAAGTGCTCAACGATTGGCCCGAGCGTCAACGCGGGGAGAAAGTTGAGCGCGCCAACCAACAGCACGGTGCCGAGCAGCAAAATGAGAAATGTTCCTCCATGCACTGGAAACGTGCCGGCACTGGGCGGCGCGACTTTCTTTTGTACTAACGAACCGGCCAGCGCCATGATCGGCACGATCATCAGGAAACGGCCGAACAACATGTCCAGGCCGAGGGTTGTGTTGTACCAAGGCGTATTTCCGGATAGACCGGCGAACGCGCTGCCGTTATTCCCTGCGCCGGAGCTGAACGCGTAGAGAATTTCGCTCAGTCCGTGTGGCCCGTTGTTGTTTAACCCGGCCAGACCCCACTTGCTCACCACCGCCCAGGCTGCGAAGCCAAGAATCGAGATGGCAAGAATTAGCAAAGAGAGCATCGCCATCTTCACGTCATACCCTTCAATTTTTTTCCCGAGATATTCCGGTGTGCGCCCGACCATCAGGCCGGCGATGAAAACCGCGAGCACCACGAACACCAGCATCCCGTAAAGGCCGGCGCCGACACCGCCGATGATGATTTCGCCTAACTGGATGTTGAACAACGGAACGAAGCCGCCCAGCACCGTGAATGAATCGTGCATCGAATTGACAGCGCCGCAGGATGCATCGGTCGTAACCGTGGCAAAGAGTGCGGAATTAAAAATGCCGAACCGGACCTCTTTGCCCTCCATGTTGCCGCCGGGGACCCCAAGATGATGATGAATGGGATTGCCGTTTGCTTCCGCCCACCAACACAACAGCACGCCGCCGAGAAACAAGGTGACCATCGCTGCCCAGACGGTCCAACCGTGTTTCTGGTTCTTCACTGTCCGGCCCAGGTAGTAAGTCAGCCCGCTCCCGATTGCGAAAATCGAAAGCATCTGCAGGAAATTTGAGAGTGGCGTGGGATTCTCGAACGGATGTGCGGCATTCGCGTTGACGTAACCGCCGCCATTGGTTCCAAGCATTTTGATTGCGACCTGCGACGCCATTGGACCTTGCACGATGTTCTGTTCGGTCACAGTCTGCTCTTCCGTCACCGGCTTTCCGGAAGCGTCTTTGATCGTCTCGCCTTGGTCGTTTTTCTTTTCGACCTGTACCTTCATCGGCTCGACCAGCGTGGCTTTGGTGTAAGGCTTGAAATTTTGAATCATGCCCTGCGACACCAGGAATACTGCGAAGATCAGACAAATCGGCAGCAGCAGATAGTAAGTCACGCGAACCAGGTCGACCCAGAAATTGCCGATCGTTTTCGCGGAGTACCGCGCAATTGCCCTAACCAGCGCAGCGGCAATGGCGATGCCTGTGGCTGCCGAGACAAAATTGTGAAACGTCAGTCCGACCATCTGCGAGAAGTACGAGAGCGTCGATTCGCCGCCGTAGTTCTGCCAGTTGGTGTTGGTGGTGAAACTTGTCGCGGTGTTGAATGCGAGATCGGGATTTACCGCGCCAAACTTTTGTGGATTAAGTGGCAGAAGATTTTGTAGTCTTAGGATCACGTACGTGAAAACGCAGCCGAACAAACTGAAAAGCAACATCGCGAGCGTGTACTGTTTCCAATTATGCTCCTCGGCAGGCTTGATACCCATGACGCGATACGTTCCGCGCTCGAGCGGGCGCAGCAGAGGATCAAGAAACGTTCTGCCATTCGCGTCCAGCACCTGCACGAGATAAAGCCCCATCGGCTTCGTGATCAGCGCGAGCGCGATCAGAAAGATTGCAAGTTGAATCCAACCGGGTGTGTCCATGTGAATCTTAGAATTTTTCCGGCCAAATCATTGCCACGAGCAGATAAACGAAGAGTAGCGATGCGATAATTCCGACGATGGCCGTTTCCATTTTGTCTTCCTACAGCTTCTCGCAAAAACGCACGTAGAGCGCGCTCGCGATAAAAAAGGCTATGACGATCCCGACGAAAATGAGGTCGTTCATATTATCGCCCGTCCTGTCCCCGCTTAAGGGCTTTCCGTTCGCGGAAGCTCACCAGAAGCGCGCTTAAGACGTAAAAGATCCAGACGGCAATTCCGGTAACGATCAATCCATTCATAGTTGACTCCAACTGTCAGCGAACTCGCGGGAGCAGCGTTAATTAAACTGCGCGCTAAATGCGTTAAAAAATTGTTAACGCCTGGAAGAGGCGGCGGACTAGAGACCGCCGCTCCTTGATGATCGTTCGCGCCTATGGCTGAAGATGTGCGATGGCTTCGATCTCGGCGGTCTGTGGAAACATGTCGAGAGGTGTAACCGACTGGATGGTGAACTTTTCCTGCAGTTCTTTTAGGTCACGAGCCAGTGTGGCGGGATTGCAGGAAACGTAAATCAGTGTTGTTGGCGCAAGACTAACAATCGCTTTGCGAGTGTTTGCGCTTAGGCCGGTCGCCGGAGGATCAACGATCAACGTCGAGGACTTCAACGAGCCGCGGTCTGCGACCGCCGGGGCGGCCTGGAGCGCGCCCTTCCTTGTTTGTTGCGGCAGCCGAGATAGCTCAGCTTCCACATCGCCGGCGACGTACGTTTCTTTATCAGTCGCGTTTTCTTTCGCGGCTGCGATTGCAAACTCGTCCCAATCGATTCCGACAACACGCTCAAACTTGTTGAGCAACGCTTTGGCGAAGAAGCCTGCGCCACAGTAAGCATCGATAAGAAGATCCTGATTCGACGGAACAAGATCCACAACTAAATCGCGCAGTGCCTCTGCAACCTCATCATTAGTTTGAGAGAAGACGCGCCGGTCCGAGGACGTGCGCAAGGTGTAATGTCCATCGCGCGGCTGTCGCTCCCGAAGTTCCGTCAGCGCCCGATTCACTTCGCCGCACGAAATGGGGCACCGCTCGACATCGACCAAGCGATGTGAAT
>Ga0137375_10006987_pt1 | contig 13397 bp, 15 predicted proteins | sample SagtaG_24_FD_104936 | JGI IMG/M metagenome (GOLD analysis project Ga0137375, IMG submission 104936) | Vadose zone soil microbial communities from Sagehorn Ranch, Mendocino, California, USA - Sage1_R_113_16 metaG | ecosystem: Environmental > Terrestrial > Soil > Vadose zone | place: USA... | reverse complement strand
TAAACCCTGGTCGACATGCGTGACGGCATAGACGTGAAAACGTCCTTGCTGGATCGCTTCAACCACATCGTGGCGGAGCATCAAATTGCGCACGTTCGCCTGGGGCACCAGCACACCTTGCTGGCCAGTGAGGCCGCGCTGCACACACACGTCGAAAAACCCTTCGATTTTCTCATTGACCCCACCGATAGCCTGCACCTCGCCCCACTGGTTGACCGAGCCGGTGACCGCGAGATCCTGCCGTAGCGGCAGGTTGGCCAGGCGGGACAGGAGGGCGTAGAGCTCGGTCGAAGAGGCACTATCGCCGTCAATACCACTGTAGGACTGCTCAAAGCAGAGACTGGCGGAGAGCGTCAGGGGTTTGTCCTGCGCGTACATCTGGCGCAGATAGCCACCGAGAATCAGGACCCCTTTGTCATGTGTGCTACCGCTTAGTTTTGCTTCCCGCTCGATATTGACGATGCCACTCGTCCCCATCGAGGTGGTGGCGGTGACCCGGGCCGGACGGCCAAAGCTGTAATCGCCCAGTTGCAAGACGGACAGGCCGTTGATTTGTCCGACATGGCTCCCCGCGGTGTCGAGCAGAATGGCGCCGCTCTGGATGAACTCCTGCAGCCTTTCCTCCGAGCGGTTGGCGCGGAAGATGCGGGCCTGCAGCGCCTGCTCCACGTGCACCCGGCTGACCACGTCAGCGTCAGCCTGGCCAGCGGCGTAGCTCGCCTCACGCACCACGTCCGCCAGCAGGCCCAGCTGGCTCACCAGTTTCTGTTGATCGGCCACGGAGCGCATGCCGTATTCCAGCACCGCCTCGACCCCACTGCGGTCGAAATGGTGTAAGCCTTCCTGACGACACAGGCCGGCGATAAAATACGCGTAGCTCGCTTGATGCGCTGCAGAGTTGTCCATGTCCTCGCCAAAATCGGCTCTGACCTTGAAAATCTGGGCGAAGTCAGGGTCGTTGAAGTACAGCAAGTAGTACAGCCAGTGCTGCCCCATGACCACCATCTTCGTCTGGATCGGAGTCGGCTCAGGCTGCAAGGAAGAAACGGTGAAGAAGGCAAAAGGGTCATACGTCTCGATCTGGATGCGGTTGCTTTGCAGGGTGCGCTTTAAGGTCTTCCAGACCATGGGCTCAGTCAAGGCGTCTTCGAGATTGAGTAACACGTAGCCACCGTTGGCACGCAAGAGCGATCCAGCTTTGATACGGGAAAAATTGGTGACCACGCGGCCGTGCGGATCGACCACCCGGTCAATCGTCCCGAAGAGATTTTTATAGGAGGGGATATCCTCGATGATGACGGGTGCACCCTGCACCTCGCCATTATCGACGACCACATTGACAGAATATTCGAGAAACAGCTCGCCTTCATTCGGTGGCGGTAGAAAGGGCGGGGCACCTGCCGGCGCCTGGGGGCCGCCCTCTTTGAACAGGTCGAGATGCGCCAGCATATGCTCCTGGACGACATCGAAATAGCGCTGTACCCGTTCCTGGGGATGGCGTTGCTTGAGCTCAGCCAGCAGTGGCGCGATCAGCATGACGCTGAAATTGCGTTCCACCTCGCGGATCTCTGCCGCCAGTTGCTGCATGAGCTGCCGCTGCCGTAGCATCACGGAGCGAAATTCTTGCAAGACAAGACTCTGACGGCGATCCAGATCCTGACGCTGCTCCTCGCTGAGGCCTTCGACCTCCTCTGGGGTCATCGGGTGGTCATCCTGCCGGGGAATAAACGCAATGTTGCCAGAGGCATCAGCCTGAATGCCAAAACCGTTGTCGCGCGCCATGCGGGTAAAAGCTTCCTGCATCTGGCGCACCTCACGCTCGTATTTTTCTCCCAACTCGCGCTGCTCTTTTTCAAACACCTCCTGACGAAACGCTTTTGGGAGGGTCTCGCGCAGGTGCGCCACGAGGCGTTCCATATCCTGCCGCAAGCGCTGCCCCTGTCCAGGCTCCAGCGCCAGGGCCTGCGGTTGATCGGAGGCACGGAAATTGTGGACATACACCCAGTCACCAGGGGTAGGCAAGGCGGCGGCGCGCTCTCGCAGCAACGCTTCGATTTGGGTGCGGGCCCCCGAGCCAGCGAGTCCAGAGACAAAAATGTTGTAGCCTTGCTGCGGCATGCCCAACCCCATATGCAACGCCTGCACAGCGCGCTCTTGTCCGACCATGGTGGTGAGGGGCTCCAGGTCAGCCGTGGTCGTGAAAGCGAGAGCGCTGAGATCCGCTCTCCGGTAGGCTTGCGCCGCGGTGATCTCATGTGGTGTGGCGATGGCTTGGCTCATTGTATCCCTTTCTGCTGGGCTCACGAGACGCTTTCACGCCGCTCGCGCTTCGGTAGCGTAATGCTCAGGATGCCGTCATTGAACTCGGCCCGGATCGCCTCACGGACGACACTGCCAGGCAGCCGGAGCTGACGCTCAAAACGACCATAGCTCCGCTCCAGGCGGTAGTAATTGCGCTCCTGACGCTCTGAGTTGGCGCGCCTCTCACCGCTAATATGTAAAAAATCGCCGTCGACCTCGATGCGGACATCCTCGCGTCGTACTCCCGGCAGCTCCACCTCCACAATGATCGCCTCCGGGGTTTCGCACATATCGACACGCGGTTGCCAATTGCTGGTCTCAGAGAATCCTCGCCCTCCCCAGGGCTGATGGATGAGCTCCTGAAACAGGCGGCGGACTTCCTCCTGCACTGGGAAAAATGGCCTGGGTGGCAGTGCTTCCCCCATACTATCCTCCTGTAAGCATACAGCAAAGTCTATGGAAACTTTCGCCCGAGTCCTCTCCTGGAAGGAGAGAGCATGAACCTCAACCGAACAGAGAGTCGGTGGTGACGCCGATCAGTGCTTCAATACCACTGGAGACCTGAGGCTGCAACAGAATACTGTCAAGCCGCGCAGCAATCTGTGGCATACGAGCAACCAGGGTATCGACTGCCGCCTCATGGCACAGAGGCATCGTTTTCAGACTCGGTCTGGTGCACGGCATCCGGTTCACCGCAGGACTGCGCAATCTGCGTCCGGACCGCATCCCGCAACGCCACTGCTGCAGCCCAGTCGGACCCCTGGGGGCGGATGGGTGCCCCAACCGTGACGTGCAGCCTGCCGCGACGGGGGAACCACTGATCAGCGCGGAGGATGGCGCGCGAGCCCTGCAGGCTCACAGGCACGACCGGCACGCCAGCCTGGGCGGCGACCACAAAAGCGCCCATGCGGAAGGCTTGCAGACCCGGTGTACGGACGAAGGTCCCTTCAGGAAAGAACCCGAGCGAGTGGCCCCGTCGCACCGCCTGCAGCAAATGTTCCGTGTCCTGGACCCCACGTTGGGCGTCAAAACGTGCGACAAACTCCGTGCCGATACGACGCAGGAGCACCCGTGGGAAGTATTGTGCCTCCAGCTCCTGCTTGACGACGTAACGCACATCGACTGGCAGCGCTGCCATCATGACGGCGCCGTCGAGATAGCTGGCGTGATTGGCGGCCAACACGTAGGGCTCGTGGCGCGGGAGGTGTGCGAGTCCCTGTACCGCGAGCGGCGTGCCGGACAGGCGCAACAACAGCCGCACCGTCGCCCGTGCCACCGCCTGGCACCAGGTCCGCCATGGGAGGAGGGCCACGAGGCCCCACGCCATAGGCAATACAGCTCCGCAGAGAGCCCAGACGTAGGCGGCATAGAGGACATCGATGCTGCTCTGTCTGGCACGGCGCAACTGCGGACGCACACTCGCCAGCGCTAGACGGGTCAGTTGCCACCACACGGCCCGCGGGCGCTGGCCCAGGTCCCCTTGCTCATAGCGCTCGCGGCTGGCAGCACGGCGGAGCTTGCCACTGGACGTCTTCAGGACGCTGCCAGGTGGGGCGAGTACGACATCATCGGGCGGGGTCCCCAGCAGGTCCGTGACCACGGCCTCGATCTGACTCCGGAGCTGCGCCAGCCCCCCAGGCTCCGTCTGGCGCGTCTCAGCCAGCACCACCAGGCGTTCCGTGCCAGAAGCCGGATCAGGGCTGCCAAAGACCGCCACACACCCCCGGCGCAGGCCAGCGATATCGCCCAGGGCTTCTTCCAGTTCATGCGGATAAATGTTGCGTCCAGCCCGGATGATGATGTCCTTGGCGCGACCAGTCAGGTACACGGTTGTCCCCACCATATACGCCAGATCCCCCGAGTCCAACCAGGCGCCATGGAAGAGACGGTCCGTGGCCTCAGCGTTGTGGAAATAGCCACTGGTCGTTGAGGGCCCTTGGAACTCCAGACGCCCCTCCTGACGCTCAGCGACCTCGTGGCCGGTCGCGTCGACAATGCGGATCTGATAGCCCGGTAAGGGTTGTCCACAGGCCACGAAGTGGACAGCCGTGGTATCCGTCGCAGCGGCTGGTACTGCGTGTCCGGAGCGCATAAACGGCTCACGCTGGATACAGTCAACGTGCGGTGGCCTGCCAAGGGCCGGGAAGGCGACTCCCAACGAGGCCTCGGCGAGCCCGTAGACCGGCGCCATGGCCTCTGACCGGAAACCGTATGGCGCCAAACGCTCGCTGAAGCGCCTCAGGGTCACGGCACTGACGGGCTCAGCCCCGTTAAACGCCACCCGCCAGGAACTGAGGTCGAGACCTTCCAGATCGCGGTCGTCGAGGCGCCGTACGCAGAGGTCGTAGGCGAAGTTGGGGCCAGCAGAGAGCGTGCCACGGTGCTGGTGTATCGCCCACAACCAGCGCGCCGGTCGCGCCAGAAAAGCGAGCGGTGACATCAGCACGAGCGGGTAGGCATAATAGACGCTGCCCAGCCAGGCGCCAATCAAGCCCATATCGTGATACAGCGGCAGCCAACTCACGAACACATCCGTGGAGGTAATCTGTATTGCCTGTCCCATGGCCTGGAGATTGGCCAGCAGATTGGCGTGCGTCAGCATCACGCCCTTCGGATTCCCCGTACTCCCGGAGGTATACTGTAAAAAGGCGATATCGTGCGCCTGCACCAGGGGGCGCCCAGCGGTGCCACCGTCGGCTGACAGTTCCGGCACCGTGACCACACGGCGTAGCCCCTCAACCTGGGCGCTCAGGAGCCGCGCCAGCGGTTTCGCTTCGGGCACCGTCAGGAGCATCACGACTCCAGCGTTACTGAGAATACGCATCTGACGGCGCAGGTGCTCCTCCAGCTGTGACAGGCGGGCTGGCGGATAGATGGGTACAGGAATACCCCCAGCCAGCACAATGCCGTAAAAACCATAAAAAAAGTCGTGACTGGTTGGCAGCATGAGGGCCACCGTTTGCCCGGGCTGCAGACCACGTGCCTGGAGCCCGGCGGCCACCGCCTCGGCGCTGGCGTGGAGCGCCGCATAGGTGATCTCCTCGAAGTGCTCGTCCTCGCCGTATAGAGTAATGTGTGGGCGTTGGGGATGCACGCGGGCATGCCAATCAAGCACCTCAATCAGGGTGGTGGTCTCAGCGGGTACCCCGTCGACAGCTGTGAGCACGGCAGGCTCGACTGCGGTTGCGGTGCGGAGCACTGCCCCCGTGCTCGTAGCATTGAGCACGGCCTGAACGAGGTCACGTGGGACTTCAGCTGTAGCCAGTACCTGCTCCGGCAGCTGGATGTCAAAGGCACGTTCGAGGCGGAGCAAGAGCTCCATACGTCCCAGGCTATCAAAGCCAAGATCGCGTTCCAACGCACTGTCGAGGGTGACGAGCAGGGCATTGTGTTTATGGGGGTGGAGCTCGATCGCGAGCTGTTGCACGATCGCGAGCAGTGTTTGGGGCATCGTCTCGGGCGTACGCTGGTACGCCTGTAATTCGCTTGGCACTGTTGGCTCCATGTGCGTGTGATGGCTAGAGAGCAGGGGAGGGTGAGCACAACCGGCCCTATCCCCTAGAGGCGTGTTGTGTATAGATCATGTACATATCGACGGCTGTCCTGGGGACGTCCACGCCCCCATACCGCTCACCAGTATACTCTACTGTAGGTATAATGTGGTGACAAGATGGAAGTGCGAGAGTGCATCCACGGTGCCCTCCAATCCCCTCTTTTCTTTGTCACCCACCTGGGCTATGGTGGATAGTGCCACTCTACGGTGTGGCGTATGCTGCGTATGTGAACCTACGGAGGTGATGCATGGTACAGATTTATGCCTTGTGCGTTGGGTATCTGGAGTTGGACCGTGCCAGTATGCTGTCTGATCTCACCCCGGGCAGGCCCTGGACGGTGCCCGTGTCGAGTTATCTCGTGGTGCACCCGCAGGGCCGTCTACTCTTTGACACGGGCGTCCACTGCCAGTCCATCACTGATCCCATTGGACGTATGGGGGAAGAGCGGGCACGCCGGATTCGCATCCGCTCGCAGGTGGGGGATGATGTGGTCAGTCAGCTGGCCCGGGCGGGGCTGCAGCCCGACGCGATCACCTATGTCGTCAATTCTCATTTGCACTTTGACCACTGCGGTGGTAATGAGTTTTTCCCCCATGCCACGTTCCTGATCCAAAAACCTGAGCTGGAGGCGGCACGTCGTCCCGGCGGTGTAGAGAGCTATAACCCGAGCGTCATCGACTTCGACCACCCACTCAACTATCAGCTGGTCGACGGGGAGTACGACGTGTTTGGCGATGGCAAAGTGCTCCTCATCCCCACCTATGGTCATACCCCTGGGCATCAGTCTTTACTGGTACGGGTGAGTAAAGACACGCAGATGGTCTTCACCGCTGATGCCTGCTACACCAGGGAAAATCTTGATCGTGATGTCCTGCCACGGGTGCTCTGGCATGCCGCAACCATGTCGCACTCGCTCGCGACCCTGCGCCACTTACGGGATAGACAAGGTGCGACGCTCTTCTATGGTCATGATCCCGACCAGTGGCAAGCCATACGCCGGGTCCCGGCACCTCTGGTGGAAGCGTGACGGACAACACCCTGCTGCACTCACGGGAGACCCTGACATGCGAGGCTGGCGCATAGCCCTGCTCATAGTGATCGTTACAATCGTCCTAGCTCGTCTCGACGCCACGGCGCAAGCCGGATGTGATGCATCGCTGCCAACACTGTATCAGCAGGTTGCCCCGTCTGTCGTGTTTATTTCCGCCGTCTCCATAGGCTCCATGCAGTCTGGCGATCGGATCAGCACGGTCGTCGGCTCCGGAGTGCTCATCGACGCCGCGGGGCTGATCCTGACCAACTCCCACGTCGTCTTTGGCCGCCGGGCGATTTCTGTGACCCTGGACAACGGCTATACCACCTCAGCCAAACTGCTCGGCGCCGATCCCATCCTCGATGTGGCGGTCCTGCGCATTGCGCCCCCTGAGACTGGCCTACCCAAGGCGCCGCTGGGCGACTCGGATGCGCTCCAGATCGGCGAGGAGGTCGTCGCCATTGGGAATCCCATGGGATTGGAGCAAACCCTCACCCGCGGGGTGATCTCAGGCATGGACCGCCTGCTGCCGGAATTTCCATTGAACCTGATGCTGCCGCTCATCCAGACCGACGCTGCCATTAATCCTGGGAATTCCGGTGGCCCACTGGTGAACCGTTGCGGCGAGGTCGTTGGCCTGGCCTCTGCCCTCCTCGCCGACGCCAAAAACATTGGTTTTGCCATCCCCATCAACGTCGTGAAGCAGGTGGTGCCACAACTTGTGCAGCAGGGCCGGGTGATTCGTCCCTGGCTCGGTATCAGTGGCAAAGTCATTGACCAAGAGGTCCAGGACCTGCTCAAGCTGCCACTGGTTGATGGCTTTCTGGTCGAAACCATTGAGCCCGGCAGCCCCGCTGCTAAGGCTGGACTCCACGAAGGCGAGCTCCTGATTGCCATCGCCGGTGCAGAGTTTTTATTTGGTGGGGATATCATTACCGTGGCCAATGGGAAGAAACTCGACGATACGGAAAAATTTGCCCAGTTCGTCCGCACCCTCAAAGTGGGGGATACGGTGCACCTGACTCTCTATCACGAGGGCACCACACGCCAGGTCGAGTTCAGTCTCCCCGAACGCCCGATTCTCCCGGGCGATGTGCCAGCTGACGGCCGGCGCGCCCTGACGCCACTGCTACGCCGTCGGGCACCACTGCGGCTGCAGCGCTGAGGTCCTTGGGGTACCGCGCTACACTGCCATGAATAACTTGCTTCCCACCGCCTTGCTACTTGAACGCTTCCCAGAGCGTCATCACATACATGCTGTAGCACTGTCGTTTCCCTCATAATCGACGTCCTTGCGCTCTGCCAACTCTCACCCTCTCCCTGCAAACGACCACAGACTTTTAGCTATGACCTACAGTGTTTAGAGACACTGTCCTATGCAACCTCCCAGAGACTCAGCCAATATGGCCCGGATCGCTGATATGGCCAACCTTCACGTCGCCTGGCGCGCCGTACGCCGCAATCGCGGTGATGCAGGTCTCGACGGGATGACCGTTCAGACCTTCCAGGCGCATGTGGAGACCCACTTACAACGTATACAGCACGAGCTGCAGGCGCACACCTACACGCCAACCGCGCTACGGCACGTGGCGCTTCGTAAGCGCGCCGAGCGACAGCCCGGAGACAGCGCTACCGGCCCAGTATGCTGAAGCGCTATCGAGGGACGCTTGGTGCCCTCCGCCAGGCTGGTGCCAGCTACCATGAGTTAGCGTACTAGCTCCGTCGCGAGTGCCGTCTCCGGGTCGATCCCACCACGATACGCCGTTACCTCGTTCAGCTTCCCGAGTATGCCACGGAGGCCAGCGATGCCGAGCTTCCGTAAGGCCACGGCGCAAGCCGCGTATGTCGTGCGTCACGCCCTCGCCCTGCGCACGGCCCGCCACACCAGCCGCAATGATGGGCAGATTCACTCCGTAGGGACAGCGCGGGCGTATCAGCAGGCCTTGGTGCAGGCAGCGCAGTGGCTTAAGGTCAACGGCCACCTGGAGGGGCTGCACCGCATGCCCCCGGCGTTGGGCAGCGCGTATCTGCAGGAACGCGCCGAGTACGTGCGGCAGTCGACCCTCGATCTCGATCGGCAGGCGCTGCAGACGTTGCCCGCGGTCGACCAGCTTCCACGGGTGCGCTCGCAGGTGGGCCGCTCGACGCTCGCCACTGAAGGACGAGCCTATACGGCAGCGCAGGTGCAGATGATCGCGGCGGCCCAGACCCCCGTCACGCTCTGGCCACCCAGATCGCGCATGCGGCCGGGCTCCGTGCCCATGAATTCTTGACCCTCCGTCCAGCAGCCGAGCAACCTGCCTCGCGGCATCGCACATGGAGTGCCGTGCGCTTTCAGGGGCGGGTGGACCAGGTACGCTATACCGTGGTCGGCAAGGGTGGGCTGGTGCGGGAGGTTCCCATCCCTCGTCCCCTCGCGGAGGAGCTCGAATCCCGGCGATTGCCAGCCCCTATCCGCGTCACCGACCGGCAGGTCTACTATGCGCAGGCCTACGACCTTGGGGGTGGCAATGGCTGGAGCGCGTCCTTTCGTGCCGCCAGTTATCGGGCGCTGGAGTGGTCCACCGGTGCGCATGGCTTGCGGCACAGTTCCGCCCAGGAGCGCGTGGACGAACTCCAGAATCGCGGGATGGACTACCGCGAGGCGCTGGAGGTGGTGAGTCAAGAGATGGGACATTTTCGGCCTGATATTACGGAGGTCTATTTGCGATGAACTAGGAGATCATCCTCGCTCTCCTCGGGAGTCTCACAGCAGGCGGCATTGGTGGCTGGTGCGCGCGCTGCCGCGTCACTAACCCGGCCGCGCAGGGCCATGCTGCAGGCGCGGGAAGTGAGCCGGAGAGCTGTGCAAAGCAGCCCCGCCCTTATCGTGTATCGGTTTGCTCCCTGCATGTTGTCATGTTTGTACGATGATGTACTGATGCCGCTGCCCGAGCAGAGCTACGACCTGACCAGGACGATCAACAATCACCGCAAATAAGCCGGTGATCTCACGACCCAGCACGTTAATATCGAGCGCTTCCTGCTCGGTGACGGCGGCATAGTAGCCACGAAATGTGACAGTGCCTCCTGCACCATGATTGAACCGTATCTGCGTTTCGACGACCATTGACGTGGCTCGCCCTCCCAGGCCACCGAGGTGTACTTGCGTCGCAAGCGGTTGCAGATGGAGGATAGCGAGTGTCGCAGCACTCAACACGGTGCGATCCGCGCCGGTATCCACGAGGAATTCCGTGGGTACCCACAGACCGCTGCCCGTCAAAATCTCACCATATATTACAGGTCGTAAGACATCATCATCACACAGTGACCACACGCCGTTAATGTGCATAGATGCGTGCCAACTTTTCTCGGGGAATATAGCGGAGCAAACGCCCATCGTCCTCTGGGTGAGCCGCTGTGGCAAGTGCTATGGCCTCTTCAGGCGTGTCTGCGACAAAGAGCTCCTCACCAGCAATACAGATGCACTGCCCACGATGATGCGTATACACTTCCGACGCATGCGCTTGTAACCAGGCAGCATTCCGCTCAAAGCGTGCGCGTCGCGCGTGGATGTTGGCGAGTTCCTCAGGATCAGTCACTTCTTCCATGACGAGTCGGTCTTGATTGTCTTGCATATCCACCCCCTGCTGGGAGGCAAGCGTATTGTCATCTCGCCAGCTCTGCGCACTGAGACTGGCGAACGCTGGTTGCGTCTCAGTACCAACACCGATGTGACAGCCCGCCAGGGCCACCTCTGTCTCTCGTCCCATAAGTTAACGAGTCCCTCACACAATGTGGCACAGCACTGTGTGCCTCCTGCGCAACTGGTGTGAGGGACACCGTGTGCCAAACAGACTACAGTGTACAGGTGGCGAGAGATGTGTCAACGGATCAGCGCCTCTTGTGTTGGTCGGAGTACGATGCTGGCCCTACCAGCCACGTCTGGGTACAGTGGACCAGTGTGCTGGCCGTCACATTGCAGACTCCCTTGTGTCTCCCCACTCGCAGTAACCAGCGTTACCAAAGTGCTCAGCGGCTCAACACCCAGTTGAACACGCCGAACGCCGTCGACAGAATGCCACCGACACGGCTGAACGCGGGTACCGCGAACTCGTCTCCCTGCAAACCCAGCACTCACACCCCGCGTCGTCGGATCACAGGCCCACCGGAAACCTGGGCCGCACGATCCTCGGCGATTGTATGAGGGACAGATATCCAAGATGTGCTCTGGCTTCGGCCAGACGACTGGTACCCTCACAGCCCAAAGGAGGAGCAGACGGAGATGCCGACCGCGCACGCACCGTGACTCACCATGCCTGTGTGGACAGTGACCCGCAGACTGAAAATCCTCGTGTCGGCGGTGCAATTCCGTCCCTCGGCACCACCGAATTCAATGGGTTACAAAACAGAGCACTATAGAGCGTGTGGACTCGTGGCGAGCTGCGATGCGAGCTGATGGAAGTCGTGGGGATTCATAGCTCATAGCACGTTATAGACAAGCTGGATCTTCTCGCGCTCCGGCCAGGGAACCTGTGAAACCCAACGATCGGTATAGGCATCACCGTTGGCGGGCACTTCCTCCACGTCTTCCTGAAGGGTGACATCGAGCACCAGCCATTCCTCCCCTGTTTGCGGATCCTGCTCAAGTCGTAGATGACACGCATCCACGCTGGACAAGCACTGATGGATGAGGTCAATTGCGAGAAGGAGAGAGTGCCGGAGTCCATGCTGAAGACAATACGCCAGCGCGTCCGGAGTCACCTCAGAAAGGCCAAGAGCGCAAAGCTGCTCGGGGGTAAGTGACACTTCTGCAGTCATTTTTCCAGTCGAGCCGGATTGCCATGCCTCTGCCATGGACTGTCTCCTTTTCTCTCTTGAGATACCAGTTCTCTCTTGAGATATCAGATATTGCGCTGGGCTGCTCTACACCAGGACTGCAACAGTGCGACCCGCAGCTGAGGTCTCGCGTGAGAGCCATATGGTGCCCTGCTGGAAGGGTAGCTTGGGACAGTGCCACTGTCAAACCTTCTGGGGGAAGCGAGCGACGCAAGATACCACGAGGGCTAATAATGGCGGCATGGTTCCCGCCAACTCTCTCTCTACGCCAGCAATGCCCACTCATAGCCTTGCGCCTCGTCCCACGATGTCAACAGAACGATTTGTGAGTGATTTGAGCTTTCATTTTGGTCTGATGTTGGTCGAATTGTGCGCAAAATAGATGGCGCAGGGCTAGTACTCCGTCATTTTGAATTTGATGGGTACAGACGATGCAGTTTCTCCCGTGCCTTCGTGGTCGTGAAGCGCCACACAATCGTGGCTTGGGCCGCATTGCGGACGTCTTCATAGGCGGCGATCTCACGGATGAGCATGGCTTCGTCCGGGATGCGGCGATCCAGACATTGGCCTTGCAAGATACTCAACTCGATTTCGGCCATATTCAACCAACTGCCATGCTTGGGCGTGTAATGAAATTCGAGCTTCTTCAAAATGCGACGGGCGTCTGCGGGTTCAAAGGCCTCATAGAGCGACGCGGGTTTGTGCGTGTTGAGATTGTCCAGCACGACCCGAATCACGTCCGCCTCTGGGTACCGTTCATCGACCAGCCAGTGCATTTGTTGGGCGAAGTCCTGCATGGTCCGGTGCTCGGTGACCGCAATATGCCGCCACCCTGCTTGCGGTTCACAGAACATAAACAGGTTGCGGGTCCCATTGCGCTGGTATTCATAGTCATAGAGCGTAGGCTTGCCGGGTTTGGAGGGCAGCGGCACGCGCGTCTCCGCAATCAGTTGCTTGCTCGCTTCATCGAAGTTGACTTTCGGGCGCTTGGGATCATACGGTTCCTCGTAGAGGTCGAGCACGTCTTCCATGGCGGCAACAAACTCGGCGCTCACCTCGGGCAGGCACCATTGCTTGGTTTGCCAGGGCTTAAGTTCATTTTTTTTAGCACCTGTCTGACGGTCTCGCGGGCAATCGACGGCGCAAAACCGCACTCCACGACTTTGTCAGCCAGAAGCCGCAGGGTCCAACGTGCCTGCCCCTTGGGCGCAGGCGTGCACGCCACGGCGATTAAGTGCGCTTCCTGTTTGCCCGTCAGTTTCCGCTGTGCCCCAGGGCGTGGCGACTCGTCGAGCGCGCCAAGGCTGGCCTCGACAAACCGCTGGCGAGTGCGGAAGACCGTGGCAGTCCCCACATCTAACGCGGCAGCAATGGCGTCATCCCTCAGCCCGTCAGCGGCTTTGAGCAGAATGCGCGCGCGCGTCAGTTTGCGTGCGCCCGTCCTGCCACTACGGAGCATGTGTTCTAAAGTGGCTCGTTCTTCGGTACTTAAATCCACGATGTATTTTGGCTTGGGCATGTCTGGGCACTCCTCCATGCAGGTTGTCTCCAGACTTTACCTGAGGATCTCGTATGCATCAAATTCACGCTGACGCGGTACTAGGCGCATCTGGTCGAGTCATTTTGTCTTTGACTCCATGAGCTCTCCTGGACTATTATTTTTGTTACCTTTTTAGAAAGGGAGGAGCCAG
>Ga0137375_10006980_pt1 | contig 13404 bp, 10 predicted proteins | sample SagtaG_24_FD_104936 | JGI IMG/M metagenome (GOLD analysis project Ga0137375, IMG submission 104936) | Vadose zone soil microbial communities from Sagehorn Ranch, Mendocino, California, USA - Sage1_R_113_16 metaG | ecosystem: Environmental > Terrestrial > Soil > Vadose zone | place: USA... | reverse complement strand
CCGAGCTTGAGATCGGCGAGAGCGCAGACGTTCGCCAGCGCGCCGGAGAACTGGGCGACGTCGTCGCGTACGCCGGCGAACCGGCCGACCATTCGCACGCCGTACTCCTGGAGAGCGTTGAGGTCGAGGGTCTGGGATCCGCCGACGAGCTGCAGCGACGGCAGGTTGCGGGCCCGGACCAGGTCGTCCAGCTCGTCCCACCGCTCGTCGAGGATGCCGACCTCGTCCATCCACCAGAGGATGTCGCGGCCGCGGTACCGCCGCGGCACCCGGACGTGCTCGCCCACGGCAAGCGTGACCGGCCTGCCGGAGCGTTGGAGCTCCTCGGCGATCTGCACACCGCTCGCCGAGGCGCCCACGACCAGTACGCCGCCGTCCGGCAGCTGGTCGGGGTTTCGGTACTGGAGCGCGGGGACCGAGACGATCCCGGCGGGAAGACGTCTCGCGACGGGCGGCACCAGGCTGCGGGTCGTCCCGGCCGCCAGTACGACGCTGCGCGCCTGCCAGGGGCCCCGGTCGGTCTCCACCTCGAACCCATGGCCGCCCGGCCGGACGGCGGTCACCGTGGTGCCGGTGATCACCGGTGCACCCGACGTCGCGGCGTACTCGGCGACGAAGTCGGCGACCTGGGGCGCCGACAGGTACCCATGAGGGTCGTCGCCCTGATAACCGCTGCCCGGGAGCCGGGTCATCCAGTTCGGGGTGAGCAGCCGCAGCGAATCCCAGCGCTGGGTCCGCCAGGAGTGCGCCACCTCGCCGCGCTCGAGGACCACGTGGTCGATCGAGTGTGCGGTGAGGTGGCGGCTCATCGCGAGCCCGCAGTGCCCGGCCCCGACGACGACTGCGGTGACGGCGGACATCAGACCACGGTGACGGTGACGTCGGTCGGGTTGGTGACGATGTCGAAGACCGCGGAGCGCTTCTGCGACTGCGCGACGATGGCCCGGATCTCGTCCGGGGTGGCGTCGGCGTCGATCTCGTAGTCGACGGACACCCCGCTGAAGCCGTTGCGCACCTCGGGGTCCGCGCCCAGGATGCCGTGCAGGTCCATCTCGGCCGAGAGCGTGGCCTTGACGGACCGCAGCTGGATCTGTCGCTGCTGTGCGACGGCCGCTACGCCGGCGGTGAGGCAGGCGCCGAGCCCGACCAGGACGTACTCGACCGGGGTCGGGCCGTTGTCCTGGGCGGCGAACTGCAGCGGGTGGTCGGCGTCGAGCGTGAACGACGTGTGGTGGACCTGCTCGTCGGCGAACCCGTAGAAGCTCTCGACGTCCGAACGGCTGTGGGTGCCGTTCACCCAGGTCACCGACGACCGCCACTGGAACTGGGCGATCTCGGGGCTGTCGGCGAACGCGTCACGGGCGCCGAGGAGAGCCTCGACGTTGACGCCGTTGTCGACGGGTGTGGTGGTGATGGTCATGGTGCTGCTCCTTCTCGGCCGGTGGCCGCTGTGCGCTTCGGTGACCACCACGCTCGCCGTTCTCCACGGGCGAGCGCATCAGGTGACCCCCCTAGTCGTGCCATACCGGTGGCGACCAGGGGGACCTAGACTGCGCCCGTGGAGGGGCTGCAGCTCCTGGGGAGGGACGGCGAGCGCGAGGCGATCGGCCGGCTGGTGAACACCGCGCGCCTGGGTGTCAGCGGCACCGTCGTGATCATCGGTGAGGCGGGCGTGGGCAAGACCGCCCTGCTGGAGGACGCGGTGGCCGGCCTCGGGGACATGCGGCTGCTTCGCGCAACCGGGCTCGAGGCCGAGCGGCACATCCCCTTCGCGGGCCTGTTGCAGCTGCTCCATCCGGCGCTGGACCGCATCGACGGCCTGTCCCCGCCCCAGGCGGCGGCCCTTTCCGGTGCGCTCGCGGTCGCCGAGGCCGCGCCCGGGAGCGGCGACCGGTTCATGATCGGAGCCGCGGTGCTGAGCCTCCTGTCCCGGTACGCCGAAGAGGCCCCGGTGGCCGTTGTCGTCGACGATCTGCACGCCCTCGACCTACCGTCGGCGGAGGCCATCCTGTTCGCGGCCCGGAGGTTGGCGGCCGACCCGGTCGTGGTCCTCGCGACGGCCCGCAGCCCGGAGGCGGACCGCCTGGTCGCGGGGCTCCCGGTACTGCGCCTGAGTGGCGTCGACCACCGGGCCGCGGCCGCACTCGTGGCCCGTGCCGCCGGCGGGCCGATGCCACCCGGCCGCCTCGAGCCGCTGCTCACGCTGGCGGAAGGCAACCCGTTGGCCCTGCTCGAGCTCGCCTGCGACGACCTCGACGCGCTCGCCACCGACCCGGCCGAGCTGCCGGTGCGCGTGCCCGAGACCGTCACCGCCGCGTTCGCCCGCCGACTCGACCTGCTCGACGACGCCTGCCGCACCGCCCTCCTCTTGGCGGCGGTCTGTGGCGGGGACCTGCCCGTGACCACGCGGGCGTGCTCGGCCCTCGGCGTCGAGGCCGACGCGCTGGCGGAGGCGGAGGACGCGGGGCTGGTGTCCGTGCGGGCCGGTCGGGTGACCTTCCGGCACCCGCTGGTGCGCGCCGCGACGTATTCACGGGCCGGGGCGCGGGAACGAAGGGCAGCCCACGCGGCGGTGGCCGACTCGCTTCCCGAGACGGACGTCGATCGTCGGGCCTGGCACCTGGCCGAGGCAGTCTGGAAGCCGGACGCCGCGATCTCCGACCTGCTCGCCGACGCGGCGGAGCGGGCGCGGGCCCGGACGGCGTACTCGGTGGCTTCCGGGGCCTTCGAGCGCTCCGCGCGGCTCAGCCCGGATCCCGAACGCCGGGCCGACCGGCTGCTGCATGCCGCCGAGGCTGCCTGGTCAGCGGGGCTCACCGAGCGGGCGCTCGGGCTGCTGGACGCGCACGCACGTGAGGAGTCGACGACCCGAGCCCAGGTCCGCGAGCTGGCCCTGCGCGGCGCGATCGCAGCCCGCACCGGGCACCTGAGGGACGCACTGGAGATGCTGGTCGCGGCGGCCGACCTCAGCACGGATCCCGGGGAGCAGTGCATGCTGATCGCCGACGCCGTACACGCCAGCTTCTACCTCGCCGGAGCCCCGGCCGCCTCGCAGCTCGCGAAGCGGCTGGTCGAGCTCGCTCCCGCGGTGACCGACCCGAAGGCCCGGGCCCTGGGGCTCATCGCCACCGGCATGGCCCGCATCCTGGCCGGGGAGGAGGGCGGTGCCGAGGACCTGCGCGCCGCCGTGCCCCTCATCCAGTCCACCCGCGCGTTGTACTGCGACCCGCACCGGCTCTCGTGTGTGATGCTGGTGCCGCTGTTCCTCCGCGACGCCACCGAGGGTGGAACCTTGCGGAAGTACGTCGACGAGGTGCGCGGCGAGGCGAGCGTCGGTGCCCTGCCCGCCATCCTCTTCTACGTCGCCCGCGACCAGGCGACCACGTCGGCGTGGGCGGAGGCGGAGGCCAACTACAGCGAGTCGGTGCGGCTGGCCGAGGAGACCGGGCAGGTCACCGAACGGCTGATGTCGCTGGCGGGGCTCTGCTGGTTGGAGTCGCGGCGCGGGCGCGAGGACCCCTGCCGCGCGCACGCCGAGGAAGTACTCGGCGCACCGAACGCCGTACACCTGCACATGGCCGAGGCGTGGGTTCGCTACGCGCTGGGGGACCTGGAGCTGTCGCTTGGAGAGCCCGCCCGGGCCGTCCAGGAGTTCCGCAGGCTCGAAGCCCTGCTCCGGCTCCACGAGCTGGCGGACGTCGACCTGGTGCCCGGGCCGGAGCTGGTCGAGGCGTTGCTGCGGCTCGGTGAGCCCACAGCGGCGGAGACCGTGGCGACGGCGTACCAGCGAGCGGCGGAGACCAAGGGCCAGCCCTGGGCGCTCGCCCGGGCGGCACGGGCCCGAGGGCTGATGACGGGTGACGACTCGGCGGAGCGCTGCTTCGAGACCGCCCTCCAGTTCCATGAGGCCGCACTCGACCGGTTCGAGACCGCGCGCACCCGGCTGGCGTACGGCGAGTGGCTGCGCCGCGCCGCGCGGCGGGTCGACGCACGGTCGCAGCTGCGCGCCGCCCTCGACGACTTCGAGGAGCTCGGTGCGGCGCGCTGGGCGGAACGCGCGGCTGTGGAGCTGGCCGCCACGGGCGAGACCGTTCGTCGGCGGGACGCCGACCCGCGCAGCCTGCTCACCCCGCAGGAGCTGCAGGTCAGCCTGCTGCTCGTCGAGGGAAGGACCACCCGGGAGACGGCGGCGGCGCTCTTCCTCAGCCCGAAGACGGTCGAGTACCACCTCCGCAAGGTCTACACCAAGCTCGGCATCGGCTCCCGGCCGGAGCTGGCCGACGTCCTGGGCACCTAGTAGACGAATAACTCCAAGGGCGAGCCCCGCTGGGCCACCCCTCGGAATTACTCGTCTAGCGGGCGGGGAGCCGGCGGCCCCGCGTAGTCGGAAGGGCGCTCTCGGCGGCGTCCCGCAGCGCCGCGGCGACCGCGCTGACGGTGGGCGTGCGGTTCTGGCGGGTGAGAAGGAAGACCTCGCGTCCGACGACGCCCTCCCTGAACGGGCGGACCGCAACGCCGGGGGCGTCGTACGCGAGGACGAGGTCCGGAAGCAGCGCGCCGGCACCGGTGGTCCGCACGAGCTCCAGAAGAATCAGGAAGTCGTCGGAGGTGTAGCGCAGGTCGGGCTCGAACCCGCCGAGCTGCCGTGCGACCCGCAGATGCATCTGGTGGTGTCCGGTGCCGGGCTGGCACGCGGCCCACGGAAGCTCGGCGAGCCGCGCCAGCGATGCGTTGGGTACGGCGGCCTCGGGGTGGTCGGCCGGGAGCACCAGGTTGATCCGCTCGCGCAGCAAGGTCTCGCGATGGAAGTCCGGGTGCACCGCCCGCGGCTGGTCCTCGTACTCGTCGCCGACCACGACGTCGAGATGCTGCAGCCGCAGCGCCGGGGCCGACTGCTCCACCTCGGCCTCGGTCACCTCGAGCCGGATGTCGGGGTGGCTTTCCGCGAGGGTCCCGATCGCCGGGGCGACGATCCGCAGGAGGGCCGACTGGAAGGCCGCGATCCTGACGACACCTGCGAGCCTTCCGGCAGCCACCGTGGCGAGCTCCGCCTCCGCGGCCTCCATGCCCTCCAGGAGCGTGCCGGCATGCGTGACGAGGACCTGGCCCGCGGCCGTCAAGCGGACGTTGCGGCCGACCCGTTCGAGCAGCTGAGCTCCGGCCTCCCGCTCGAGTACGGCGAGCTGCTGCGAGATCGCGCTCGCGGTGTAACCGAGCGCGTCGGCCGCAGCGTGGAGGGTGCCGCGGGCGTGCACCTCCCGAAGCAGACGAAGACGACGCAGGTCCAGCATTTGTTCAGGTTACCTAAACGGTCAAGCACAGAATTTCGAGATGGACCTAAACGGTTGTCGCGCACATGATGGCCGTGTGGGACCTCTCTACTGCCTTCTCTCCGCTGCCGGGTTCGGGGTCATGGCCATCTTCGCCAAGCTCGCGTACGCCGAGGGCGTCGGACTCGACGCCCTGCTGATCCTCCGCTTCGGGCTGGCCGGCCTGCTGCTGCTCATCCAGGCGTTGGCCCGCGGCGCTCTCGGTGGACTGGATGGTCGGACGGTGCTCGTCGGTCTCGGGATGGGCGCCGTCGGATACGCGTCGCAGGCCGGGCTCTACTTCGCGGCCCTGACCCGGATCGACGCTTCCCAGGTAGCGCTGGTCTTCTGCATCTATCCGCTGCTCGTCATGGTCATGGCCGTGCTCACGAGGCGCGAGCGGGCATCGCGCAAGCGCGCCGCAGCGCTCGGAATGGCGATGGCGGGGATCGGCCTCGTGCTCAGTGGCGCGGCGGCCGGAGCCTTCGACCTGCTCGGGGCGCTGCTGGCCCTCGGCTCCGCGATCGTCTACACCTGCTACATCCTGGTCGGCGATCGGGTCGCCGCGGACGTGCCTCCGGTCGCGCTGGCCGCTCTGGTCTGCACGGGCGGGTTCGGCACGTTCCTGGTCGCGACCGTCGTACGGGGCGGACCCGACCTCGGCTTCTCACCAGCGGGGTGGGGCTGGATCGGGCTGCTCGTCCTGGTCAGCACGGTCGGTGCGATCCTGCTCTTCTTCGCCGGCTTGGCGAGAGTCGGTCCGACCGTGGCGTCGCTTCTGTCCATCGTCGAGCCGGTGGTGACGGTGGTCGGGGCCGCGCTGGTGTTCGGCGAGTCGTTGAGCGCGGTTCAGGGTGCGGGTGGGGTGCTCGTGCTGGCCGCCGTACTCGTCGTCCAATGGCCGGCCCAAGTCCGTCATACGCACAGCGAAGGCAGCGACCGGATCGCGCCGCTCGAGACGCTGAGACTAGGCGCTGAGGCCTGACTCGGCGCGGACGCACAGCTACGTCGGGAGTGCCAGGTCGCGGCGCCGAAGCGAGACCAGCGCTGCCGCGGCGAGAGCGAGGCAGGCGGCGGCGAGAGCGAGCAGGGGCGCGGCGGTGACTGCTGCCGCAGGCGCCTTGGGGCTGTGGGTGAACGGCGAGAGATCCTGTACCCATTGGGGCAGATTGAGTCCGGGGCCGAACATGGGTCCGACCACGATTGTGGTGAGCAGGACGGCCCAGCTCGCGGGGACGGACCAGCGCGGCACGAGGCAGATGATGGCGACCACCGCGGCGCCGACGACCAGGATGCCAGGGACCTGCACGAGGCCGGCCCAGACGAGCTCACGGACCTGGGTGGCGGTGTTTCCGAGGACCTGCCCGGCGGCCAGTCCCATGCTGACCGCGAAGAGGACCATGAGTACGACGGTGCCGGCGATCGCGTTCACCAGGTGTCCCCACAACCATCGCGTCCTGGTGACGCCGGAGGCCAGCACGGACTCCAGCGTCCCGCCGATCTCGTCGACCCGCATCCGCAGCAGTACCTGGACGAGGTAGATGGCGACGAACATGCCGGCCATCTGGATGATCGAGACCTGGTAGGCGTCGACGATCTGGTCGGTGCCGCCCGCCTTGGTCCACCAGTCCTTGGCGTGGCCCTCGAGGCCCTGGATCTGCTCGGTGAGGTTGCCGAAGATCACCCCGAACATCATCAAGGCAACGGCCCATCCGATGAACGCGCTGCGTTGCAGCCGCCACACCAGGCCGGCGGGGCTCAGCAGGGCGCGCGGCGCCTGGGGGTGACCGCGCCGTTCTGGCCAGAGGCCACGGCCGACGTCCCTGCGGGAGGCGAGTGCGACCGCGATGGTGAGCAGGATCCCGAGGGCGGCGACGGCGATGAGCAACGGCCACCAGTGGGCAGCTCCGAAGGGGCGGGTTTGCTGTCCCCACCCGATGGGGGACAGCCACGCCGGCCACGCGCTGGTCACCGTGACGCCGGCCTCGTCGACGGTGCCGATCATGTTGCCGATGCCGCTGAGCGCGAACGCGATCCCGAGGGCGCCGGACGCGATCCCGGCGGCGCCGCGGGTCGTGGAGGACAGCTGGCAGGTCACGGCCGCGACTCCGACCCACACCAGTCCGACCGCGGCCACCGATGCCCCTGCCAGCAGCGCACCTTCGACCGGCTGCCCGCTGACCGTGATGGCGGCTGCGAGGACCACGGCGAGGACGACGTCGGCGGCGACGGCGACGAGGACCCCGGCGGCCAGGCCGGCGTAGCGTCCGACCACGGTGGAGCCGAGGATCTCGGCGCGGCCGAGCTCCTCGTTCTGGCGGGTGTGCCGGATCACCGCGAAGGTGCTCATCAAGGCGGCGAGCGCCGCCAGGGTGACGTATTCGCGGTGCAGCATGTAGCCGCCCACGCTGGGCCCGGAGGTGAGCCCGAGCAGGCGCATGCCCGCGTTGGTCGCCACCAGCTGGGTCTCCCGCACGAGGTCCTCGTGCTGGGCGAGGCTCTGGGCGAACATCGCCGTCGTCGCGGCCACGAACAGGCCCAACCCGGCCCACCACGCCGCGAGGGTGTAGCGGTCGCGGCGTAGGGCCAGGCGGGTGAGGCGTCGGGTGCCGGTGAAGTCGTCTGCTGTGAGGGTGTGCACGGTACTCACACCGCCTCGAGCACCGTCGACCGGTCGAGCTGGTCACCGTAGTGCCGCAGGAACAGCTCCTCGAGAGTGGGTGGGGTGCTGGTCAGGGAGCGGACGTCGTACTCCACGAGCCGCTCGAGCACCGTGTTGATATCGCCGGAGTCGACGCTGAACCGCGCCTTGTTGCCCTCGATGGTCGGGTCGTGCACCTCAGCCACCGAGGCCAGGCCCGCGGGCGGCCGGGCGGTCTCGACCACCACGGTCGTGCGGGTGAGGTGTCGCAGCTCGGCGAAGGTGCCCGACTCCGCGGAACGCCCGTTCCGGATGATCGTGACCCGGTCACACAGGGCCTCGACCTCCGACAGGATGTGGCTCGAGAGCAGCACCGTGCATCCCCGGTCCCGCACCGCGCGGACGACGTCCTGGAAGACGGTCTCCATGAGCGGGTCCAGACCCGAGGTCGGCTCGTCGAGCAGGTACAGCTCCACGTCCGAGGCGAACGCCGCCACCAGTGCGACCTTCTGGCGGTTGCCCTTGGAGTAGGCCCGGATCTGCTTGGTCGGGTCGAGTTCGAAGCGGTCCAGCAGTTCCGCCCGCCGCGATGGCACCGGCCCGCCCCGAAGAGCCGCGAGCAGGTCGATCACCTCACCACCGGTCAGGTTGGGCCACAGGTTCACCTCACCGGGCACGTACGCCACCCGGCGATGCACCGCCGCGGTCTCGCGCCACGGGTCGCCACCCAGGAGCGTGACCCGGCCGCCAGACGCGCGCAGCAGCCCCAGCAGGATGCGAATCGTCGTCGTCTTCCCCGCACCGTTGGGGCCGAGGAAGCCGTGCACCTCACCGGTGTGAACAGTCAGATCCAGATGATCAAGTGCCCTCGTCGTACCGAAGTCCTTGACCAGCCCCCACGCCACCACGGCGTCGTTCCCGAGCGCAGCGTCACTGCTCGTGAATACCTCTTCCATGACTTCCACGCTGCTACTCCAACCTTCCGGAGCACAGGGACGAAGGCCCTGAGGTGCACCGAGCATTGGTCACCGCCGCTGAGGCGGCGGCGGCAACCACGGCTCAACGGTGGTTGGTCGGCGCGTGGCGGGCAAGCACGTCGCGGGCCAGCGCGAGCAGCTGGTCGGTGAGCTCCTCGTCGTCGTAGCGCTCCAGCTCCGGGGCGGCGCCGATCATCATCAGCGCGCCGCCGACCATCGCACCGGCCACGTCGCTCTGGATGTCCGGGTCGGGGCCGACGAACAGGGTTCGGATCCGCGAGCCGACGTCGAGCGCGGGATGGCTTCGGGCGAGCTCGGCGGCGGCGGGGTCCGCCCTAAGGATCGCGGCGAGCCGGCGGTTGCCGACCGCCAGTTCGACCAGGGCCGTCAGCATTGACTCCCGGCGCGCCTCCGGTTCCTCCTCCCGCTCTGCCGCCTCGATGCTGCGGTGCAGCGACTCGAGGGCTGGGGCCAGCACGGCCAGCACGATCTCGTCCTTGGTGTGGAACTGGTGGTAGACGGCCGCCTTCGTGACCCCGATCCGGTCGGCGATCATCTGCAGCGACGTGCCGCTGACGCCGTGCTCGCCGAACAGCTCGAGCGCCGCGCTCAGCACTCGCTCGCGGGCGCCGCGGGAGGCGCGTCGGTTGGGCTCCTGCGTCGTCGTCGACTCGGTCGCCATGTGTTCCTTCTCCTCCTTGGTAACAGGTAAGAACCCTCCCGGAACTAAACCTAGCCGATCGGCTTGCCAACATGGTAGCCGATCGGCTACCTTCTTGGTTACCTAGCCGATCGGCTACCAGTTTCGATCTTCGGAAGGACCATCACCATGGCCACCGTTCTCTACCGTCTGGGACGCTTCGCGTTCCACCGTCGATGGCTCGTCATCGGCGTCTGGGTCGTGCTCCTGGGTGCCGCCGGAGTCGGCGCCCAGCAGCTCTCCGGCCACACCTCGGAAACGTTCTCGATCCCGGGCACCGAGTCCCAGCGGGCGATGGATCTGCTCGAGCAGCGCACCGGCGCCTCCGTCGACACCGGTACCGCTCGCGTCGTCTTCCGGGCCGACGACGGAGCGACCGTGAAGACCCCGGCGGCCAAGCGGGCGATCGAGTCCGCCGTCGCGGAGATATCCGGGTTACCGCATGTGATGGGGGTGGCCGACCCGTTCTCGACCGGAGCCGTGTCCGGTGACGTCGGTACGGCGGTCGCCACGGTGACGTACGACGTCCAGGCCGCCGAGCTGACGCAGTCCGACCAGGACAAGCTCTTCGCTGCCGGTGACCGGGCCACCTCGGCCGGCCTCACCGTCGACTACGGCGGCGACGCCGCCCAGGAGAAGATCGGCCAGAGCCCGGCCGAGGGCATCGGGATCGCGGTCGCGGCCGTCGTACTCATCCTCACTTTCGGTTCGCTGCTCGCCGCCGGCCTGCCGCTGGTCACCGCGCTCATCGGGGTCTCCCTGGGCATGGCAGGCGTCGCGATCGCGAGCGGCTTCACCGACGTCAGCAGCTCGACCGGGACGCTGGCGACCATGCTCGGACTCGCGGTCGGGATCGACTACGCCCTGTTCATCGTCTCCCGTTACCGCCAGGAGCTCGCTTCGGGACGGCCGAGGGACGAGGCGGCCGGCCGCGCCGTGGGCACCGCGGGCAGTGCCGTCGTGTTCGCGGGGGCCACCGTCGTGATCGCCCTCGCCGCCCTTGCCGTCACCGGGATCCCGAACATCACGGTGATGGGCCTCGCCGCGGCCGGCACGGTCGCCGTGTCCGTGCTGATCGCGCTCACCCTGCTTCCCGCGCTGCTCGGTCTGATGGGCGGCCGGATCAAGGGGCGCACCGACGACGACGCGTCGGGCGAGCCCGGCAAGCCGGGACCGGGGGAGCGCTGGGGACGGTTCGTCGTACGCCGTCGGGTGCCGCTACTGCTCGTCGCCGTGGCTGTCCTCGGCGTGATGGCCATCCCCGCGACCCACCTGCGACTCGGCATGCCCTCGGACGCCACGGCGAACCCGGGCACCACCCAGCGGGCGGCGTACGACGCGATCAGCGACGGGTTCGGGCCCGGCACCAACGGGCCGCTCGTGGTCGTCGCCGACCTCACCGGTTCCTCCGACGCGACCACCGCGGTCTCGGAGATCCAGCGGCACCTCGTGTCGGTCGACGGTGTGGCTTCGGTGAGCCCCGGCCAGGTCGACAAGGCCGGCGACACCGCGGTCTACTCGGTGATCCCGACGACCGGCCCCGAGGACGAGGCGACCGTCGACCTCGTGCACGCTCTGCGCGGCGACGCCTCCGCCCTGAAGGCGGCCACCGGCGCCGCGGTCTACGTGACCGGCGCGACCGCGGTCGGGATCGACGTATCCGACCAGCTGTCCTCGGCGCTCCTCCCGTACCTGGTGGTGGTCGTCGGGCTCGCACTCCTGCTGCTGCTCCTGGTCTTCCGGAGCATCCTGGTGCCGATCAAGGCCACCGCGGGCTTCCTGCTGAGCGTGTTCGCCACGTTCGGAGCGGTGGTCGCGGTGTTCCAGTGGGGCTGGCTGGCCGACTTGCTGGGCGTCGAGACGACCGGACCGGTGATGAGCTTCCTGCCGATCATGCTGGTCGGCGTCCTGTTCGGGCTCGCCATGGACTACGAGGTCTTCCTGGTGACCCGGATGCGGGAGGCCTACGTGCATGGCGCCCATAACGACAACGCCGTCGTCGAGGGCTTCCGGCACAGCTCCCGGGTCGTGGTCGCCGCCGCGATCATCATGGCGAGCGTCTTCGCCGGCTTCATGTTCTCCTCCGAGACGATCGTGAAGTCGATGGGCTTCGCCCTGGCCGCCGGTGTCCTGATCGACGCGTTCGTGATCCGGATGCTCGTCGGACCGGCGCTGATGTCGCTGCTGGGCGACCGGATCTGGGCGCTGCCGCGCTGGCTCGACCGGATCACGCCATCCGTCGACGTCGAGGGAGAGAGCCTCACCCGGCAGCTGGCAGAGCCGCCCGAGGAGCGGGTCCTCGAGACCGTCTGAGCGGGCGTGAGCAGCCTGCCGGGGCCATGCGGCCCCGGCAGGCTGCTGCGTCGAGCGGGCCGTAGCGGAGTCTGCTGCCCGGGTTCTCGGGACCTCGGACCCTGGGGATCGAGCGCGAAGCCCACGACGATCGGTGGCATGGTCGGTGATCGCATGCAGGCGGGCCACCTGAGGAGGAGCCGTGAAGGCAGTCGTTCAGGACAGGTACGGCGAGGCCGAGGTCTTGGCCGTTCGCGACATCGACGTGCCGGTCCCCGGAGACGATGAGGTGCTGATCCGGGTGCGGGCCGCGGGTGTCGATCCCGGGATCTGGCACCTGATGACCGGCCGTCCGTACCTGGTGCGGGCGATGGGCTTTGGCCTTCGCGTCACCAAGGTCAAGATCCGGGGCAGGGATGTCGCCGGAACGGTCGAGACGGTCGGGAAGGACGTCACGCAGTTCAAGCCCGGCGACGACGTCTACGGGACGGTCGAGGGCTCCTTCGCGGAGCTCGCCTGTGCCACTGCGACGAGGGTCGCGCCGAAGCCCGGCAACCTGACCTTCGAGCAGGCCGCCGCCGTACCCATCTCGGGAATGACCGCGCTGGTCGCGGTGCGTGACCCGGCTTGACGTCGGCGCTGGTGGCGGGGTGGGCTCCTTCGCCGTACAGGTCGCCAAGGCGTTGGGTGCGCACGTCACCGGAGTCTGCAGCTCGTCGAAGACCGAGCTCGTGCGCGGCATCGGGGCGGACGATGTCATCGACTACACCCGCGCCGACTTCGCCGATGGCAGCCGGCAGTTCGACGTGATCATCGACACCGCCGGACGACGGCCGTTGTCGCGGCTGCGCCGCGCACTCGCCGCCGACGGGGTGCTCGTCATCGTAGGCGGCGAAGGCGGAGGCCGCTGGCTGGGCGGTTTCCAACGGCAGCTGATTGCACCCTTCCGGTCGATAGGGCGAAAGCAGAAGCTGATCGGCCTCATGTACCGCGAGGAGCCGGCCCTTCTCCAGGCCCTGACGGAGCTGATCGAGGCCGGCAAGGTCACGCCGATCATCGACCGGACCTATCCGCTCAGCGAGGCGGCCGACGCCATCAGGCACCTGGAGCAGGGTCATGTCGCGGGCAAAGTCGTGCTGACCGTGTCTTAGGCGGCGGTCGCCAACCAGGTCGCGTGGCGCGCGGACCACCCCCGCTGAAGCGTGAGGGGCAAGGTCACCGAGCGGGGCGGATCAAGGGCACGATGCGAATCCGCTGCCGACGCAGCACGCTCCCCACTGCCGTCACGACGCGGCCGATCCGGTAGCCGCGAGCTACGGAACGTGGCAGTTGGCTCGGGTCGACCGGAGCGAAGCCCCAACGGGTGAAGTGCTCGACGAACCGGCGATCGATCAGCGTGCACACCGGCGCCCGTTCATCGGCGAGCAGGGCATCAACCATGTCCGCGGCGATCCCGTGCCGGCGTGCGTCCGGTTCGACGTACAT
>Ga0137375_10006977_pt1 | contig 13405 bp, 23 predicted proteins | sample SagtaG_24_FD_104936 | JGI IMG/M metagenome (GOLD analysis project Ga0137375, IMG submission 104936) | Vadose zone soil microbial communities from Sagehorn Ranch, Mendocino, California, USA - Sage1_R_113_16 metaG | ecosystem: Environmental > Terrestrial > Soil > Vadose zone | place: USA... | reverse complement strand
GTCTTCGCATGGGCGCAGCAGGAGACCTCCACGCTCGAGCAGACCCGGCCGCACCAAGGTCCTCGCCCCGCACGAGCGAAAACCCCCCGCCCCACGCGCTCGCAGCCACCCGGTGAGCGGAGCACGCGAGGCCGATGAGAACGTTCGCTGGAAGCCGGCGGCACGAGCCGCCCGAACGCTCATGGTCTCGACCAACTCCGGCACCGGAGTGCAAGCCTTGCTGAACCTGGCGAGCGCCTTCTCGGGGACGTCCAAGGGCGCGATCATGCGGCGTCGAGCCGACTCGCCGCGCCGATGAGGGGATGCGGAGGCTGGACGTCCCCGGTACCAGACGGCGGACTAATGAGCACGTGGTCGAGCTCGCCCTCGCCCCAGTCGACGCCGCCGAGGAACTTGTCGATCAGCTTCGAGGACACGAGCGCCCGCCAGGTGGTCGCCTTTCTTCTCGCACGAGGAAGCGCGCCTCATGTCTGTGTTGAGACGAGGAGGTACTTGTCCAGGCCGGTGATCTCGAATGCCCGTCGGACCTCTGGCGCTGCCGCGCGGACAACGCGAAAGGAGCCTCCACTCGCGCGCACCCGCTTGGCGGCGGCCGTCAGAGAGCCGAGCGTCAACGAGTCGACGAAGGTCGCCTGCGCGAGATCGACGATCACCTCATGCGGCTGTTCGGAAATCACCTCGCGCAGCACCTCGAGTTCGTCCAGCGTCGAGGCGTCGCACTCGCCGCCGAGCTCGAGCACGACGTGATCGTCGCTCGATAGGCGCCTGGCGAAGAATGGCCGCGGCTCGTCGTGCATCACTTCTCCTCTCCGGGGCGAGACGGCGACGTTGCTTTGCCTCGCCCGACGGTGTGCCTAGGCCCGCGTCGCGCGCGGCGAGCCGGCATCTCGATCGTCGACCGCGCCGAAGGCTGCGCCATCCTCAGCAGACTCATCCAGGAACGGAGCGATCGCGACAAGCCGACCTCCCCGCCGACAGATGAGTCCTCCAGCTACTCCTCCAGCTGGTCCGCGAGCGTGAACGCGACCTGGTTCTGCTCGACGCTGGCGTCGAGAACCTTGTCCTCAAGCAGCGACGCAGCCTCCGGATCGAGGAAAACACGCACCCCCTCTTCCTCGATCACCTCGTCGTCCTCGCCAGGCAGCGCCACCACACTAACCTGAAAGTTCGCCTCTGCCCCCGCCCGATCAGCAACCAGCCGCAACCCGCCCCTCACAGCCGCCTCCTCGGACGAAAAGACAATCTTCCTCACGACCTGAACCGCGCTGTCGGTGAGTGCGAGCAACGCGCTCACCCCCTGTGCTTGCGGTCCGAACAGCCAGGTTAGCAACCGCAACCACTGCAACAGACCTTGCCGTCTGATCACGTTCAAAGACAGCGGCAGCTACTCGACGCGAGCAAGCAACTCCGTCTACCCTGCTCAGGCGTCGCTACCTGCGCTTATCTCACGCGGCCGACCGACGACGCTGCCCGGGTCCGGCACCAGCGCCACTCTCCTCGCCACAAGCGCCCGATCATCACGATCGCCCTCTGACCGCTCGGATACCGTCTCGCCTCGAGCAACGTCATGGACTACCGCATCTACCACGTCATCAACCAGTTCGTCTACCACCACGGCTGGCTCGGACGCGGCCTCGGCGTGCTCGAGAATTGGGCCGTGCCGGCGATCGCAATCGCCACCTTCGCGCTCTGGCTCCTGGCCCGGCCCGGCGGTAGCCGCACGTGGAAGCTCGCCTCCGCCTCCGCGCTCGCCTCGGCGGCGCTGGCGCTTCTCATCAACCAGGGGATCGGAAAGATCTGGCACCGGCAACGGCCCTTCGCCACGCATCCATCCGCTCACGTCTGGGGCAGCCGCTCCCACGACCCCTCCTTCCCAAGCGACCACGCAAGCGCCGCCTTCGCGATCGCCTTCGCCGTCTTCCTCTTCGACCGCCTCGTCGGTGCCATCTTCCTCGTCGCAGCGTTCATCATCGGCGCCGGCCGCGTCTTCATCGGAGCCCACTACCCCGCCGACGTCCTCGCCGGCTGCCTCGTCGGTCTCGGCTCTGCGCTCCTGCTCGCGCGAGTAGCGAGACCGATCATCGAGCGGCTCGTCCGGCTCGCCGAACGCGCGACCGATCCGCTGCTCGCACCGCTTTGGCGCTCCGCGCCCCGCACTGAGAAGCACCCATCGCGGCTGTGAGGTCTCTCGGGATGTTTCGGCCATGTGTATCGCTGTGCGCCCTCCGAGACTCCTGCCGGCGTATGGGACCCGCGAATCAGGGGGGAGGCCACCCCGGGGGGTCGGCTTCTGCGTGATGCCGATCCGGTATCGACTTCGCTCGGATTCGGGTCTAGGCTTGGTCCGCTTGCTGCGGCTTCAAGGCGCGTCAAAGCCGATGCGCAGCACAACGAGAGCGCCTACCCCCTGGGCGCTCTCACTTCGTACGTGACGTGCTCTAGCTCGTGGTGAGCCGCGTGACTAGCTGAGCCGACTTTCCGCAACAGGGACACGTCGGCCAGTAGTCACCATTCAACAGCTCCGGCAGATCGTCTGACCACTCGGGCCTACTCAGGCAGTCATCACCACAGTTCTCGCTGGGGCAAGACGGGCAGCGAAAGAGGCCGTACTCTGCGTGTTGCTGATCGCCTCTCATCGGACGACCGACTCTAGGGCCGTTCGGGCATCGAGGGATACCGATTCAGCGATCGACTTCGCCCGGATTCGGGTCTAGACTCGTCAGTGTTGCCGGGTAAGGCGTCGGAGGTCAGACGAGCGACAGGACGAGAGCGCCCCGATTAGGGGCGTTCTCGCGATTCGATGAGTGACCTGCGCTAGTTCGCCGTCAGCGGCGCGACGAGCTGCGCCGGAAGACCACAGCACTTGCACGCCGGCCAGTAGTCGTCCCCGAAGGCAGGAAGCTCCTCAGCGAACTCCGGAGCGCCGAGACATTCATCGCCACAGGCATCCTCGGGACACGACTGGCAACGGAAGACGCCGTACTGTGCGACGCGGCTCGTCTGAGATGGCATGAGGCTTGCTCCTCTCGGTCGTTTACGTGTGAGCAACGACCGTAGGACCAGCCTTCAACTCTGTCTAGAGGCGCGTACAAATCCTGGACGATGTGTACGCATGGCTCGTGCGCGTCAGCCTCCGAGGTTGAGGTTCGCAACTCAAGCCATGCACGGAAGCGACATCGTGGGCCGTGGTCAAAGTGTGGTCAAATGCGCTAGGGGCACCAGCGGGGTACACGCACGAGCTGATGCCGCTGCTCGAGCGGCTTCGCGTGATGCCCGCCGTACACAGGCTACGGCGCACGTAGTGCATTGCGATGCATTGCTTTTGTAGCTACGCGTGTGGTTACACGCGGCCGACGTGTGATTACACGGTGTGGCCACAACCGGCTCGGCGTTGAATACGGGATACGGGCCGCGCTGAATACGTGGGCTCGTGACTGGATACGTGGATCAAACGCGCGTGGCGTCATGTTTCTCTCGACGGGCCTGGCGGCACCCGCACACAAAACGCTCGCTACCCGCACGACGCGCACTACCGCTCTCGGCGCTCACCCCTATAACAACGAACGCGCTTCTGCACTCTCCTCCGGTGCTGCGCTTCGATGCGCACGCCCTTCGGGCTATACGGTGGTTCGTCCCTGCGTTCCCACGTTCATTCCCCGCTCCCTGTACGTACAGATGACGCATCGAGGAGAACGCGATGACGTAGAGGACGGCCGGATACGGCGTCCTAAGTGCCAAAGCCGATCGTCGCTACTGTTTGGAGACTCAATCTGCGCTCCTGACGCCCTGACCTCTCTTTGAGGCGTCGTCGCCAAGGGCAAAGGGGGTGGTGGCCTAGTGGCCACGCACGACCGTGCCAACGGCAGCGTCGGAAGCGACGTGGAAAAGCGGCTTGCCGCGCTCGAGACTGAGAACGTGCAACTCCGGACGGCGCTCGACAGCCGCATCATTGTCGAGCAGGCGAAGGGCGCGATTAGCGTTCGCTGCGATGTCAGCATTGAGACCGCGTTCGAGATGTTGCGCGGATTGGCGCGCAGCCAGCGACGGAACATTCACGAGTACGCAGCGGAGGTCGTGGCGAACGGCGGCCGTTTGGGTGGTCCGGCCGAGATTCCGCGTTGACACGCGGGTACACCGTGTTAGTCCTCTTCGAGCCGCAGGCCACCAGAGGCGTAAACCTCAAGGGCGCTTGATGGGCTCACGTCTAACACCGGGAGACCACCGGACAGATCGGCAAGCACGGACTTGGCGTGCTCTCTCGAACAATCAGCGAGGCGCACGGCCCACTTGTCGTTATCAGGCACCGTGACGATCCAGTTAGCCACCTGAGACTCCTTGTAGGACGCCTGGCGGAAGCTCGGCGTCAAGTAGGCGCCCCTCGGCGTGTAAGCGGAGTAGATGTTGCCTGGCAACCTCGAGCCTGCTGAGTGGTTCCTCCGCTTCGGGTCGATCGAGCGGCGCGAGGACGCGGTGCAGCTCTACGCGTTCGTGCTCCGCGGTCGTCAGGCTCGGTGCGAGGTAGTCGAAGGCGTGAGACGCTGAGTGAGCACCGGATACGGCCGACACGATCACACTCACAATCCACTCAACCAACTCGAACGGGACAGGGAGTTCAACGTGATTCCGGCCTTTTGCGCGACCCCCTCTCGCACTTTGCGCGAGGCGCTGCTCCGGGGTCAGCCGGTGAAGGGCGCAGACGCCGTCCTGTCCGACCGCCGGGGAGCCGCAGGGTTTACCGAAGCGATTTACGCCTGAGCATTGACGGCGGGCCATTACCCAGTCACCCTGATCTCGTCGCGACGGACGCGCCTTCTACTAACCGTGCGGTCAGAAGCGTCGTAATGACCCCCGGCAAACGGACTCGAGAACACGACGACAGAACCTCCCGGGCGACGTTTCCTTTCGCGCAAGTCCTTCTCGCGCAGCTCATCAATCCGGCTAAGCGCATCACGTTCGATCGCCTCGGCTTCCGCGCTCGGCCCATAGGCGACGAACGAGCCGTTACGCCTGCGCCTCTCGCGCTCCCACCAAACCGCCACGCTCGAGTTCCGCGCTCGGGCTCGGGGTCGGCAAGGCCGCCCTGCTTCGCCGCGTATTTCTCGGATGCCAACCTCATCGACCGAGTCGTCCTCGTCTGAGGCGTATCGACGACGACCGTCACCGGCCGCGGGGGATTGCGCCGCCGCTCTGCGTCCCTGACGCACTCCTGGCACATCGACCTAGGAGGCGGCGGTACACCCGGGGCGCGATGTGATGCCCAACTCGGATGGCGCTCGCACGGCGGTGGTTCGGGGCGCGGGTCGGGGAGCTGGGCCTTGCGCGACTCCTCCTCCCGCAAGAAGCGGTACTCGCGCAGAGCGTCTTCTGATTCTGCGTCGAGCGGGCGTAGGCCGTCCTCCCGCAGGCGTTGGCGACGCGCAGCTTCCTGGGCGTCAGCGATTGCAGACGTGATCTTCATTCCTACAAACCTCGGCGCCGAGCGATCAACTCGGCTTCTTCGGCCTTGAGACGAGCTGTCTCTCTCTTCGCGTGCGCGACGAAAGCCGGCTCCTGCTTCATCAGTTCGCCGGGACTCGGTGCGGCCACGTCCGCGCGGAACTGATCGGCGCTCCGCTTTGTTGGCGGAGCCGTCCGTATCGCCGTCCTCACGCGAGACGGGTTCACGCTCCAGTCTGTCGCGATCTCAGGCGGTGCGAGAGCTTCACTGACCGTGGTCGATTCCGAAAGAAAGACCTTGGCTATTCGCTCGCGCGACCTGGCGCCATCGAGGCCCTCAAAGACGGCCTTCAAGCCGCGAACCTGCTGAGCGTATCTAGGATCGGTGGCGGGGATTTCCGACAGTGGCCGCACGAGCTGCCCATAGAGCCTCTCGTCCCCTTGCAGAATGTCGATCCATGTTGCGGGATCGGCCTGCATGTCTGCCTGGAGCCCCTGAAGCTCACTCCCCGTGGGGTGGCAAATCGGTCCCTTCGTGGCTGCGGTTCCCTCGAACCTGTCGCCCACGCCGCCCGATCGCACAGTCTGCTAGAGATAGCGCCGACTCGCTCTCACCCTCTCCTCATTACTTGTTGTTGCCGTCGCGGCGAAAGCGGTTCAGCAGTTCGGTGCGCTGGCGATCGGTCAGGCCGCCGAGCGTCTTCGAGTGAGCGATGCCGCAGTCGGCGAGGATCCGGCCGGCTTTGACCGAGCCGATCTTCGGTAACGCCAACAGGACGTCGCGTACTCTCGCCGTCCGCACGCACTCAGGCGGCCGAGCGAGGACCTGCGCCAGCTCGATCTTCCCCGACGCGAGATCCTTCTTCAGCTGCGCTCTCGCCGACCGTATCTCGTTGGCCAGCCGTAGCGCACGCAGACGCTGCTCACGCGATCTGCCCGGAACACTCGCATCTGCCTTGCCAGCCGACACGCGGGCGATTCTAGGGGCCGCTCCAGGTGCGCGGATCAACCGCGCCGGCTGGAGAGAAAGATCGGGCATGCGACCGATTCTCGAGGGCGACGACCTGCGGTGGAAGTTACTGGATCATCGTCGCCTTCTCGCCAACGGGCCGTTGACGCTCGTGCGGCAGTTGGTGTGCGGTGTGCGCAGCGCCCGACAGCCGGCCCTGGTCAGAGTAGAACGCGTAAACGGACGGCATGCCTCCAAGTCCTCAACGGCGCGTCTCGGGCGCGGCCATCACTTCGACAAGCGTCGCGTGCAGGCGCGCGGTCACCTCGCTCTTCGCGAGGTAGGCACTCGCTCGCGACTCCGTGAGATCGGGCCGTTGATCGCCGAAGATCGAGCCGCTGATCAGGATCACCGCGCGAGCTCGGGTCGCGCTCGCGGAGCAACCGTCCGCACTCGATCCCGCTCATCCCCGGCATGCGAACATCGACAACCACAACGTCCGGCGCGTCTGCAGCAGCGATCTCGAGCGCCTCTTCCCCACTAAGAGATCGAATCGAAATGAAGGGACCCGTTCCCTGACGACGAACGCCGTCGGCATCCGTTCGTCAAGCTAGGAGGGGTGCCGATGGCCGCTGCGCCGTGGGTTGTGTCGGACGCGTTGTGGGCGCGGATCGAGCCGCTGTTGCCGAAGACGCAGCGGCGCTTTCGTTACCCGGGGCGTAGGCGGCTGCCTGATCGCGAGGCGCTGCAGGGGATCTTGTTCGTGTTGCACACGGGGATCGCCTGGCGGCATCTGCCGCTCGAGCTCGGCTTCGGCTCCGGCGCGACCTGCTACCGGCGGTTGGACGAGTGGCAGCAGGCCGGCGTGTGGGAGCGGCTGCACGCGCTCTTGCTTGCGGAGCTGCGAGCTGCCGGCGAGCTCGAGTGGTCGCGTGCGGTCGCCGACTCCAGCCACGTGCAAGCGAAAAAGGGGGCTCCGCGACGGGCCCGAGCCCGGTTGACAGAGCCAGAACCGGCTCCAAGCACCACCTCTTGGTCGACGCGACGGGGATCCCGCTCGCCTGGACGGTCACGGGCGGCAACCGCCACGACGTCACCCAACTGATCCCGCTGCTCGACGCGGTGCCGCCGGTGCGCGGTCGTGTCGGCCGGCCCCGCTATCGCCCCGAGCGCCTGACCGCCGACCGCGGCTACGACTACCCCGCCTACCGCCGCCAACTCCGCGACCGCGGGATCACGCCCGAGATCGCCCGCCGCAAGACCGAACACGGCTCCGGCCTCGGCCGCGCCCGCTGGGTCGTCGAGCGCACCTTCGCCTGGCTACACAAGCTCAAGCGACTGCTCGTCCGCTATGAACGCCGACACGAAATCCACCAAGCGTTCCTCGCGCTCGGCTGCTGCCTCGTCTGCTTCAGGAGACTGCAGAACTCATTGTGATTCGATCTCTAAGGGCTTTGCCGACGATCTCGAGCCGCCGATCACTCGCGAGAAGCGCCTCGAGCGACTCGAGAAACGCCGCATCGTCGTCGACGAGCAAGATACGAATCGCTGACGCAGCCATCGAGCGGCTACTACCCGGACGCAGCGCTTCCCAGGCACGACACTCAAAGTCGGTTGTGAAAAACGCCGCTTCACGACACTGGTGGACTCGACGTCTGGGTTCGCGCCGCTGCGGTGTGGTGGCGAGCCGCAGTGTCGCGGAAGAGCCGAACCACGACATGCGCTGTTGCTTCGTCTCGCGGTTCGGGCAGAGCGCGAGGCAGCGCGATGATGCGGTTCTGCCTTCACCGGGCGGATGGGGCTGGCGCTTGTCAGGGCGCGCGGCGGCGGCTGCGTAGCTGGTGCTCGTAGTAGCTTCGGCCAGCTTGCTGGATGAGCGTTCCCCCGAGGATGACCCCGGCCATCCTCACGAGCGCAATCGCAACAGCGAACCCTAAGGCCATGCCTGCGGCCCAGCCCCAGGCAACCGCCATAGCGATCCCCAGGGCGAGCACCGCAGCGATGATCGCTCCACGTCCCCACATGGCCCTTGGAAGTGTGTCCTCTCCCGGTGCGCTTCGCCAGTCGAATTGGAAACGCTCGATGCGTCGGTGGGCAGCAATGCCCGAGCGGCTCAACGTGCGGATGGCCCACGCGGGACTCCTCCTGAAGGACGCGGACGGGCGGTCGAATCCGGCCAGGTCGGGCCGGTCGAGGTCGTGCGCGGCGCGCTGCATGCCACGAAGGCGAGCGGCCAGACCGACTGGCCGACCCGCCTCTCCGCCGCACGAGGAGGGATGAGGCAGGGCTCGACTCGCACGATCGCCGGCACGACCGGAATCGCGCGAACGACTCTCGTCGCAGTTCCAACAAACGGCGACGCGCGCTAAGGTCGCAAGGCTCTCTCCAGCCGACACGGTTGATCCGCGCACCTGGTGCGGCCCCTAAAATCGCCGCGTGTCGGCTGGCAAAGCATATGCGAGTGCTCCGGGCAGATCGCGTGAACAGCGCTGCGTGCGCTGCAGCTGGCCAACGAAATCCGGTCGGCGAGAGCGCAGCTGAAGAAGGATCTCGCTTCGGGGAAGATCGAACTGGCGCAGATCCTCGCCCGGCCGCCCCAGTCCGTACGGACGGCGAGAGTGCGCGACGTCCTCTTAGCGCTACCGAAGATCGGCTCAGTCAAAGCCGGCCGGATCCTCGCCGACTGCGGCATCACTCACTTGAAGACGCTCAGCGGGGTGAGCGAGCGCCAGCGCACCGAACTGATGAACCGCTTCCGCCGCGACGGCCAGGACAAGTAAGCCGGACGCTCGCGCCGATCGCTTGCGACGGGCGCGGCTCGCGAAGATTGCGCTAATCCTGAGCATCCGAGTCTGCGTCGTTCATCAGACGCCGCCAGCCGAGCCTGACATTGAGTGCGGAATGTCCCCTGCGCGAAGGGCGACGGAGGCGGCGATCAGTGCTTGTGGATGTGACTGGCGCGGGCGACGGAGTCGATCAGGTGATCGAGCCTTATACCCGCCGCGGTCAGCCCACCTAACTCATCCAGCGGCGTCGCCCCGAATTCGTCGGCAACGGCGTCTTGAAGCTTGTTCGCCTCGGAAACGGTAAGGACACGACCAGCCGCAGCTTCCTCAAGCAGTGGCAAGAGGTCGGGCCGATGCTTCGCGACGACTTTACGCAGGAGGGCTTCGTCGTCCGAGGTGAATGCACGGCGGCTCACGGAGTCAGGGTAGGTAACCGGAGTCGGTTCTGTCGCCTGCGCGAGCGTCCCGTCGCCGGATGGCGCTCTTCTCCTCATCTATTACACGCGCGCTCCTCATGGGTCTCTGAGATGAAAAATCGGCCTGTGGGCCGCCCAGCAAGCACGCCGTCCCGGCTGACGTCTCTTCCCGCCGCTAGCCGTGCGCAGGACACGATCGCCGAGCGGCTCGCAAGAGAGGGGATGCATCCCCAACGGCGGCTCCAGTACCGGCGTGCCCATGTTCGCGGACACCGAGCGCTCCAAGCTCAGCGCCTCGCCTATTACGAAGCGCGCAAGCTCGACCGCCTGCCGGACTCGCTACTCGACTGGCACAACGACCGCGCGGGCCGTCTCACGTTCGCCGAGAAGCGCGCACGCGGGCCGAGCCGCGCACGCCGCCACTGAGAGCTTCAAGCCGAGACGAGGCGTTGGAGAAGCTCGACGAGCTCAAGCGCCGGCGCCGCGGCGGCAGGCCTCAGCCGCCGGGCTCAGCGAGCGCTTCGAGCGCCTCGACCAGACCGGCAGCTCCCTCGCGATCGGAGGCATCCACATAGCTGAGGGGCAACACCTGAGAGACCGCATTGGCCACGTCGCCCCTCAGCAGCCGAACCGGGCCGCTGCGCTCATCCACAAGAGCCATCTCGATTAGGTCAGCGGCCTCGCGAGTACCCGCAAGCCAGTCTCGACTCGTACCGAGCTCCTCGAGCTTGCGCACGTCATCTCGCAACTGGCCGGCCGCGAACAGGCGAAGCTTCTCCGCCAGGATCGTCGCTTGCCCCTCGTGAAGCGTGAGCAAGTCACCGGAAACCTCGAAAGTGATGTTCATCCCAGCCAGGGTAGACGCGTCCCAAACCGCGCGTAACCCGGCCGGGGGACGGCAGGGTTGAGGCTTTAAGCCGAAGCTCCGTCGCCATTGCCTGCCACCCGAAGCGCGACCTCTTCGATCACGATCGAGAGCGGGTTGTCGGCGTCGCCCGTGAAGGCCTGCGGCGCTTGCCGAGGATGCGGTCGAACGTCTCGCGCGCGTTGAATGCCTGGCGGGATGAGGCGGAGCGGATCACGCGCCCGCTAAAGCAGACCCCCGATGAATTTCGGACCGCGAACGGTGGCCTGTTCACCAAACGGAAAAGTGCTTCGATCAGCAGCTGCGCGTCCGACTCCAGGAACGCCTCCGGTGACGTGCCGGTCGACATCGCTTCGCGCGTGTTCAAGCCTTCTTCGAGCGAAGCTGCTTCCGTCGACGTGGCGTGAACTCGGGATGCGCGTCGGCGAGGTGGCGGTCGAGAGTCTCGCGTGACCTTGCGAGGGACACGCCCTCGGCAAGCTGCTTCCGGCAGAGGGCGCAGCTAACGGAAACGCGCTGCCTACCCGCCCAGTAGCGGGCTTCTGTTTCTGCGTTCTTCGCCCAGCGGGCCACTACAGCGGCGATTCGTGAGCGGGCGTCTGTCGTCCCCCCTGCCAGAGTTCGGCCGGCATTCCTTCATCCAGGGCTCGCCCGGATCGGCCTCGGCAACTTCTGCGAGTCGCCGTGCTACTTCCCGCGCGAGGTCTTCTTCTTCGGCTTGGGCTTCGTGGTCGTGCCCGTGCCCTTTGCCATGGCTGCCGTTTGTCGCTTCTGCTTCTTCCTAGCCATCTGATCCTCCTCGACTGCGTGCTCGTTCCAACAGGACTCGATGCTATCCGGCAACCGCTGCCAGGAGACCGACTCGGCGCCGTAGCTGTCGATCTCGAGGGCAGTCGGTGTCCCGTTCAGACCAGGAGTTGGTCTACACGTCGGAAAAGGTCGATGTGCGTAACCGGCGATCGAGGTGCCAGCCAGCGGGCGGAGACGGCCGCGGTGGTCGGCGAGCGGTTTAGGGGCGGTCGTGCAGGCGCTGCGCTTCGGGCAGCGACGCGAGCGTCTTGAGTGTGGTGTCCTCGATTTGCCGAATCCGTTCGCGGGTGAGGCCCATGGCTCGGCCGACCTGATCGAGCGTCCGCGGCTGGTCGCCGTCGAGGCCGAAACGCAGCTCGATGACGGATCGCTCGCGCTCCGGTAGCGCGGAGAGCGCCTGCCGGATGTCCTCGCGTTGCAGCGAGACCGAGGCTACGTCGAAGGGGGACTCGGCCAGCTTGTCTTCGACGAAGTCGGCGAGCTTCGAATCGTCCTCTCCCCCAAGCGGCGTCTCGAGCGAGAGCGGAAGCTTCGCCATGCGCAGGATCTCCCGCACCTCGTCGCTTGTCAGCTCGAGCTCGGCCGCGATCTCCTCCGCGTGTGGCTGCCTTGCCAGTTGCTGGACGAGCTGGCGCTCGATCCGCACGATCTTGCTCAATCGCTCGACCATATGAATCGGGATCCGGATCGTCCGCCCCTTGTCGGCGACCGCGCGCGCCACCGCCTGCCGGATCCACCAGGTGGCGTAGGTCGAGAACTTGAAGCCCCGGCGATAGTCGAACTTCTCGACCGCGCGCATCAACCCCAACGAGCCTTCCTGGATCAGATCGAGCAAGGAGAGCCCACGACCGACGTGCGGCTTCGCGATCGACACGACAAGCCGAAGATTCGCCTCGATCATCTGCGTCTTCGCCGTCGTGTCGCCACGCTCGACCCGCTTCGCCAAGGCAACCTCCTGGGCGGCCGTCAGCAGCGGCACCTTCGAGATCTCCCGCAGGTAGAGGCGCAGCGAGTCGAGCGACGGCTCCACGCTCAGATCGAGCTTCGGCGCCGCCTTGAGCTCGTCCTCGGCCAGTGCCGGCTGCTCGTGCGGCGGATCCTTGTGCCGCTCGCCTTCGACCAGCTCGATCGAACGGTCGAGCAGCTGCGCGTAGAGGTCGTCGATCTGCTCCTTTGTCAGCTCGACGTCCTCAAGCGCCGCGGCGATCTCGTCATAGGTCAGAAAGCCCTTCTCCGCGCCTTCCGCGACGAGTCGCTGCAGCTCCCCGGCGTCGGCACGACCGTCTTCCGCCCACAACTCAACGCCGAGCGACCGCAGCCATCGTCCGCGCTCGCTCTGCCGCCCCGCGACCGCCAGTCCAGAGTCCGGAGACTGCAACACCGACACGAGACTACTCGCTCTCCCCGGGCGTCCCGATCCCGACCCTCGCACCTGGAACGGCCTCCTCGCCTGCCCGCGTCGCGCACACGTGCGTGTCGCTTATCAGCTCGTTCGCGACATCAGGGTTGGACTCCGCCTCGACGGATAGCCGAGCGTCGAGGCCGGACACTCGCCTCCCTGCGTTGGTTTATCCGTCGAAGCGGCGCAGTACGACGCAGGCGTTGTGTCCGCCGAAGCCGAATGAGTTGGAAACGGCGATGCGAACGTCGGCTTCGCGGGCGTCGTTGGGGACGTAGTCGAGGTCGCACTCGGGGTCGGGCGTGTCGTAGTTGATCGTCGGCGGCAGCACGCCGTGGCGGATCGCGAGCGCGCAGAAGATCGCCTCAACCCCGCCGGCGGCGCCGAGGCAGTGCCCGGTGGCGCCCTTCGTCGAGGAGACCGCCGTCTTGTGGGCGTTGTCCTCGCCGAGCGCCCGCTTGATGACCCGCGTCTCGCTCGCATCGCCGAGCGGCGTCGAGGTGCCGTGCGCGTTGACATAGTCGATCTCCTCGGGGTTGATCCCGGCGTCCGCGAACGCCATCCTCATCGCCCGCGCCGGGCCCCGGCCGGTCGGGTCGGGCTCGCTGATGTGCCCGGCGTCGGAGGAGACGCCGTAGCCGAGCAGCTCGGCGTACACGTGCGCCTTGCGCTTCCGCGCGTGCTCGAGCTCCTCGAGCACCAGGATCGCGCCCGCCTCGCCCATCACGAACCCGTCGCGGTCGG